>ENA-UEQO01002124-UEQO01002124.1-human-gut-metagenome-genome-assembly--contig:-NODE-2124-length-18348-cov-3.977341_pt1 | contig 18348 bp, 15 predicted proteins | sample MGYA00242938_ERZ507940 | MGnify/ENA primary metagenome ERZ507940 (study PRJEB26167, sample SAMN06115517) | human gut metagenome | host: Homo sapiens | place: China:Chongqing | collected 2014-12-03... | reverse complement strand
ATATTTATTAATTATAGGTATAATATTCATATGATGAATGTTATACCTTTTTTAATAAAAATGAGGTATTTCTAATGTTTAGATAATATATATTGACATATACAATTATATATGATATTAATATATTTAAAGAATAAAATCTTTTCTAAAGTAACTTGGTGTTGATTGCTTCAATAATCAACACCAGTTGCTTATCAAAGCTGGATATTCATAGATTAACATATATCTATGAAAGTTCGTTTATGAAGGTTTGTTTTTATAAAAATTTATAGACAGTCATTCAGCAATAACCCATTAACACATAATTGAATAATGCAGGCTTGTTTTAGGTATAAGTAGATGCTAATATACTTATATAGACAAATACAATATTAGTATATGTGCGTGGATATCTGCCTGCGAAAGAGACGAGGAGGATATCTATGGCAGAGAAGAAAGACAATGTAACATCTAAATTTAAGGACAATGTATTCTGTATGTTATACAGAGATAAGAGAAATCTTTTAGAGCTGTATAATGCACTTAACAATTCAGCTTACACGAATGTTGATGATTTGCAGGTAACAACATTAAATGGAGGTTCATATATGAAGTATAAGAATGATGCTTCATTTTTACTATGTATGAGCCTGTATATGTTTGAACAGCAGTCTAGCAAGAATCCTAATATGCCGTTAAGATTTTTGCACTATGTATCAGATGTATTCAGGGAGCTGTTCAGTAATTCCATGCTTCACAGGAGAAGTATGATTAAGATTCCTGTTCCACATTTTGTGACATTCTACAATGGTCTGGAAAAATGGATTGAAGATGAGGATGAAATCAGGCTGTCAGATATGTACGAGATTCCGACAGACAATCCGGAGCTGGAGCTTAAGGTGCGTGTTATCAACATTAACGAAGATGTACATATCCTTAATAAGTGCAAAACGCTGCGTGATTACATGACATTTGTTAATAAGGTCAGATTCAAGATGGGTGTTGAAGGGGACGATGTCAGGATTGCGGTAACAGAGGCGATGGACGAATGTATAGATGAGGATATACTTGTCGATTTCTTTGAAAAGCACAGGGAGGAGGTCGTCGAAGTGAGTATATATGATTATGATGAGGAAGATGTCAGAAGGACATTATTTGAAGAAGCAAAGGAAATGGCTAAAGAAGAATTAAAAGAAGTTGTTAAAGCGGAGGTCATGGAAGAAGTTAAATCGGAAGTCAGAGAAGAAGTTAAATCGGAAGTCAGAGAAGAAGTTAAATCGGAAGTCAGAGAAGAAATTAAGTCAGAAATGAGAGAAGAAGTTAAATCTATAGTAATTAATCAGGTCATAAAAAAGGAGAAATCAAAACTTCTGAGGCACTATTCAATTTTATTTTACAACACATAAAGTCCTACATCCTTGTTATCGACAGGAACTTTATCGTGGAGAAAACGAACTATTACGCAATTACAGACACCGAGGACTCCGGACAACCTAAAAGAGTCGGGGAACTACTCAATTGTGTCAATTCCCTGAATAAAGGTTGCGGCAACGGAGAACTTTGCAAGGCTTGTCCCATCAGACAGGCTATAACGGAAACATTTAAAACGAAAAAGAGCTTTTCTAACTTGGAAACTACAGTAAGCCTGCGTCTATCAGACAAGAAAACCTTCAAATGTAATGTTGCCGTTTCCGGTTCATACATGAACATTCACAACCGTCCGGAAATGTTAATTACCATTCATGACATCACGGAACTCAAACAGGCTCAAATTCGCTTACAAGATGCTTTAGCCAAAACAGAACGGATTGAAAAGTCAAAATTCACATTTCTCGAAAAACTGAGTAATGAAATTAACGACCAGTTAAACTGCATCTTAGGCTGGACCAACCTGGTAAGCACGGATAAAACGTTGACACCTAACCAGCAAAACGAGTACATGAATCTTATATACGAACACTCCGACCAACTCTCGCATCTGTCAAACGACGTGTTACGGCTGGCCCGGATCGACACGCACAAGATCGATTTACAGATGACAACCTTCTACCTGCACGAGTTTTGTCAGGATATTATCCTTCTTCGAATGAACAACACCCACCCGAACGTGGAATTGTATTTGGAAGGAGACACCCCGAATCTCTTGGTGTACACGGATCAACAAAAATTATATCAGGTAATACTCAATCTCCTGTCCAACGCCCAGAAATTCACGAACAAAGGACACATCAAACTCGCTTATTCCGTGGATAAAGAACAAAATATGATAAACTTCATCGTGGAAGACACGGGCTTAGGAATGCCACCCAAAATACACACGTATCTCTTCGAGAGATTTTACAAGGCAAACGCCTTTACCGACGGCCCCGGACTGGGCCTGTCTATTTGTAAGGCATACATTGAGGCGATGGGCGGAACCATTCAATTTACCTCTTCTGAAGGACGTGGAACTCGTTTCCATTTCTCTATAAGAAAAGAACCGATCCCGGCAGGTGATGTCGCGCTGGATGTGTACAAGTAATACATTATCCGCCGCCACGACCAAGTGTTTGAGTTTTTAATATAATTTACAAGACCGGCTCAAACCTTATCCGGGAAGTTTCCGTTTATCACGAAAAAACGACACGAATGGAAACAACTCAAAAGCCAAAAGAGATCATCGGGCATCTCATGGTCTTGTCAACAATTGTCATATATAGCTTTAACACGAATTTCATGAAGATCCTCATGCCGGAATGGATCGGTCCTCATGGCCTCGTGTTAATTCGTTGCACGGTCATGGCTTTCGGTTTCTGGATCATCTCCCTCTTCATCCCGGCAAATAAACAACAGGCAAAACCCAAAAGAAAAGACATCCTCATGATGATGTTGGGTGGTCTGCTCGGTATCGGGGGTAACTTACTGTTATACATCAACGGCTTGAACATCACTGGTCCCGTGGATGCTTTTGTTATCCGTACCGTGCAACCTATTATCGTAATTGCACTCGCCGTACTGATTCTTCACGCAGACTTCAATCGCTACAAAGCCATCGGTATCATTTTGGGGCTTGCGGGAACTCTTTACGTTTCAATCACCCCGCACACCGGAGTGGTGAAAGACTCATTCACGGGAGATGTCCTGATCTTCGTTGCCTCGGTTTTCAACGCACTCTATCTCATATTAATCAAACCCTACACCCAGAAATTCAATTCGATTATAGTGATGCGCTGGATGAGCTTGGCAGCCTTTATCCTCGTACTTCCTTTCGGCTTGCATCAAGCCCTCAAAGCCCCGCTATTCACGTCAGAGGCCCCCGTACATATTTGGTTGGAACTCGGCTTCGTGCTTATTTTAGCCACGATGATAGCCTATTTCCTAAACTTGAAAGCCCTGCTATACATCTCACCCTTCGTGGAAAGCGTGTATATTTACCTCCTCCCCATCACTGGAGCTATCGTGTCAATATCGCTCGGCCTCCAGAAATTCTCATGGCACGACCCTATCGCCCTGGTATTAATCATTGCAGGATTCGCATTGATAAACAAAAAGAAAAAAGTGAAAGTTGTTATAAACAAATCTTGAAATCAAACTATAAAAACACTTTCATACTCTCTGATAAATCGGCAATAATACCCTTATGTTTCTTCAGAAATTCACATATTTTCATTTTGGACTCGGGATTCTGTAATATTTCCGGGGATTCCAGCACCAAAGTCACCACGTTCAGCAACTCGTTTGTCTCCTTGACACTTGTTGCCAACATCTGCATGAAAAACACTCTTTTCTCCTTATCCTCGAACAAAATTTCGAGCTCTCTCCGTAATTCCTCACCATCAATATTCGCCAATTTAACCTCACTCATCATTGTCTTATCTTTTTAAATTTCCAGATCTTACCACAATTAAAACACTTGTTTGCCGACCGGAATATCGGAAATAACGCCGACAACAAAAAATAAAGAATCACCATCGCCATTCCCGGCGTGTTTCTTTTACCGATATTCTCGGAACCACAGAACGGACAACAAGTCATATCCGTGGAACTATCTGCTCCCACGATCAAAATCTCCTCATCCGTTTCCGAATTTTCGGAATTAATGTACCCGCCCTCTTTTAATAAAGCCACCCCCGATTCCAAATCCTCCGTGCGTACCATCAGTCTCACACCACCAATCGCCGTGGTATAGAAATTATTCACCTGTGCGGTAAACTCATCCGGTATCAAAGTCTCGATTCCAGCCGATTCCAAGTAAGACTTGATCATGTAAGCATCCTGCAAAAACGTAACTGTATGCACTACACTCCATTTACTCATACTCCATTCTCATTATATTTTGTATTCTCACTTTCCCCACAAATACCCGGACACAAGTTAGCATATTTTCATTACATCTCCAAACATGTCGCAATAATATTCCATTTTATTCCAATAATAAAACAAATCAACACAATATTGTCACTCTATCCCTTCTTCCACAACTGCCAACGATTGATACTATTCTTCAATGGGACATAAGCGGTAGGTCCTAATGATCCCACCATGTCGGCAACCGATCAACACCCGATCACAAATTGTCCGATACACAATAACAACGCGGCAAAAGCGATTAATCCGTACCCCTCTCAACGCAATAGTAGGTTTCTCCAACTTGTTGGCTGACACGAGCGACATCGAAGAAAGGGAACAAGTGCATCCAATTCCACGCGTAAGACTCGGGCATCGGGATCTCGGCAAAGAATCAGGAACAAATCTTCGATCGTTTTATAAAATTAAATACCTTTGCGAAAGGTACAGGCTTGGGTTTGTCCATCTACAAGAGCATCGTCTAAAAACTGGGCAGGGAAATCGGGGTTAAATCCACACTGGGATGTGACTCCACGTTCTGGTTCTCGCTCCCCTACGATCCTTTGTACAAAGCAAAGTCAGGCGCTACCGGCCATTGATAATTTGCTTAACACGATCGAATATGCCATTAAATCCCGAAATATCCCGTTTCATCCGGGAGCATCTGGACGACAACCCGGATCAATTACTATGGAAGAAAAACGAGTACCCGGATGATCGTGTCGTGGTGGCCGTGGAACAAATTCAAGCCCGGGAGAATATCAAAGAAAAACTTCCCCTGTGGTATGCCTGCCGGGACATCTTCTACCCGTCCAAGTTATCCACCGAACAATGCTCATCCGAGACAACAGCTCCCTACAAGGCTCGGCTCACCACGGGTAACTCCCTCTGCGACCTCACGGGTGGCTTGGGCGTCGACACGTACTTCTTTTCCCGGCAAGTCGATAAAGTGACATACGTGGAGCGTGATAAATCGTACTGCGAAGCTGCTTGTTTCAATTTCCTAGCGCTGGGAGCAACCAACATTGAGGTTATTCACGCTGACGCAACAACCGTGGCCAACCAAGTTATTGCCGACACGTACTACATCGATCCCGCCCGCCGGACAACCGATAACAAGCGGGTGTTCGCCCTGACCGACTATGCTCCGAACGTACTGGAAATCAAGGAAACTCTTTTACAACAAGGTCAACGCCTGATCATCAAAATCTCCCCCATGGCCGACCTTTCCGCAGTCCTGCAACTCCTACCCGAAACCACCGACGTGCATGTGGTTTCCGTCCGCAACGAATGCAAGGAACTTTTATTCGTGCTGGGTAAAAAACGGACAAGTCAAGCGGTGAACATTCACACCGTGAATTTTGCTACCGACACGGAGCAATACTTTTCCTTCCTCTTGAAAGAAGAAAAGGACGCACAACCTCGCTACACGAGTCATATCGGCTCCTACCTTTACGAACCGAACAGTTCCGTCCTCAAAAGTGGGGCCTTTAAACTCGTTGCCAACCGTTACGGACTGGAGAAACTCCACCTTCACAGTCATCTCTACACCTCAGATCATCTTGTTGAAGACTTTCCCGGTCGTGCATTTCAAGTCAAAGAAATACTAGACTTTTCAAGCAAACTGCTAAAACAGATTTCCCGCACCATCCCCAAAGCAAACATCACTACCCGCAACTTTAAACTATCTGTCAACGAACTCCGTACCCGAAGTAAGATAAAAGACGGCGGCACCACCTATCTTTTTGCCACCACCCTCAATGACGGGCGAGCCGTGATCGTGAGGACAGAAAAATGAAGTTAGTATGAATCTTTTCACTTGTCTCTCCCGTATAGTGCAGAAAACTAAACAGGACCAACATGAAAATACAAACTGGCCATGGCATGATCACGCTCACGGCACTCCTTGCCATCTATTCCATATCGATGGTAACTTCATTACCCGGCTTGGCCATCTCGCCGATTCTCGGTGATCTCAAGAACATTTTCAAGGATGCCAGCGATTTGGAGCTACAAATGCTCGAATCGCTGCCGTCGTTTATTATTGTCCCGTTCATCCTACTGGCAGGACGATTATCTTTAAAGATTAACAAAAAAAGAATTCTTATTATCGGGTTATCAATATTCTTCGGGTGTAGCGTGATTTACCCTTTCAGTAATTCCCTGTGGCTGCTACTGGTAGTCAGCACCCTTTTGGGCGTCGGGGCCGGGATGATCATCCCGTTCTCCACGGGACTTATCGCTGACAACTTCACGAAACGTTACAGGACCCGCCAACTGGGAATCGCCTCGTCGATCACCAATATCACACTGGTTCTCGCCACCTTTCTTGCTGGCGTTCTCGCCAACATCAACTGGCATTACGCATTCCTCGTGTACTGCCTGTCGGGGATCTCGCTGTTGTTCGCTTTTAAACTGAACTCTGCCCCTCCGGCAACACCTCAAAGAGCCAAACCTACAAACGATATCCCCATATCGACAAACCACAACTGGCCGGTAGCACTCATGTTTCTCTATTACTTTATCACGTTTATCGTGCTGACAGTCCCTTTTAACCTATCGATCTACATGGAAACGTTGAAATTCAAGGACCCGGACATTTCCGGCACGTATATTTCCGTCTTTTTCCTCGCCATGACAATTCCCGGACTTTTTATCAACAACATCATCGGGTGGTTGCGCAGTTACACGAACGTGTATTCCTCCGCGGCCATCGCCCTCGGTTTCGTGCTTTTCCTCGTGAAAGGTGGGCCAGTACTGCTAACCATCGGTGTTATTCTTATCGGGTTGGGGTATGGGTGTATGCAACCCATCATATACGACAAAACATCCACGAGTACGGCCGAATCACACGCGACATTCGCACTGGCACTGGTGATGGCCATGAATTACATGGCAATTATCACCTACCCTTTTATTCTCGAAATTTTACAGGGAATATTCTCCACGGATGCCTCCTATTTCCCGTTTTTATTTAGCACGATACTGGCCGGGATATTTGCCGTGTTCACTTATTTTAAACGAAATACGAGTACTTTGGGGATACAAATTCAACGTTAAATATGGCGCAAGCAAGAACCTTCCCGTCTTTTCTCCCGTATTTACCCCATGCAAACAAGACAGATATAACTAACCAAAATTTCTAGATTATAAATTCTAAACTAAATTAATTCAAGATGACAACAAATTCAAACACAAAAGGGACCGCGATGAAACTCGGCGTGATAACCCTCGCGATTATGAACGTCGCGGCGGTTGTGAGTCTTCGTGGCCTACCGGCAGAAGCCGTTTATGGGTTGAGTTCTGCATTCTACTATTTATTCGCGGCCATTGTATTCCTGGTTCCCACGGCTCTTGTGGCAGCCGAATTAGCCGCCATGTTCGCCCAGAAAGAGGGTGGAGTTTTCCGCTGGGTAGGTGAGGCGTACGGAAAACGTTTCGGTTTCCTAGCAATATTCCTGCAATGGATCGAGAGTACGATCTGGTACCCGACGGTCCTGACATTCGGGGCCGTGTCCATCGCGTACATCGGCTTGAACACCTCCGAAGATGCCCTGCTGGCATCCAACAAAATCTTCACGCTGGTTACCGTGCTGGCTATTTACTGGGTTGCAACCTTTATCTCGCTGAAAGGACTAGGATGGGTAGGTAAGGTTTCCAAGATCGGGGCCATGGTCGGGACGATTATTCCCGCCGGGCTTCTGATCATTTTCGGTATTATTTACATTTCCACGGGCGGGCATAATAACATGGACATGAGCCAAGGTTTCTTCCCCGACTTAACCAAGTTTGACAACCTCGTGCTAGCCTCGGGAATCTTCCTCTTCTACGCCGGAATGGAGATGATGGGTATTCACGTGATGGACGTGAAGGAACCCGCATCGAAGAACTACCCGAAAGCGATCTTTATCGGTGCCGGGATTACCGTGGTTATCTTCGTGCTGGGTACGTTCGCACTGGGTTTGATTATTCCTGCAAAAGACATTAACCTGACACAAAGTTTGCTTGTCGGATTCGACGGGTATCTCAAATACCTGCATATCAGCTGGGCATCCCCGGTAATAGCCATCGCCTTGATGTTCGGTGTGCTTGCCGGAGTGCTTACTTGGGTTGCGGGTCCGTCAAAAGGTATTTTCACCGTGGGTAAAGCCGGTTACTTGCCTCCATTCTTCCAGAAAACAAACAAGATCGGTGTTCAGAAGAACATCCTGTTCGTACAAGGAGGAGTTGTTACGATCCTGGCATTATTGTTCGTGGTTATGCCTTCCGTGCAGTCGTTCTACCAGATCTTGTCACAGTTGACCGTCTTGTTGTACTTGATTATGTACCTGTTGATGTTCTCTGGAGCAATCGTGTTGCGCTACAAGATGAAGAAAGCAAATCGACCGTTCGCTATCGGCCGGAAAAGTAACGTCGGGATATGGATCATCGCCGGATTGGGATTCTGCGGGGCTTTGCTGGCTTTCGTGTTGAGTTTCATACCGCCTTCACAGATCAACGTGGGTAGTAACACCGTTTGGTTTGCCGTGTTAATCATCGGGTGTATCGTGGTTGTTGCCACGCCGTTTATCATCTATTCCTTGCGTAAACCGTCATGGAAAGACCCGAAAGCTGAAATCGCACCGTTCCACTGGGAAGAACAACCAGTTGCCCCGACCACTTCAGCGACTTCAACTAGCCCGGCCACTCCGGATGCAAAAAAATAAAAACGTAAAGACTTTCCCCCTTACACACGGGGAGAAACGAACGCAAGAATACGTCACAATATTTCAATGTAGTGAATCCTCCCCCTGTGTAAGGGGGAGTTAAAAGGGGGAGTCTTTTATTCTAAATTTTAAATTCCAAACTATAATTACAGGTATGAAAAAAACAATTACAAGCAATGACCTCAAGAATCTAGTGAACGAGGCTCATGCACAAGTGAAGGATTTGAAGGGTGGGAAAAACGCGAATTATATTCCATTCCTGGACAAAATTGATTCTAATTTATTCGGTATATCCGTTTGTCTCCCGTCGGGAGAAGTTATCGAGGCCGGAGACACGAATTATGTTTTCGGTATCGAATCCGTTTCCAAGGTGTACACCGCAATTCTAGTGTTACGCCAGTACGGGGCACAAGCCGTGTTAGACAAGATCGGAGCGGATGCCACGGGGTTGCCGTTTAACTCGATCATGGCAATTTTACTGGAAAACGATCACCCGAGTACCCCGCTCGTGAACGCCGGGGCCATCAGTGCCGACAGTATGGTGAAACCCGTGGGTAACAGCGAGGCCAAATGGAAGGCTATCACCGACAACATGCGGGAATTAAGCGGCAGCAATCTGAAGTTACTGGATGAACTCTATAAATCAGAATCCGAAACGAACTTCAATAACCGTTCTATCGCATGGTTATTAAAGAATTTCAACCGGATTTACGACGACCCAAATATGTCGCTGGACCTGTACACCCGGCAATGCTCGATGGGGGTGACGGCAAAACAATTATCCATCGCCGCTTGCACGATTGCCAATAACGGTTTGAATCCCGTGACAAAACAACAGGTATTCGACCCGTCGTTATCTCCTAAAATCACATCTCTGATCGCTACTGTAGGATTCTACGAACACACGGGAAACTGGTTGTACACCAGTGGCGTTCCCGCTAAATCGGGAGTTGGTGGCGGAGTACTCGGGGTTGTTCCCGGCCTGTTCGGTATCGCCGCTTTCGCTCCCCCACTGGACGAGGCAGGAAACTCGGTGAAAGCACAGGCTGCCATCAAGTATATCGCACAGAAATTAAACGTGAATGTCTTCGGGGGAGATCACGTGGAAGTAATCAATTAGTTCGTAAAGTTCATAAGTTTATAAGGTTTATAAAGTCATGGGTGTCCTTCGGACCGTGTTTTGGAACAGCCTCGACAAGACTTTATGGACCTTATGAACTTTATAAACCCATTTTCTATGAAAAGAAGTAAAGTTTTCGAGCAAATACTCAACGGGCTTGTATTATTGGGTAGTTTGGCGATTATCATTGTTGCCTCTATCGAGTTGCTGGATGGGAATAACGCACTCAGCGAGACTTTCATATTGAAATTCCATCTTTGGGTGTGCGGGCTTTTCCTGGCTGACTTTTTCGTGCGCTGGTACACGGATGGATGGACCGGGCGTTTTTTTAATCATAACCTCTTTTTCCTGCTGGTCTCGATTCCTTACCTTAACATCGTGTACGGTTTGTCAACCACTATATCCCATTCCACGTGGCTAATCCTGCGGTTAATCCCGCTGGCACGGGGTATTTACGGGGTATCACTTATTGTGGGCTGGATGACACGTAGCCGGATCACAAACTTATTCGCCACCTACCTGACGATTCTTTTCACGACGATCTATTTTTGCAGCATCGTTTTCTACTACATGGAACACGATGTCAACCCACCCGTGAAAACATACTGGGACGCTTTCGACTGGGCGCTGATGAACGTCACCACGGTCGGGTCGAATATTTTCGGGGTCACGAAGATCGGGCAAATCCTTGCCGTCATTCTCGCCGCCGCAGGTATGATTTTCTTCCCGATATTCACGGCTTACGTCACGACGATATTCCAAAATAAACGGCAAAGTAGCAAAAAAGCAGAGTCGTAACAATTTACAAGTACACGATTTCCACGCCTTCCGGGATCTCGTAAGGCAAGTTAATCGGCCTACCGGCCTCGTCTTCCCAGAAGACACGAATCTCTTTCAAATCTTTATTCGGAATCACGACTAGCTTTCGTAACTTACTATTTCCAGAAATATCAAGCACTTTCAATGACGTTCCCCCGGCCCACAATTCGTAAAGAGACTCCGCACCTTGAAGGTTCAAGGTCACCAACAGGGAATTACCCGCGCAATTTAAATACCATAATTTTGTCAGCCCGCTGATATCCAACCGGGTCAACCTAGCCTCGGAACAAGTTAAAGCCTCCAAAGCGTCGGCCCCGTTCACCACGAGTTCTTTCAACTGCTCGCATCCGCCGCAACTCAATGAAGTCAAATGCTTCAATTCGCTCACGTCAATCGTGCTGATTCCCGTTTGCCAACAATCCAATTTCTCTAAAGCCTCCGCACCGTTCGCTTTTATACTTTTTAGCGAGGGTGTTTCTGTGCACTCCAGCTCTTTCAACGCTTTTAAAGCACTAATATCCAGGCTCTCCAAGGCCGTTTTGTTACAACGCCAATGGGCCAACGCCGGAAGGCGAGTAGCATCCACGGAAGTAATACCCGTCTCCGAACAATCCAGTTGAAAAAGACTCTCGGCACCACTTATCACGAGCCGGGTCAAGCGGGGATTATCAAGACAGAACAGGTATTCTAACCGTGTTAACTCGCTAACATCAAGCGAGGCAATATCTCCGTGCTCACAATTAATACTCTTCAAAGCCTTTGCCCCGTTCACGGTCAGACGGGTCATCCGTCTGTTTTTCTCGCACGAAAGCTTCTCAAGATTTTCAAGTTCACTCACGTCCAGCGAACTAACCCCGGTCTGGTTACACTCTATATTTAACAAAGCCCCCGCACCGTTCACCGAGATAGTCTCCATGTCCGGATTCAAATTACAGGATAACGTGGTCAACTTTTCGAGGGCGCTGACATCCAAGGAACCGATTCCCACCTCGTTACAAACCAACGTGTCCAACCCGTCGGCACCGTTCACCACGATCGAACTCATATCCGGATTTAACGAGCAGTCCAGTCTCCGCAAGCGTTTCAGCTCGCTAACGTCCAATGCGGTCAATTTATTACGGGAACAGTCCAGTACTTCCAATTTATCGGCACCGTTCACCGTCAAGGTCTGTAACCCGCCGTTACAAGCAAGTCTCCGCAAAGACTTCAATCCGCTAACATCCAGCGTTTTCAACGTTTCACTCCAGCAAGACAACTCCTCTAAAGCATCTGCCCCGTTCACGACGAGCGAACCCAACTGGTCCTTAGAAAAACCGCAATAAAGGTGTTTTATTAATTTCAAATCGCTCACGTCCAACGCTTTCAAGGACGTGGAACTAATATCCAATTTTAATAACGCATTCGCACCATTCACGGTCAAGCTCTCCAAGGATTCGCACCCGCTGCAAATCAACGTTTCAAGACTCTTGCATTCGCTCACGTCCAATGTTTTCACTCCAATCCACCCGCAATCCAGTTCTCTCAAAGCGTCAGCTCCATTCACGACAAGTTCTTCCAGACTCCGGTTCATGTAACAATCAAGCCTCCGTAGCATCTTTAACCCGCTCACATCCAGCCGGGGAACACCGCGTTCCCTCACGCTAAGAAATTCCAGTCTGTCGGCACCGTTCACGACGAGCGTGTCCAGTCCATAACACGCATTACACTCCAGGTACCGTAAAGACTTCATCGCACTGACATCAAGTTTCTTCAGTTCCATCATTTCATTACACCGCAACGTGTCAAGCGCCGGAAAAGAAGTCAAGTCTATCATCGAGCGAATCCGCAGGTCGGAGACATCGATCGTCTTCACCGCAGCAGCTTCTCCCACCGATAACTTTCCGTCCTTATCCGTGTCGAACTCGTCCAAACAGTATTCATGAAACACCCTGTCGGAAATAACAAAAGCACCGGAAGAAGTCGGGTTACCCTCCTGCATCACCTTCACTGTCAAAATGTCCCCTTCCTCGTTCCGCACGTATAACTCCATTTCCCGCTCGGTGATATACGAATTTTCGGAATTTACTTTCAGTGTCACAACTTGATCATGCCCACGTTTCCCCTCGGAAATCAACGCCTGACACCAAGACTCCTGCCCTGCCATATAAATATACCATCCCGAATTCGATGTCACGGTAAACGTTTTCCCCCCTGAATCGTTCCACACGAAAGTGATCGGGTCATCCGCATTCACCTCAAATCCCAAGTCGACCGGATCCTTCTTACAAGAAAACAGCACGAAAACCATGACAAGAAACACGCCCACATTCAAACAATTTTTCCCCCACATATTGCACGAGTTAAAGTTACCTTACAAATGTAGGAAAATATAATCAAAAATCATACGACTTTCTCCCACCAATCCATCACCTCCTTAACACTTCTTCTTCTCCACCACTCCTCCACCACTTCATAACCACTCTTCCACCTGTATACATGTGGTGAAAGACAGCATGTTAGCTATTTATTTTCTATTAACATAAAAGAAGACAAAAAAGAGGACCGCCAAGACGATCCTCTATGTAGTAAATAGTTGACAAACAGTATGTTTATCTGGAATGATTAAAACCTCTCGGTTTCTGCGGTTCTTTCTTTGCCCACATCAGAGCGCTATTTGTCGGCTCTTTAAGAGCATCCAACTGGTTCACGCAACGTTTGATGTCCTCCATCAACAGATCGGCCAAATCAAACCCGGTTCCCTGTCGAACAACAACACGCATGATTATCACGTCCTCCATCGCTTTCGGCATCGTGTAAGCAGGCACCTGCCATCCCTCCACGTGCAGCGCATCCGACAAGTCGTACAAAGTCCACTTCCGATTTGGATCATCTTTCAATTTCCAGATGAACAACGGGTTCGGCATATCATTACTGAAGAACTCGAAAATACCCATCTTTTTCAATTGCTCTTTCAGGTAGAGACAAACGTTCAGGCAATTTTGCTGTACTTTCTTGTACCCTTCCTTACCCAAGCGCATGAATTGGTAATACTGGGCCAATACCTGGTTACCCGGACGAGAGAAGTTGATTGAAATACTCGGGATATTGGCTCCCAAATAGTTCACGGCAAAGTTCATTTCCTCGGGCAAGTATTGCTTGTCTTTCCAAACCACCCAGCCCACACCGGGATATACCAGACCGAACTTGTGACCTGAAGTACTGATGGAAAGTACCCATTTCAAACGGAAATCCCAAACCGTTTCGGGATCGATAAACGGGTGAATAAACCCGCCGGTAGCAGCGTCCACGTGGATGCAAATCTCCCAGCCTTTCTCGGTGTTCAACTTGTCGAGCGCATCGTTAATCTCCTTCACGTTATCATTCAACCCGGTAATCGTCACACCCTGAATCGGCACCACGCAAATGGTGTTCTCGTCGCAAGCCTTGATCACGTCCTGCGGGTCAAGCGTGATCTTCTCCGCCGTCACGGGAATCATACGCATCTCGACGTCCCAGTAGATAGCGAATTTCTCCCAAACCACCTGCATACAGGTAGAGATGATGAAATTCGGTTTATCGATAGGAAGACCTTTTGCCTTACGTCTCTTCTGCCAGCGTTTCAAGGCGGCGATACCACCCAGCATACAAGCCTCGGAAGAACCCACGGTACTCGTACCCGTGCAATACGGTTTCTCCGGCGAGTTCCACAACTTGGCAAGGATATTCACGCATCGACGTTCGATCTCCGCCGTTTGCGGGTACTCCGTCTTGTCGATCATGTTCTTATCCATGTTCTCGGTCATCACTTTTCTAGCGTAATCATCCATCCATGTAGTCACGAAAGTCGCCAGGTTCAAACGTGAATTACCATCCAACATGGCTTCGTCATGCACGATTTGATAGGCAACTTCGCCCGGCATCATACCCTCCGGCATCTCGTATTTCGGTGCCACCCGGGCCTCTTCATCCGTCCCAAAAACCGGTGTGATAGGATTTTCTGTCTTCATAATTTAATTAGTTTAGTTTATTTAGAAAAATTTTCAAGGGTGTGTCTGTCAAGACACTCGTGAATAATTACGGTGCCGCGGGACGAAAGTTTCAACCTCCCGTCACATTTAACAACCCTTGTACTTTGCTGACATCACTTACATATCCTTGACAACCAGTCCTAGATAGCGGGTTAAATCCAACGCCTGCACGGATGACACGATCACGCCACGTAAATCCCCCACACCCAGCCGCAGGCCTTCCAACCGCGAGGATGTTAAATCTATGCCCTTCAATGAAGTACGGGAGAACTCCGCTTCCACGAGACTACACATATCAAATGCTACCGCTTCCAGCCGACAACTCTCCAAGGCACTCCCTTGCATATCACCGTGAGCGAAAAGCACTTGTTTCAATCGTCCCATCGAAAGATTCATGTAACGGGCGTTACAATGCCGGAACAACACGTTATTCAACACGCCGTCCGACAGGTTCGTTCCCATCAACTTGCACGCACGGAATTCCACCCGGAACAACACGCTCCCCGATAGGTCCACGTTCGACAGATCACAATTCTCGAACAGCACATCCGTGAGTCGAGCCTCCCGGAAACGACAACCGGGAAACGAGACGTGATCGAACACGCAAGACGACACGTTCACCTCCAACAAATCCACCCCGTCAACCACTTCCCGACTGAACGAGCGACAATCTACCTCGTCATCATTCACCAGTAACTCGCAGAACAACTCACTCCCGGCTTCCACGCCCCGTAAGACGGGCGGCACAATTCTCACCTCGTTATTACTTTTTTTCACGTGACCTGATTTTTTGTTTCACGCAAATATACACAAACCTCTTCCTGGATAAAAATAAACCCGATAGAAAAACATTTCAAGTTAATTCTCAGTATAAATAAGAGAATATTAATTATATAATGTTATGGAAACGAGCTTCTTGAAACTTATAGAACACAGCATAAAAGAACACTGGCACCTTCCTTCCCTAACGGATTACGAAGGGGCAGAGCACAATTATAAAGACGTGGCACGATGGATCGAGAAACTACACATTCTCTTCGAGAAAAGCGGCATCCAACCGGGGGATAAAGTAGCGCTATGCAGTCGCAACACGTCCAACTGGGGAATAGCCTTCTTCGCCACGCTAACTTACGGGGCTGTGGCCGTACCCATCCTTAACGAGTTTAAACCCGATACGATCCACCACATTATCAACCACTCCGGCGCCCGACTCCTTTTCGTCGGAAAATCCGTGTGGGACAACATAGACCACGAAAGTATGCCAACGCTCGATGGGATCATCGCCATGTCTGATTATTCCGTGATTTCCTCTCGCAACACAGTACTCGCAGAGATCGCACCCCAATTAGAAACTCTGTTCAAAGCCAAATATCCCGAAGAACTACGAAACAAGGACATACACTACCGCACGGAACAACCGGAAGAACTGGCCATGATCAACTACACTTCAGGCACGACCAGCTCCCCAAAGGGGGTGATGCTTCCCTACCGCAGTATGTGGTCCAATCTCCGTTACGCCCTTGACCAAATGGGTTACGCTCCGGGCGAAAAACTCGTTTCCATCCTCACCATGGCCCACATGTACGGGTTGGCCTTCGAATTCATCTACCCTTTCGCCAGTGGAATACATATCTACTTCCTGCAAAAAATGCCCTCACCCAAGATACTGGGGGAAGTCTTTGCCGACATCCGCCCGCACTTGATCGTCGCCGTGCCTTTAATTATCGAGAAGATCATCAAAAGCCGGGTACTCCCGCAACTGGAAAAGTTTCATATCAAGCTGATGCTAAAAATGCCCATCATCGGGGAAAAAATCCGCCACAAGATCAAACGGCAGATTCTTGATGCTTTCGGGGGACAATTCAAGCTACTCGCAGTCGGGGGAGCCGCCCTTAATAAAGAAGTCGAGGCCTTCCTCCATTCAGTGAAATTCCCCTACACCGTGGGCTACGGTATGACCGAGTGCGGGCCTGCCATCGCTTTCGATCACTGGCAAACGTTCCGTCCCACCTCCTGCGGGAAAGCCGTGGACCGCATGGAAATCCGCATCGACTCGCCCGATCCGTTCAACCAAGTCGGGGAAATTCTAACCAAAGGCATGAATGTCATGGACGGGTACTACAACAACCCGGAAGCATCCAATACCGTGCTTTCCCCCGACGGATGGCTCCACACGGGGGATCTTGGCGTACTGGACCCGGACGGGTATCTTTACATCAAAGGTCGTAGCAAAAGTCTCATTCTCGGCCCCAGCGGACAGAACATTTACCCCGAAGAGATCGAAGACCTGCTCAACGCCCAACCTTATATCGCGGAGTCACTAGTGATTGAACGGGAAGGTAAACTTGTGGCCCTTGTCTATCCGGATGCCGAGGCCATGAAACAAAACAAAATATCCCGCGAGGCACTTCTCAAAATCATTCACGAGACCCGCAAACAGATCAACCAGCAGCTCCCGGCATACAGCCAGATTGCCCGGATAGAGATTCACGACGAGGAATTCGAGAAAACCCCGAAACGAAGCATAAAACGGTTCTTGTACCAGTAGCGAAGACATAAATTTGCAAATATCCCTTATTTTTACTATATTGTAAATCCATTCAGCGAATTATGGCTCGTGGTACATGATTTGCTATATATTAAAATGACATTTATATTCACGAAAAAACAACAAGAACATGAAAACACTGAAAACAATCATTCCAATAGGAATACTCCTTTTTACCTGCCTCTTCACGATGGGTGAAAAGAAACAGAAAAGTGACACCGCAGGTATCGCCAAGATCGAACAACTCATGAAAAGCCGTGAATTCTACATCGAGGTCGACCAAGCCTTCCCGACAGGTAACAGTAGCATCACCATCGACTCCAAATACGGGCAAAAACGCATTGGTGGCGAAGGCTACGTTTCGCTGGCAACCAACGAAGGACAACTCTTTATCCTTGACACCATAGCCACGGGACGCCTGCCATTCTTCGGACGGGCCTACTCCACGGAATACGGACAAGGTGGCGGGATCGAGTTCGAGAAAGCAAAGATCGAAAACGAATCATTCAAGGTGATCAATAAACGCAAAAAACATTACATCGAATACAAATTCAACGTGAGAAACCGCAACGATGTCTTCAACTTCTACGTGGAAGTTTACGGCAACGGGAAATGCAGTGTCAACGTGACCAGCAACAACCGGGCAAGTATCTCCTATGGCGGTGATCTTACCCCGATTCCGGAGGACAAGAGAAAAGCACTGGGAATATAACTAAATCCATAGAGTTTGTAAGGTTTATAAACCCTACAAACTCTCCCTACTTCATGAACTTACCCCCTTCATCTCGAAATATCGAAAAATATTCGTAACTTTGACATTTGTTTGATAGTATACTGACAAAT
>ENA-UEQO01002108-UEQO01002108.1-human-gut-metagenome-genome-assembly--contig:-NODE-2108-length-18472-cov-6.425985_pt1 | contig 18472 bp, 14 predicted proteins | sample MGYA00242938_ERZ507940 | MGnify/ENA primary metagenome ERZ507940 (study PRJEB26167, sample SAMN06115517) | human gut metagenome | host: Homo sapiens | place: China:Chongqing | collected 2014-12-03... | reverse complement strand
TTCAATGGTTCTCAAAAAACAATTTATGATCAATATGAGGGGATTCGTGTTGTACGGGTGGGTTATATCATAAAAATTGCCAGTCAGGCTGTATCGGTGAGTTATAGAAAAGAATTGAAGAAAATATTACAAAGTTTTAGACCTGATGTTATTCACATCCATGTCCCTAATCCTTTGGTTGTATTCTATTTGCTTCCTATTCTATCCGATAAGGTAAAGTTGGTTGTCCATTGGCATTCGGATATTGTTGCACAAAAGAAGTTATACATGTTAGTCAAACATAGTGAAACGAAGCTCTTGAAGAGAGCTGATATGATTATTGCGACAAGTCCCAACTATATTGAAGGTTCTAAGCCATTGTTTGCTTTTAGAAATAAAACGATAGTTCTTCAAAATATTATTAATCCTGTAAAATTTCAATATACAGAAAAGATTCGTTTAAAAGTAGAGCAAATAAAGGAAAAATATAATGGCCGGCCAATTGTATTGTTTGTTGGCCGACATGTACTATACAAAGGAATACAATATTTATTGGAAACGACTTTATTGGTGAATGAATCGTGTGAATTTTTGATAGGTGGCAGTGGGCCTTTAACTGAAAGTTTGAAGAATATTAACGATGCGTCTAACGTACATTATATAGGCCGGATTCCCGAAGACGATTTAGCTGCTTATTATTATGCTGCAGATGTATTTGCATTTCCTTCCATAACAAAAAATGAAGCTTTTGGAGTTGTATTGGCAGAGGCGATGTACTGTTATACTCCTGCTATCACTTTTACGATTGAAGGGTCTGGAGTGAATTGGGTAAATGTAAACAATTTGACTGGCCTTGAAGTCGAAAATGGGAATACTTATCAATTCGCTCAGGCCTTGGAGCGCTTATTAAAGGATGAAATATTGAGAAAAAAATTTGCTGAACAGGCAAGAAAAAGAGTGGAAGATCTTTTTGTTTTAGAACGAATAAAAGACAAATTAAAAGAAATATATATATGAAAATAACTCTGATTGGTGGGTCTGGATTTGTTGGGACACGTTTACTCGATATTTTGAAGCAGACTGATAATTTATTGTTAAATATCGACAAACAACAAAGTCATTTTTTCCCGGAATATACTGTATTGGGTGATGTTAGAGATAAGGAATCTTTAATAAAACTGTTAGAAGGTACTGATCTTGTTGTGTTGTTGGCTGCTGAACACCGGGATGATGTTTCTCCGGTTTCGTTATACTATGATGTTAATGTTACGGGCATAAAGAATGTTTTGGAAGCAATGGAGGTTAATCATATAAATCGCCTCGTATTTACTTCGTCAGTTGCCGTTTATGGATTGAACAAAAAAAATCCTGATGAGAAACATGAAAAAGATCCGTTTAACCATTACGGAAAAAGTAAATGGATGGCTGAAACGGAATTGGAAAAATGGTTTGGATTACATCCAGATTGGAATATAAATATTCTCCGGCCTACTGTGATTTTTGGAGAGCGAAATCGGGGCAATGTATATAATTTATTGAAACAGATTTCAGGTGGGAAATTTTTGATGATAGGAAAAGGTGAAAATAGAAAATCAATGGCCTATGTCGGAAATATTGTACGATTTATAGAATTCTGTATAAATGAAAAAAAGGCAGGATATAATGTATATAATTATGTTGATAAGCCGGATTTTACAATGAACGAATTGGTTATGCATGTCGGACATGTTTTAAATAAGAATATCCCGGCGGTGCATTTACCGTATTGGTTAGGTATGTTGGGTGGATACGGATTTGACATTTTGGCGAAATTAGCAGGAAAAAAGTTATCCATCAGTAGTGTCAGAGTGAAGAAATTTTGTGCAACGACTCAGTTTGACGCTACTAAAGTGATGAATAGCGGATTTAAAGCAGAGTATTCTTTAGGTGAAGGTTTAGAGCAGACTTTGAAATATGAATTTCTTGCTCATCCGGATAAAGATCAGATTACGTTTGTTTCAGAATAATAGAAAAATTATTGGACAGTTTTAGTATGAAAGATTAATTTGTTTGTTTTTGGTTTAATTTGTTTGATTTTAAACTCTTCAAACGTTTCCCGATAATATTTTCGGGAATCTTTAACAAACACTTTACTTTTAAAATATTAATTCATAATATTGTAGTCGATTTGTAATGATACTCTGATATGATGTCGATAATGAAGTTAATGGATGATAATTTTAAACGTAGAATTACGTCGCGGGCTTCTGTTGGCATATGGTAGGTGATAATATAAAGATAGAAGCTCGCTGAAAAGCGGGCTTTTATTTTGTGTCGTCAAGGGAAAACAAGAGGAGTTTACAATTTATAATCAAGCAGATAATATAAAACAATAATATGGATGAAGTTTCGAGGAATGGGGCGTTTATAGGTGTGGATGCCTTTATTTTTGAAACTTTCGACAAACTGACAACACATGAAAATCAAAGGAGAACCGAGGGCATTTTTAAGTAATGAAGCCCGCCAACTTTTAAATTTGTATGAGTCGTTGGGCGAAAGGGCAGAGATTTTTCTGCCTCGTCATATTTACGACAACCTGACAAGTTTCGTAAAGCTCTGTTTTGAGGAACCGGACGATCCTACGGCACAGCAGTCGGAGATTAACCGTTATTTGCTGAAGTTCCGCGAGGATATTCCGGGATATACCGATGTTTCGTTGATGCTTTGCCCGCACAATAATTCTAAAGCTTTTGAATTGAGCGGACGGAGAGGGGCGTTTACCAAGAAGATCAATGAATTTTTGGATACAGAGGCGGTAAGTCCTGATTCTAAGGCTCTCCTGAAAAATATAAAAGATACGCACGATTTTTCTGTGGGTACGCCTCCGGTAAGGAGTAGCCATATCGAATTTATTTCCCAGGTGCAGTTGGGGGGACAGATTCGTGATTTGCGTAAGTATCGGGATGTAGTAGGCGTGACCGGTGATCTGAACGAGGCTCATTGGAATTATCTGATGGATACGCTGGAGCAGATGATTAGCCAGAGCACCCATTATACCACCGGGGCAGAAAAGGCCGATTTCCTGAACCGGATGCGTTGGGCGGTGAATTTCAAAGGGCTGAACGGAATGATTACGACGGTGGTTTCCGGAAATGCCGATAAAGCCGTGAGCCTGATCCGGGGGGATGTTTTCAGCAAGAATAGTGTTCAAGTGCTTGAAAATCCGTCGGCCGAGGAATTGTATGAGCAGATGGAGGTGGATACCACTTCGGTGTTTGTGGTGAAAGCAAGGCATATGCGGGTAAATCCGTTCTCCGGGGAAAAATGGTTTCCCTTGCTGACCCGTTTGGTGATTGTGGACGATTCTCGCGAGTCGCGCAGTTCCAATACTTCTTTGGTTTTTTGCTTCCACAACGGGATTATCAATACCCTGAATAAAGTACACACCAAAAAATTAGGTTCTCCGGCCAATACCCAGCTGAATTTACGTTTGATTTTGGAGAATGTAAATCCTTCTTATTTGGCGGAGTTCCGTGAAAAGATAGAGATTCAGATCAAAGAATATGAACGGGAAATCAACGGTATTCTTTCGGAGCAGATCGGAACGATCGACGATCCGTTGAAACGCCTGAATGTGTTTAAACTGGATATGTTTTCCCGGAAGATCGTTCAGGATAAATATTCGCTTGAAAAGCTGAGGGATTTTATCTATTTCCTGGAAAATTGCCATAAAGAGGAAAAACGCCAGATTCAGACGAAAGAACTTATCGAAGAATTCGAGCAGCGCATTCGCCAATATTTCTATTCCAACAGCCCGCAGATCGAAGTGTTGAGCGTGCTGGAGGGAGGCGGACGTAACCAAATCCGTACATACGGGCAATATTTGCTGCAAAAGCCGCTTCATCGTCTGGATGAAAAGGTGTATAAGGCTTGTGAGCTGATCCTGAGCATTATTCCGAGCAATTATGAACGGACGCTGAAGAATCATTTTCATAAGAATTTCGGGATCAATCTGTTTCTTGAAAAATACCAGGCTTATATCACGAAAGTGGATAATGAGGCGAATAACAAGGGACGCTATGATAATTTCCTGAATGACCTGGGTATCCGGGAAAAATACCGGGCTTTGTCGGTGGCCGACCAGGATGTCGTGAAAGAATTTTTGTCGGCATTGGGCAATCTGGAACAGACTTCCGTGTCGGATTCCGTGCAAATGATTATCCGTGACCTGCTTTTCAACCCGAACGGAAAACCGAAGCCTTATATCGTTTACAATGCTATGCAGGCTTGGGAATATAAGGATCTGCTGCCCGACGATATGTTCGACATTAATCCGTTCGACATCGAGATCGAGAATTTGCCCGACGGGCGTTTGGCTTATCAGCGCCTGACCGAAAAGTTACAGCGAATTAAATCGACTTTGGCGTTGTTCGACGATAGCGGAAGCCTTTGGGATTTGTTCTGTGAGAATACCACTGTGTTGATTAACGATCCGAACAATCCCACCGGATATACGGATTTCAATACAGAGGCCGTAAACAATTTCCTGCGTTTGCTGAATACCAGTAAGATCACCCTTTTCCTGGACGAAGCTTATGCGGACAGTGTGAAGGTGATCGATAACAATATGCCGAAATGGCGGACGATTTCCCGCTATATTATCAATAACATCAATGCGCAGGCCAATATCCGTGCCGTATCTTCGCTTTCGACGACGAAGAATCTTTCTGCTACGGGCGACCGCCTGGGGGCTTTGGCCGTGACGCCGCAAGCGAGTGCGGTGGCTGCTTTCGTACGCCAGCACAATTCGAGCGCGCACGGAAACAATAATTCCCTGCTGATGCTGAATAATCTGCTGGAAATTGCACAGGTCGCCAAAAAAATCAAAGATACGATGGAAAGCGAACTGCCGAAAAATGCTTCCCGTTTTAAGATCAAGGAAACTCTGGTGCGTTTTATCAACGACCAGATCGGCAGAACGGAAAAATCGAATGCGAACAGCGTAGCTAACCGGCAGTTGCATAAAACGGCAGGCTTTGAAGGGAGCCCATTGTATATTTTCCTGCTGGATGAATTGGTGTCGCTGGATAAACTGGATATATTGGGATTGCCGGACGACTTTAAATACCACAATGAGCCGTTCTTTGTGTATTACCAGAAACGGCTGGTGGAGAACCTGAATAAATTCCGGGTAAATAAGAATTTCCGCAGCGAGTCTATGCAACGTATGGCCTGGGCGAAGGATGTGGCTCAAAAGGTGATCGATAAATTCGAGGGTACAGACGTGACTTGGTTGCCGTCGGACGGTTCTTATTTGTTCAATTTCCGGGTAGGGGACGGTTTTTCCTATGCAGACCTGTTGTGTTTCTGCCAGTTTCTGGCTTTGCACCGGGGTGTGGCTGCTGTGCCTTATCCTACCGGATTGGTACGGTTTGCCATCGGCGGATTTTTATCGGATACGGCAGAAAGCAAGCAAGTGTTCAAATATGAGTTGGAAGACGGGTTTACCATTTTCCTGAAATACTGGACGATCTTTGCCGGTAAACGGCTCGATCCGGCTTATAATGAAGTGGAAAGCCATACTATTTTGGCTGAAATATTCCAAGATTGCAAGCCTAAGGTGCTGATCGAAAGTATTATTGCCGACTATCCCTTGTCGGCAAAATATAAGAAGGATAAAGCTCCTTCCTTGCAGATCCGGGATATCCGCACGTTGTATCATGCTTCGCCGGAACGTAGTGGGGTCAGCATTACGACCATCGATCGTTCTGTAAATTCCGTGATCGAGCTGCACGGTGATAAGATCGGTTCTTGCCGCGATGTGTTCGAATTTATCAAGAGTGCCGCTTTCACGAAGGTGTATGAAAACCTGTTGGCTCAGATCTATAAAAAAGTTCCGGCTATTGCCGATCTGGATTTCAATACCGTTAGTTCGAAATATAGCAAGGCGGTGATCCTGAAATACATCACCAATAAGAAAACTTTCCAGCCGAATCACAATGTGCTCGACGATCCGATGGAGAAGAATGTGATGCGTGAAATTTTAATCGAGATGGAGCATATCCTTTTCTCGGATAGCAAGGTGAAGATTTTGGCGATCGACGCTACCGGAAACCCGGAACTCGATAAATCGAAATTGGAGGGTATCAATGTCATCATCAAGAAGTATATCCGTGAAATCCTGTTGCATTTCAATTTACCGTTCGAAAAAGAAAGCTTGGAGCCGAGCCGCAAAGAGATCGTGCGGGTTGCCGGGGAAGCTTTCGAAGAGGTAATCGGCATAAAATTGAGCGACCTGAATTTGCAAATCTGGGTGGACGAGTTTATCAATAAGCTGCGTGCCCTGCCGGAATTCCGTGAGACTTTGCTGTCGCAGAAATGTATGGGGTATATTATGGACTCTATCTCTGCCGGAATCAGTAAAGAGGATATGCCGGTAACGGATAAGATTTTGTTCCTCTATCTGTTGAAGAACGATCACTCTTTCTATCATTTAGTATCCGATAAGCTAAAATATTTCAGCGATAAGATCGAAGCTACCGAAGACGGTGAAATCCGTATGTTCACCGAAGAGTTTATTTCGGAGATCATGCCTTCGCAACTGAAAGACATTAGCAATTATATTATGCGGCGCAAGGATATTAAGGTGGCAGAGGATGAAATCCACCGTGTAAGCCGTAAAGTGGTGCTGTTCTATATCAGTATGATTAAACGTACGAAAGGCACCGATTATTATAAACGTTACAGCCATATTTTGGTGCGTCTGGTGGAAACCGCTTTTATGAAGCAAAATTCCAGCGTAAACGAAATGGTACAGCACGGTATTTCTATCTACAAAGGTTTCGAGATGGAAAATAAGGTGCTGGAAACTTATAATAACGGCAGTATTAGCTGGATCAACGAATTGATGGCGAAGTGCGGCGTGATTTCGTCGGAACAGCCGGTACAGGAACACACCCGTATCGTAACCGATGCAAAGAAACGGGAATATCCGTTCCATAAGATCGACCGCATCGAGTCGCGTGATAAATCGCAGGTAGAAGAGACCGGGCCGAACGATTATCTGAAATTACTCGACTTGCGTCCCGATTCTTCTTTCTTCGCTCACCGTTTGTCGCGTTTTATCGCCAATATGGATTCCGACGATTACCGTTGCAAGGTGGTAAAACACGGAATGGTGAAGGAATTGGTGATCTTCCAGAAAGGATACATGAAATACCTGACGGACAACTACCGTTTGAATTATACCGAGGATATCAGTATTCAGGATATTAAGAATTTCGTGCCGGATGTAATCAGTTTCCTGGGTGCACCTGAAAAATTGATTTCTTTCCCGCAGATCGGATATTTCGACATTAAAGGCCCGAACGGAAACATCAAGATGATCGTAACGCCGTTGAAGCAGAAAGTGGATTATTTCGGAGATGTGAAGAAACCGCGTTTGACTGTAATCAACGAAAAGATTAAGGAAATCGGTGGTAATCCGCGTCACGGCTCTCTGTTCGCTGTGGAAGAAAACGATGGTAGCATTTTCGTGATCGAGATCAACGGAGATAGCGGTGTCGGTAAGTCGGAAATGATCGCTGCCTTTATTTTGAAATGGCTGCGGAATAATCTGGAAGGTGTTCGTTCCGTGAAATTGATTGCCGGAGATATGTTCCACGAATTTCAGGATGCAGAGGGAAACCTTTATGGAATCGGTACAGAGGTGGGCGACTTTTCACGTACCACGGATTTCGACCCGGATTATATCAAATATTATAAGTACCTGTTCGAAAGCAGTGCCGACAGCAATGTCGAGGATTTGAATTCACGTAGTACGGTCAGCGGTATGTGTGATATTTCCATGCCTTATAAAATCGATATTATGCTGAGTGCCGGGAATTACTCGAAAGAAGAAGCCGGAATCACCCGGGTGGATAATCCGGAGAATTTCATGTTGTATATCGATTCCCACGGGGAAAGGAAAGAAAAAGCCACCAGTCAGGACGGCCCGAATTTCCAGCGTACCCTGAAGCGTTATACCGCCGATAAGAGCATTGTGGACGTGATCGCACGCCACGGTAATTATCTGGATGTGGTGCTGGATTGGGATTATGTAGAGAGCGAAAAACAGTATTATCTGGCATCTTCCTATAAGTTACTGGATAAGATCAATATTACCGAAATTGTAAATTCTATTTTCAACGGAAAACAATTTAAACGGGACGGAGTGGTCTATAAGATCGGAACGATTTCGTTCGATATGATTCAGAATCGTTTCATTGCCAGCCTGACGTATGGCGAGGGTGAAACCAGGGAAATGAAGGTCGATCGGAAAATGTTCAGTTCAATCTTCGATTCTTTGGCAAGTACGCCGGGCGGTCAGCCTTTTATTGCAGAGGAAGGACAGCTGGATTCTGTATTCAATCTGATTCGTGTGATGCGGGGCGGTAAGGATGGTAAGGGTAAAGCCCAAAACATCCAGTGCGGAGTGCTCTCGACCGAAATCGGTAAGAAAGGCCGGGAAATCACCGGGCCTCAGAAAGCTGCTATGGAATTGAAAAAGTTGATTCAGGAGGTACGGGTTACCCGTCCGGAAATCAACGAAGGAAAAATCCGCGTGAAACGCTTGCTGAATGAAAAATACCGGCATATTTTCCACGGAGAGATGAACAGCACAGAATTGTGGAGATATAATTTCTTCATCTATCAGTTGGAAAATATGCGTAAGGCCGATTATCGCCGGATGGACGATATTAACAGGAAAGTGGATTTGAGTAATCTGGTCGATTTTACATCGGTCGATCCGAAGCATGAATTCAGTCCGTTGTTGGTGAACCCGAACCTGAATATCGAATTAAATAGTTTCAGCGAAACATTCGAAGAGTTGATGAGTTTGCCGAACTATCCGGAGTTTGCACAGGAATTTGCAGAGCACATGGATTCTTTGTACATCGTCGATGGGTATAGTGAGGAGACGAACATCAATAATATGATCGTTCAGCTGTTGCTGATGGAAGGATATGTGACAACCGAGGATATTGCCCGGGGTAGTGTGATCGAGAAAGTGAACCGGGAGACGATTGCCGCAGCAAAATATGCAGTGGTGAAATATCTTGCCGCAGCAAAAAAGGCGAAGGTTGTCAAGGAGCCGGAAGCTGAGCCTGAAAAGGTTGTAAAGCCTAGATCTTCAAAGAAGAAGTAAATTTTCAATAGAAAAAAGGGAGCTTTTCAGCTCCCTTTTTTGTGGCTAAAAGTTTCCTGCCCCATTGGTTGTATGCTTTGGAGGGGGAATAGTCACGGATAAATTTGGTTTTATACCCGGCTTATACTATTTTTGATGCCAATGGCTTCTGGGTAAGAGATCAAAAAAACGATTCGTCATTTAGTTTTCATATATTAAAAAATAATTAATTCAATGGAATCAACCGCTGCGCTTAAATCGTCAAGGCTTGATGTGGTGGATGCCCTGAGGGGCTTTGCCGTGATGGCTATTTTGCTTGTCCATTCGCTGGAACATTTTCTTTATTTCGTATATCCCGATCCGGCCACTTTGCCCGGTTGGTTAAATGCGTTGAATACAGGTACTTTTACGGTGATTTTTTCTCTTTTTGCCGGAAAATCCTATGCTATTTTCGCTCTTTTGTTCGGATTGACTTACTTTATCCAATTTAACAATCAACAGCTCCGGCAAAAGGATTTTGCCTGGCGGTTCTTATGGCGGTTGTTGTTATTGGCGGGCTTTGCGACGATCAATGCAGTGTTTTTCCCCGGTGGGGATGTTTTGTTGCTGTTTACCGTTGTGGGACTTGTGCTGATATTGGCGCGTAAACTGAGTGATAAGGTGATACTGGTTTTAGCGGTAGTGCTGTTGTGCCAGCCTGTAGAATGGTTTTATTATTTTCGGAGTCTGGCGGATGTTTCCTATGTTTTACCGGAACAGTTAAACGGGGCTTTATACGGTGTAGTAGGTGAAGCCGTTAATTCCGGTAGTGTGTTCACTGCCTTTTGGACGAATATTACAACCGGTCAGGCTGCCAGTTTGTTTTGGGCCATTGAAAACGGGCGTTTTTTGCAGACGGCGGGTTTATTCTTACTGGGCTTTTTATTGGGACGCCGGCACTTGTTCGAGGCGAGCGATAAGAATTATAAATTTTGGACATCGGCTTTGATTTGGGGGGCTATTTTGTTCGGTCCCGTGTATGCTTTGAAAGTGGAGTTATACGATCGGTGTGAGGTGGCAACAATCAAGCAAACGGTGGGGGTTGTTTTGGATATGTGGCAAAAGTTTGCCTTTACGGTGGTGTTGGTCTCTTCTTTTGTCATCCTTTATCAGAAGATCGCTTTCCGGAAATGGACTGATGATTTGCGTTGGTACGGGCGTATGAGCCTGACAAACTACATCACTCAGTCGGTGTTCGGAGCGTTACTGTTCTCTCCGTTCGGGCTGTATATTTCTCCTTCTTGCGGGTATCTTTTGAGTGCTTTGGCCGGGGGCTGCTTCTTTATGATTCAGGTGAAATTTTGTAAATGGTGGCTGAAAGGCCATAAGCAGGGACCGCTGGAAGCTTTGTGGCATAAATTGACTTGGATCGGCACGACTAAATAGGAGTTTAAATTTTGGAAACGTATAATAGGACATAGGCATATCGATATGGCACAGGAAATAGAGCGGAAATTTTTGGTACAAGGAGAATTTAAATCTTCGGCTTATGCTTCGGAACGGATTGTACAGGGATATCTGTCGTCTGTTCCCGAACGGACAGTAAGGGTGCGTGCTCTGGGTGATAAAGGTTTTCTGACCATAAAAGGTGTTGCCGATAAAGAAGGCGTGAGCCGGTATGAGTGGGAAAAAGAAATTCCGGTAAGCGAGGCTTTGGAATTAATGAAGTTGTGTGAGCCGGGGATAATCGATAAAGTCCGTTATTTCATAAAATGTGGAACTCATATTTTTGAGGTGGACGAATTTCATGGGGAAAACGCGGGATTAATCATGGCAGAGGTCGAATTACGGTTTGCGGCAGAGGATTTCGAACGTCCGGGATGGCTGGGAGAGGAAGTAACCGGAGATAAGCGCTATTATAATGCTATGCTGTCTAAGCATCCGTATGCAAAGTGGTGAACCGGCCCCGGATTTCTTTTGTTTCAATCGTTAATACGATTAAATAGCCTGAGTGAGCATAACTACACTCAGGCTATTCGGTTTATCGGGGCGTCTCTGTCCGGTAGGCGTTTTGTTAGGTCAGGTCTTCTTCTGTCCGGTGCCGGTTCTGCAAATGATCCTGAAAGCGGGTGCTTAGATGGCTGCCGTCACAAAATGGCTTGTTGGCAGAGGCTCCGCATCGGCATAGAGTGACGCGGTTGCGTTGTTCATATTGTGTCCCATCCGGGCCGTTTACCGGAATGCCTCCTTTTACCCAGAGGGGGCCGCTGCATCGTTTTTGCGGGTCTTCTATAAGGCCGAGAGCCGGTTTTAACGGAGGTTCGAAGAATTTGTTTTCGTATTTGTCCCATAGTTTTAACCGTCCGGATGGGCAATACATACTTTCGTGAATGGCTGTGTCCCTGGCTTCGGGATCGCCGGAATCTTCCGTTAATTGCCACACGCTTCCTTTTGCCATGCAAATCCGGGCATGAACGCAATAATCGGTGTTATCGGCCAGTTGTACGGTGGGACCGTCATATAAATCGGCATTTTCCAGCAATGGACGGTCGTCGGCTGTGAGAGAGGGGTCCCAATCGCTGGTCGTGTGTGAACCGTCACAATAGGGATGATTATGAGAATGACCGCAACGGCAAAGAGCCGTGGGTTCATTCTGTGTGGAGTATTCATCTCCTTTGGCATATTGCCAGGGAATATTTTCTTCGTTCACTTCAAGGATTTCCTGCTGTAAATGTGGTGAGCCATATACCAGATAAGGGCCGTCCGGTGTTATTTCGATGTGATATTTAGAGTCGGGTTGTGGAGTGCCGGCTTCGATATGACGTTTCTTTTCTTCCATATTTTTCTATTTTAAGGTTGTTTGTGTATTATACTCATTTTGGAGTTTGAAAGTTATTTTAATAATTGGAAAAAACGATGGGTCCCGGTATAGAAAAATAAAAAAACAGAAGATACCTATGTGATAATCCGGTTAGTAAGTATTATCGTTAGAGAGCGGATCGGGAGGAAAGGAACGGGTTACTGCTCACCGATGAAGCCGGGACTTTCTTTTTGAAGCGGCGTCTTTAGATTTATAGAAGGCGAAAAACAAATCCTCGAACAGGAGCCTGTTCGAGGATTTATGTATTTGGAAAATGTTGATATTCCCTTTTTATGGGATTCGGGAACGATCCCGTTTTTTACCAGCTTCCGCTGGCTCCTCCGCCTCCGAAACTTCCGCCTCCGAACCCTCCGAAAGAGCCGCCTCCCCCGCTGAACGAGCCGAAATTGCGTCCGCCTCCCAGGCCTCCGATGAAGAAAGGAGGAACTCCTCCGCTACCGTGGCTTCCCGTGGTGTGTCCTTTATGCCGCCGTACAAACAGGGGAACGATAAAGATTACGGCAAAAGGAATCAGGATCAGCCATCCCGAACCGCCTCCCTTCCGGGTGTATTGATCGGCGGTATATTCGCCACCGCTCAGTTTCATCAGGACATCGGTCGCTTTGGCAACCCCGGCATAGTACCGCCCATTCTGAAATTCGGGAATAATCTCGTTGCGGATGATTCGCGATGCAATGGCATCCGGAACCACTCCTTCCAGACCATAGCCCACGGCTATGGCGACTTGCCCTTTTTCATTCCTGCTTTTGGGTTTGACCAGCAAGAGGATACCGTTGTCTTTGCCTTTTTGTCCGATTCCCCATTGTTCTGCAAGCCTTTGGGCATAGTCGTTCGGGGCATAGCCATGCAAAGAGGGAACCGTAACGATCGCTATCTGGGTGGATGAGGTGTCGTTGAAGTTCCGGAGGGTTTGCTCCAGTGCATTCAGTTCTTGCCGGGAAAACATTCCGGAAAAATCGTTCACCATGCGTTTGGGCGACATGGGAGCCGGAAAGTCCTGTGCAAAACCGCTCAGGCTAAACAGCAAGGCTATGAGGATGAAAGTATATTTCATGTTTCGGATTTTATTTTTGGTCGTTGAATGATATATCATCCGGTAGTTCGTTCGTATCGTTTTCCTGACAGGGAAAATACTGCTTTAATTGTTTTCCTGCTTCTTGAATGGCTTCACAGATCCCTTCGCATATTTTGCCTGTCCGGAAATTTTCCACCATGTGATTTTTTATTCCGTCCCAAAAATCGCCGGGAACTTTTGTATTGATTCCTACATCTCCGATAATGGATAGTTTTTTATCTTCAAGGGCAAGATAGATCAAAACTCCGTTGCGAAGGGCTGTTTTGTGCATTTTTAGTTCTGCGAACACTTCGACAGCCCGGTCGAGAGGGGATTTTTTACAGTGTTTTTCAATGTGTACCCGTATTTCTCCCGAAGTGTCTTTCTCCGCCTGCCGAATTGCGGCTACCATCGCTTCTTTTTGTGCTTGCGTAAAATATTTTTCCAAAGACATTGCAGTTGTTTTAGAAAATGGTTACTGGTTGTCGTTCTTTTCCGCGAATTAAGACCGTGGAATGGTATCGGTGGACTTAAAATTCAACTTTGGGTGCATTCTCGGCTCCGGCAGTTGCTTCGAAATAAGGTTTAGGTACAAAACCGAACATTCCGGCAATCATATTTTTAGGGAACTGACGGATGTAAGCGTTGTAGTTCTTAACAGATTCATTGAATTTGCGGCGTTCCACCGCAATCCGGTTTTCCGTGCCTTCTAACTGGGCTTGTAATTCCAGAAAATTTTGGTTGGCTTTCAGGTCGGGGTAGCTTTCCGAGATAGCCATCAAACGGGAAAGAGCCGATGACAGTTCGCCTTGTGTACTGTTGATCTTTTTTATTGCAGCTTCGTCCAGCTGGTCGAAATTAATTTGAGTCTGGGTTGCTTTCGCTCTGGCGTTTACTACGTCCTCCAGGGTTTGCTGTTCGTGAGCTGCGTATCCTTTTACAGTGTTCACCAGGTTCGGGATCAGGTCTAAGCGGCGCTGGTATTGGTTTTCTACGTTCGACCATTGGGAAGATACGGTTTCGCTCATACTAACCATTCCGTTGTAACTGCCACGGAACCAAAAGAAAACACTAAGGATCACCACAGCGATCACGATCAATACAATGTAACCTTTTTTCATTTGTGTATAGTTTTTAATGTGTGTATTCCCGTTTGTCCGGTATAGCCAACGGCTGGAAGAACATGGGGATTTAAATTTAGTTTTGTTAATGTTGGAGACAAATTTAATGATTTCGTCGGTAATCTGTTTCCGGTTATATTTTTTTAGGATATTTCTTGTTTCGGGTTTAAAGTAAGGTGTGCCCGGTTAATAACATAACGAGGTAGGCGGCATAGAGCGTCAGTAAAATCGCCCCTTCCCAACGGTTTATCTTTCTGCCTTTTCCGGTGAAGATGAAAAGGAAGAGCAAGCCTGCCGACAGGATATTTACAATCAGGTCTGTCCAGCTACCCAAAGGTACTTCCACCGGATGTATGGTTGCCGAGATACCCAGGATTAAAAATGTATTGAAGATATTGGAGCCGACCACATTCCCTATGGCTATATCGGCATTTCCTTTCCGGGCGGCGATGACGGAGGTTGCCAGTTCGGGCAGGGATGTTCCGATAGAAACGATCGTCAGTCCGATGATCCGCTCGGAAATTCCTAAATTTTGAGCAATGTTTACAGCTCCGTCCACTAAAAGTCGTCCGCCGATAATTAGTCCCACTAAGCCGAGGAGGATAAATAGAATGGATTTTCCTATGGAATAGGGTTTGATCACGACTTCTTCTCCGTCGCCTGCACCTCCGTGTTTTGCCAGCATAAATGTATAAAGCAGGAAAATTGCAAAAAAGCAAAGAAGGGAAATGCCTTCTACCCGGCTGATTATGCCCTGCGGGTCTTGGTCTGCCATCAATAATATCAATACGGCGGCGAATACGGCTAAAGGCACTTCAACCCAGGTGGTGGTTCTTTTTACGTTCAGGGGCACGAAAATGGCTGTGATTCCCAGAATTGTCAATATATTGAAAATGTTACTACCCAATATATTACCGAGTGCCAATGCTGAACTGCCTTTTATCGACGATACGGTATTGACGACCAATTCGGGGGTGGAAGTTCCGAATGCTACGACGGTCAGGCCGATGACCATGGCAGATATATTCAGTTTATGCGCCAGGGCGGCGCCTCCGTCCACCAGTATATTGGCCCCGTAGATCAAGACAATAAGCCCTGTAATGAGAAAAATGATATCGAGAATCATAGGCGTTTTTTTGTAGTTTGAACGTAAAAATTCAGCGGGAGTTATTCTTTACTCCAAATTCTAAGGTTTAAGTTCAGATCGTCGATAATGCCTAAAAGAAGGCAAAGAATGTTGAATTCACGTTTAAGGTTACCGTCGTTTAACATGGGTTGCCAGATACTTGCTTCAAAGTGGTTCGTGCTGTCCGGGATGGCTATAATGACATTGGAATTACGGAAACTGACGGTGATTTTGCCGGGAAATTTCCGGTCGAGGTCTAAAAGCCGTTCCATCATGCTGGGAGTGATGAGGTAACGGGCTTCGATCTGGTTGTCCGAATAAACATCGAAACTGTTTTCAAATTCCGGGCTTTCCAGTTTCACCCGTTGTTCTCCGAAGCGCAGTTTAATCCAGGAATTCCGGTATATGGTCGTTTGTCCTTTGAAGTCTTTGTGAAAATCGGCAATGAAGAAAAAACCCTTGAATATATCTACCCAGGTGGTGCGGGTTTGTCCCTTTCCGTTCGTAGTTACCCGTTTTTCTTCTGCATGTATTTCGGAACAAAGGAATGAGGTCGTTCCGATTTTTCCGGAAATGAGGTCTTCGGAATGATAACGGTCGGGGCTGACGGCGAATAATCCGCTGCCGACAAATGTATTTTCACTTATGCCTTTGTCCGGTTCGAAAGTCGCCCCGGAGCATTGCCGGGTGAGAATGGCCGAGATGATATGCTGTTTATAAAGGCTTGTCAATTCTCCGCTTTTGATTTGAATGCAATAGAAAAATATGATTCCGCCTATGATCGCCGAAACCAATAACCATGCCCAGTTCATGCCTGTACACAGCGTTACGGCAATTCCCAGCAGACAGCAAATCCCTGCGGCAATGCTTCCGTTTTTAGTCCCCTGGGCTTTTAATTCCAGACGCCTGGTTTCTAATTGCGCCAGTGCCGGTTTTAGCGATTCGTACAGCGTACAGAAATCTTGTTCCATGTTTTTAGCAGGACGGAGGTTTACGAATTAAATAAATTTTTTACGTTGGGAACCGCCCGTTCTTCTTCCGGTATGGTCAATACTTCTTTCGTTTTGAAATTAACGATGCCGGCGACGATGTTGGAAGGAAAAGTCATAACAGAGTTGTTATAATCGGTAACACAGGCGTTGTACGTACGCCGTGAGGCCGCCAGTTGTTCTTCGGTTTCGTTCAATGTTCGTTGCAGCTGGAGGAAATTTGCCGAGGCTTTCAGGTCGGGATAATTTTCAGCAACCATGAAAAAATTCCGGCGGGCTTGTGAAAAAGCCTGATCGAAAGCCGCTTTCTCCTCTGTCGTCATGGTGTTGTAAGACTTGGTGCGCAACTCTGTCAGCTTGCTGAGCGTGGCGGATTCGTGCTGTGCATATTGCTGAACGGTCGCCACCAGATTAGGGAGCAAATCGAATCTCTTTTTCAGCATGGCATCGATCGTACCGAATGCATTGGATACTTGATTGTTTTTCCGGACTAAATTGTTGTAAACTGCAACAAAATAGAGCAGGAGAACGGCTAATACAATAATGGCTATCATGGTCATTGAATTTTAATATTTTACAAAAATAGTTTTTTTCGGGATTAGACTTAATTTTGTAACCTGAATTTTAAAGGAAAAGGAAAAATGAATATTTGGGGATTTATCAGTACGGCAGTGCTTTTGACGCTTATGCCCGGGCCGGACATTCTTTTTGTCATCACCCAGAGTATCACCAGGGGATGCCGTGCCGGGATCGTTTTTGCTGCGGGGCTTTGTACCGGCCTGATAGCCCATGTCACTGCCGTGAGCCTGGGAGTATCGCTGTTGTTGCTGAATTCCCCGGTTGCTTTTACGGTACTTAAATTTGCCGGGGCTTCTTACCTGATCTATTTAAGTGTGAAAGCCTTTATCGGCAGGAAGCGGCAAATTCAGCTCGAATTGGCTGCCGGAACCGGGGGAAAATTATACCGGAAAGGAATTTTAATGAATGTGTTGAATCCCAAAGTGATCCTTTTTTTTCTTGCTTTCTTCCCTCAGTTTATCGAGCCGGGAATTGCCAATCCCATCCCTCAGATGTTGATTTTAGGAGGTATTTTTATGGTGCAGGCTTTTTTGGTGTTTTCTACCGTCGCTTTCCTGGCAGAACGGTTGGCCCGGCGGCTCATGTCGAAGCCTCGCTTTTCTTTCGTAATGAATCTTGTAGAGGCGCTGGTTTATTTTGTGGTGGGGATCAGTATTCTTTTCGTATAAAAAATAATAAGATCAGTATCTATCCTTCCTGTTTTTCCGTAGAAATAAGAAAAACAGGAAGGATATGGAGGGTTGGAGTGTTATCTTATTATTATCATGGTTTATGACAGGAGCAGAGATAGATACGCGAACAGTAAAAGAGGTGGATCTGAACCGCTATATGGGGATGTGGTATGAAATCGCCCGAATGGATCATCGTTTCGAGCGCGGTCTGGTAGGGCCGACGGCTGAATATTCTTTAAAAGCCGATGGAAAGATCCGGGTAATCAACCGGGGCTATAAAGGAACGCTGAACGGAAAATTGAAGACAGCCAAAGGCAAGGCTTATATTCCCGACCCTGCCGCTCCGGGAAAACTGCGGGTTTCGTTTTTCCCTTTTATTTATAGCGATTATTATATTCTGGAATTGGAACCGGAGCATTATGAGTGGGTTTTGGTAGGCAGTTCTTCTCCCCGGTATTTGTGGATACTGAGCCGCACGCCACAACTTCCGGAAGAAACGGTTTCCCGGATACTGACCCGTGCCCGGGTGCGGGGATACGATGTAAATGCCCTGATATTCCCGGCGCAGAAAAAGTAACCGGCAGCGTAAAGGTTTATTTGATATCGTGTCCGAAAGGAGTAAGGGCGAGGCTCGCCAGCTTAAAATGTTGCAAGCCGAAAGGAATCCCGACGATCGTAATCAGGAATAATATGCCGAACCCCACATGGGTTAAGAAGATCGGAACTCCTCCCACGAAAAACCAGATGATATTCATAAAGATGGAGAGGCAGCCGTGTGCGGCCTCTTTGTGAACGATCTGACTACCGAAAGGCCAAAGAGCCAATATGCCCAGTTTAAGTGTTTGCAAGCCGAAAGGAATCCCGATGATCGTGATAAATAGAGCGATACTCGATATAAAGTATTCTATGGCGATCAAAATGCCTCCAAAGATAAGCCAGATAATATTC
>ENA-UEQO01002107-UEQO01002107.1-human-gut-metagenome-genome-assembly--contig:-NODE-2107-length-18482-cov-67.879978_pt1 | contig 18482 bp, 37 predicted proteins | sample MGYA00242938_ERZ507940 | MGnify/ENA primary metagenome ERZ507940 (study PRJEB26167, sample SAMN06115517) | human gut metagenome | host: Homo sapiens | place: China:Chongqing | collected 2014-12-03... | reverse complement strand
TTGCAGGCTTCTCCTCTTCTTCTTCGTCGTCCCAATCGTCCTCATCATCGGTGTCGTCCTCTTCAGCTGCTGCCTTTGCTAACTGATCTTTGTAATACTTTGCAGACTTCTTAGGTGCTACCTTCAGCCCAGCCTTCTTGCACTTCTTATACAGTGCAACCGGATCTTCTTCCTCTTCCGTTTCCTCAACATCTGCATCTTCGTCTTCATCCCCTGCACCGTTTAATGCATCAAGATAGAACTGCTTGTTTTTGCCATACTTTGGAACCTTGATTCCCCTCTTGCCACATAAAGCAATTAACTGCTTGGTAGACATGTTCTCAAGATCCTCTGCAGCAGCGTCATCCTCTGCCTGATCTTCATCGTCCTCAACGTCTCCTGTGGATCCATTGTTCAGCTCATTTTCAATCTTACGTACCGTCATATGCTCCGGCATTGCATCTGTTAATCCATCGAAATCTTTACCCGCTACGATAACTGCAAACAGAGGGAAGTGTTTAACGATCTCCTTAACTGCCTCAGCGTCCTTATTCTCGCGAATTACTTTTGCTGCTTCTTTAACTGTCCAATTCTTCATTTTGTTTCTCCTTTTCTTTGCTGGATGTATTTTCCATCCGTTATTTTTAATGTTCTCAACACTTTACAATAACCACAAAAGTGGAATACTGCTCAACTCTTGCTTTAATACCAAGAGCTTTTACTTTTTCCAGCGTTTGCTGAAATTCTCTACCTTTAGTTGTAAACGTTACTTGTCCACAACCTAGCAGATGCTTTACAAACAAATCTTTACTTGTTTGCTTTTTAGTCTTCAATACCATTTACCTCCTAGCAATTTATTTATTACTTATTTAACTTATGCTTAGATTATAACACTGGATTGATATAATGTCAACAGCTTTTCGAAAACTTTTTTAATTTTCCCATTGTTCCTGATCCTGCGCATTTTCCTCGTATTTATTGATTGCATCATTGATTGCATCTCGTAAGTTATAAAGCTCATCAATGCTTGCAACATGAATACCATTTTTAAGAAACAATCTTGTTGTTCTCTTTCCTTCTTCAACCTCAACTTGCTGGGCTAATGTAAATCCACAATGGCCCTCTTCTTTAATGCATTCAGAAATAACAAGTCGACGTTTATCAGCAATCTGAGCATTTGAAAGCTCATTGTACTTGATCTTTGACATTTTATTTATTCCTCACTTTCTTGTTCCTCCTCTTCCTCTTCTACATTAGCTGAAAAACGAACTTTGAATTCATCTTTGGTGATCAATTTGTTAATTGCATCAATATCAATGAAGTCATTCAAGCTATTAAACTTGATTATGCTTTCTCCGTCTCCATCGAATCCAACACTCTTGATCCGAAACGTACCAAGCTGGAATGGCTTCGGCTCTGTTCCTAACTTGGCCTGGATGTTTACGTCATTGTTTAACAACTGTAAAAGCTGTACACTGTTTGTAATCTCACTGTATGGTGCTTTAAATGTTAAATTAACGCTACCATTCTGCAATACGCTATGTCCTTTATAGCTGCAGAAACTCTGTACTTTGATTCTCTTCATCTTGCACTCCTTATTTTGTTATATTTACTTTTTTGTTGGTTGTGGAAAGATTCTCTTGCAGATGAACTACTTCGAATTGTTTTGGGTTGATTTACAATAGATTCTTGTACATCATTTAGGTCAATTCCAAGATCATATGTATCAGGTATTGTACCATCCGATAAATATTGGCTAACTGGTTTGATATCTTCCGGCTTTACCATTAACCATACCTCGCCAGTGTTTAAGAATTGAATTGCAAATACCGGGATCTTATGTTCAACCAAAGCATTGTTTTCTAAAGTCCTAATATCCTTTTGATTTACTTTGATTGACTGTGCATCTGTACTCTTTAACTGACAAATAACATAGTCATTTTGACCATCTTCTTTTTCGATCCATCCACTACCTGAGTTCTTAGTCGGCTTAAGTCCTAAAGACTCCATAACCTCTTGTTCATTCTTGCGATAGAACTTAAAACTACGTGGTTGATTGTTGCTCATCAATTATCGCCGCCTTTGCTACTTTTTCTCCACTTACAAGCAAAACATCAATTCCGTTGATATACTTTATACCAATTGAATTTACTTTAAGTTCATACAATATTTCCTCTTGCTGTAACAATTGGTAATATATATCTGAAGATAGAAGAAAGTAATTTGGTTCTATGCCTGTCTTTACAAACAAGCACTCATATGAGTGCTGCAATTCTTCTAATATTCTTTTACTTGCTTCATTCATTATCGGCGTCACCATCCTTAAAAAAGTTAATCCATTTATTTAAAGACTCAGAACATTCAGGACACAAATCAAAGTATCTGTCATTATTGTATGATGATTTGCCAACAAAAGCATCTCTAACCATTATTTCAGTATACTTATTCGGATTTAACCGTTCATCTGACTTTATATATGGTTCAAATAATTTACCACATCGATCACACTTCTTTGCATCTGCCATTTCTCTTTACCTCCGTATATTCTTGTTTGGACTTTTCAACTTTCCCTGATATTGTACTGTTGCCTTCAATGTTTTGCGAAATACCATATCCATACAATCAAAACACAGATGAACAATTGCATCTCCAATTGCCATATCGTAAAACTCTTTGTCCTCTTTTTCAATTGGTTTGCCACATGCTGTACACTCGCAATGTTTCTTTCCACTATTGATTCTCATTTTAATTGGTTCACTCATTATAACCTCCTAGCTGTTTGTTGTACCGACTCCAGTAATCATACCATCATTGATCTCAACTGTAAAGCCAGCATCAATCAAAATCCCGATACTAATGTTGTTCCAAAACTGCAATTCAAAACTATTAAGCTTTCTCATTGCTTTACCTCCTTACGCTACTGCATTTTTGATTTTCTCAATCATTGTAGCCTTGTCGTATGTTCTATACCATTTGCTACAATGTAACATTTTCATTACACGGATTAACACTTTGCGATTAACTTTGATTAACTGATTGTTCTCAACACCAAGCGTCTCAATATCTGATAGCAACTGCTGTGCAATGATCTCTACCTGATCGTTTTCTACTTTATCCGCTTTTACTCTCTTGTTTGCATTAGCTTTCTTCTGCTCAACCTTAGCAATTGCTTCAACTACCATTGGAACTAATACAACTCTTCTGTATTTGCTTGGATTCTTAATTCCATATTTTACTGCTAACTTTCTGATCTCAACTACTGTTAAACCATTTACCTGTGCTTCAATGTTATTTGTTCTCATAATTTTGTACCTCCATACATTTATGTATTTAATATTTGTTATTAAGTTATCTCTTTAACTTATGTTTAGAGTATAGTCCATTTAGAAACAAATGTCAACATGTTTTCGGAAACTTTTTTATAAAAATAAATAGGCGGTGTTACCCGCCTACTTAATATGGCATTTGCTAGGTATATGCACTGAACGTTTATTCCTTTTACTAGCTCTATGCATATCTGCTAACGCGTCATCTATTCTAGATTGCTTCGCGTTCCTTTCATAACGTTCATTGTTTTTTTTGACCTCCTCCAAATACTGCTCACATATTGTGTGGCAACCGACGATACGGAGGGTACAACCTTTACATACTGAATCCATATTAGTGTTCCTCTTCTAACTTTTGATTTACTGGTGGCAGAAAACCATATAATGCTATTCCAATACTATCAGCCTTGTTATCGTTGAATGTATAACGTGTTCCATCCGGTGCAACGAAATATTGTTTCTTTTTGTTAGATACCGGATATGAGATTTGATCCTTCAATCCTAACCCAATACAATATTCAATCGTTGGCCACTTCTCTGGCGGAATCCCGTGACCAATTTCTCTTGGCTTTGATGTACCAACCACTTGACTTTTCCAGCTTCTTGTATCGACTGAATAAACCGGAATATCAAACTTGGATGCAGTATCTACGACTAAAGCGTTCAATGCTCCAATCCCTTTTATATAGTTCAAGTTCAAGAAGTGTTCTGACCCTGGTTTTGCCGATTGAAGCCTGATCCGCTCAATTATGCATATAACCTCACAGGATTCGAATTCGGTTGATTTTTTGCAACAACTTGCAAAGCATTTGGTAAGAATTTTTTGGAGCTTAGCCCGCTTTTCAGTATTGCTCATTGATTGGGTGGTCTTGCATTCATTAACTATCTTAACACGGCGATCAATTGCAACACATATTCCCGAATCTGCATACGACTGATCAATCCCAATCACTATTTTGTGCTTTCGCTTTTCTTGCTTTCCCTTTTTTAAGTCGCTGTTTAAGCTGTTCTTTCTGTTCATCAGACATTTCCACTCCTTCCTTGATGATGATATTCAACTTCAATGCAGATAATGGAAGTTTAGCAAATATTGACCCATCTTCGTTGGTTTTAACTTTGACCAATTTTGGATGCTTCTGTTTTAACTTCCTTACCTTAGTAATATAACGTTGCTGTGTTAAACTTAATGTTATCATGTCTTGACCTGTTAACCACTCAATAGCATTCTCTTTGTTCTTTTCCATTTTGGCGCTCCTTTTACTCATAGCGTTTGATGTTCCATTGTTTGACAAATTCCTTGGTTATCATTACAACGCATTTTTCTTTATAATCATACAAGCAGATTGGATGTGTATACTTTTCTATGCCTTTACTTTTTCCTAAGTATTTGAATTTGCGTTTTTTATTATTGTAAGGGTTTATTCCTACAACAATCTGCCCTTTGCTTACTTTCATAGCTTAACCCTCCCGAATCCAACATCCCAACATGCATTCCTCATAACACAATCCATTGCCATTTTACAATTGCTGTTGGTGCACTCTTTGCAACGTTTAACTAGCTTGTGTTCATCCAACAACCTGTTTTTATAGAATTGTACCTGATCCATACGATCGATATAAGGCTCCAAGAAATCCTCATCGTAATCGTATACATAACACTTGAACTCCTGATCGTTCTTAGAATCACAAAGGACGAACCCTTTGGTGTAGTCATTCCCATTCCACTTTCCTTTTGCCATTGCTTCCTGGATACAGAAATACATGTACAACTGCAACTGCTTGTGTGCCGATGGGTGGCTCTTCATTTTTTTGAACTGAAAACTATTCACCGATTTGATTTCTCCAACCATTACACCGTCAAAGAACTCAGGAATCCTACAAACAATATCAGGTGTGTATGATACTTCGTATTCTGTATTAAACCTTGTCCGGTCCATTGTCTTTGCTTTTCCATATCCTGCACGAATCAAGAGTCTCTGCCACTTCTCATGAATTGCGTTGCCCTCTTCAAAGATCCTCAACAAGCCAACATTAGTATTCTCTTTCTGCACCTGTTTGTACAATAAGCTTAACACTTCTCTTCTCGTGCACCACTGCTTGTCACCAACGATCAATGATGATGCATGCAATCCAACACGTTCCTGAGATTCAAGACCTCTAGTCATTACCTGCCCAACGAACTTTACCTCTTCACCAATATTGTGCTGGGTATAGAACATTTTATTGAGAATCCTCTCTAATTGTGCCGCATCTGACGTTTGAATCTTAGTTCCATTCTTTACTGCACTGTTCTTGATTTCATCAATTATTCCCATTTGCTTCTCTCCTTAATATTATAATAGCCGGGAATTTCACCCGGCTTTATTTTTAGAATTTTTCATAGCAATATTTACTTCCAGCTTCTGTGTTCCAGTATTCTGTTCTCAACATTTTAACTTGAACATGAACAAGTACTTTCTGAATCTCAACATCTGCTTGTTCGTAAGTTGGACACATTGCTTCAAACCACTGTGCTCCATCTTCGAAATTGTATGTTTTCCAATATCTTCCATATTCATCCATTGAAGAAGTCTCTGCTTAACCCCATTCGCCATAATCAAAACTTACACCATATTCATTATCTTTAATGTGTATCATATCTCCATACGCATTATATAAAGCAATGGCATCTTCAAATTTATCATATCCATGCTCGTTATATCCGTCTGTATCTCCTGCGAATAAATGACCTTCATACCATACCGTATATCTTTCAGTCTGTTCATATTCATCAACTTCATTTCCAAATACATCAGTATAAAACCCTACAACTTTATTTGTACTAATCATTTCTTTATCCTCCTAGATGTTTGTGTTTTATTTATCTCTTTCTTTATATATATTATAACATCACAATGCGGAAAAGACAACAACTATTTCCAACAAATCAACATTTTCCAGTTATTGACATCCCAACCAATCCTGCTGAACCCGAACTATCGGTTGCTTTGAAAAATGCCCCATCTACTTGCGGGTACATAAACTCAAACATCAAATAGTTCATCGCATCTAGCAAGTATTCTTTATTGTGCGTTTGCTTGTACTTCTCAATACACAGATTGTGTGTTGCCAACGCATCAATCAATTTGTTCTCAAAATTCACTCTTGCTGGACCATATTTGTAAAACGACATTTCGATACGGTTCTTCCGCATCTTGTCAACTTCTTCAGAATATTCTTGTTTAAGATCAAACTCGCGTTTTTCCATTAGTCTTACCTTCCTTTTTATTTTCCTGATACTTTGTTTCATATTTACATGTTCCTTCATCAGGACACATTCCGCATCTTGCTGTATCTTCATGCTTTCCAAAGCATAATAACTTATATTCCATTATTCCCAGCCTTCCATAAACTTATCATTTTTAACCAACTTATCAATTAAGGTTTGTTTTTCAGCATATTTTGCAGAACTAATTTTAACCCCTCTTTCTTTGCATAATTTAACTAGTTCTTCTTTTGTCATTGCATTATAGTCATGATCACAAGACAAATCTTTATTGTCAATGTGATTATCATCTTCTTCGACAGACTCTTCTGAATCTGCACCGAAAATATCAGCACGCGAACCTGCTATCTCATCATCGTCTTTCCATTCTGTCTCTATTGCATCACATTTACAATCTGCAAATCTACTTCTGACTGCTACTTTCTTCTGTTCACTCGTTTTTGTATCTTCTGCATCATCATCACTTTCAACACAACAACCATTGCATTCATCTGCACGCTCTTCTGCAATCTTAATTTCGTTTTTTGCTGGAAATCTTTCATGCATTAGCATCTGACATCCACAACGTGGGCAATCAAATGCATCATATAATCGATCTTTAACTCCAAAAGATTTCTGCAATGCTCCTGCTTTAATTACTACTTCATATCTGTTCTCTTTTCTTAACTTAACATGCTTACCACATGTACTACATTTAGCCATATTTATCTTTCCTCCAGATACAAAACTCTTGCAGCTTCTCTTAACTTATCACCGTCTTGTGTTGAATACTGTTCGACTCCTACAGATCCTAACAAATATGAAACCTGACAAATGAACTCATATGCTTCTTCTGCACTCATTATTTTCCCTCCACTTCTGAAATTGAAACATTAACAAAGTTTTCTCTTTCGCTCTTGAGCAATTATTTGGCAGCCACAAGCTGGACAATCAAATGTATCATATATGTTGCCTTCAATACGCTTAAATACTGTTGCCGCTCCTGATTCACTATTATCTCTTGTAATATAATGCTTATCAATTACCGGTACAAATTCGCATCCACAAATTTTACATTTAATCATTGCTTAATCCTCCTCACCAAAGTTTTCATACAAATTGCATATATTGCATTTTAAAAATTTACCACCTTTGCATAATGGATATTCGTGTCCATTAGAAACAAAACATTTTGGATAGTTATTTTTATGTTTACGTCTTTTCTTCTTATTTTTATCCAAATGGCTTCCTGCTGCCCAATATTTGCATTTTATTTTCAAGCAATGTTCTATTGAAGTACTATCACAAGCAGAACACTTCTCTATATTGCTACTCATCATCATCATCCTCCATGAATTCTTTTGGGACTCTCTTTCCAAACTTTGCAGCCTCTGCAACCATTAGTTCTTTTCTGATCTTCTGAACATCATCAAACGAAACAAAACCACGATCAAAGAAAAGCGGAATCTCGCATTCACCCATTGGATTGCACACTTTCGACTTGACTACTTTACATTTCATAATCAATCCGACTTTCTTGTTTGTAGCACTGTTTCTTGGATCCTTATTGGGAATCTCAATCCAAGCTCTCCGCGCTACTTGGATGCGGAGTGAACAAGCATGTTTTAACTTTCTGCCTCCTGGAGTATCTGTCTTTTCTCCAAACAACATTGCATTCATCTTATCCCTTACCTGATTAACGAACACCAACGTCGTTCCAGTGATCTCGATAATCTCTTCTACAGTAGGAAGATACTTGTTCATTAACCTTGCTGTGCCACCAATTCTCTGTTCTTCGATCGAGTCCTTTTCGGCGGACTTAAGAACCTTTTCAGCATCTTCCTTTGGAACCATGCTTGGTACTGAATCAATACCAATTAACGGTATACCAGCTTTTGCAAACTGTATTGTTTTATTGAATGCATCTTCACCGTACTTGGCACGATAAATCAACATTTGTTTTGGTCTATTACCAAATACCTTTGCACGTTCTGCATCAAATGTTCCCTCAATTGGAATATCCAAGCATAACTGATGCAAACCACACAAGTGATAAAGCAACGTTGTTTTCCCTGAACTTTCGGGACCAAAAATCTCAACCACTCTACCTTCTGGCATACCACCACCGATAATTGCATCAAGATCTTCAATACCAGTTGGCCATCTCTTAATCTTAAGATTAGCATTTTTGCTACCTATGGTGTAAATAGAACCTTCACCATCTTTTTTGTTGATTTGATTACACAGCTTAATAATCTGTTCTTTGTTTGTTTTTGCCACTTCTTTTCTCCAATCTAGCTAACCTGTAGCTACTTTTGTTTAATAATCTTATTACGGTAATGAATTTCTGTCACCATACCATCCTCAATGACATATTCTGTTCCAAACAATTTGTTATTAGTAATAAACCCGAATAACATCATTCCATTGGCATACTGTATATCATCATTACTGTGCACTACCAATTTACCAATTGTACTCAACTTTGTTTCTCCTTAAAATTATTTCACATTAGTAATTTCAGCAACAATCTTGCCATCATTGATCTCATATTCTGTTCCTGAACGTTTGGCTGTAATTGCCAACATATTTACTGGCATTCTATTTAATACTTCTAAATGCATTTGATCTCGGTCAACCATACGTTCAATGCCAATTCTACTCACTTTATTCTACCTCCTTTAATGCAAAAGGCGGATGTATCTCAATCCGCCTGTTTTGTTTTATCCTTCGATTGCTCTGCTAGCCATTGCAGACTTTCCTGCTTTAACTCCTTCACTATAAGCTCCATTGCTAAAGCCATTGTTTCTCATTCCAGCATTCATTGATTTGAACCCTTTTGCTCTTTCTGTGTAAGCATCTTTAACGTCTTCCGGAACAACAACCATTAGTGCTGTACACTGCTGCCCAAGTGCATCTCTTAATCCTGCCAAATAACCTTTTACAAAGCTGTTGTGCCATCAATGCTGCTGACTTTGCTTCCTCTGCTGAAGGATTGTTGTTTGCTAACTCCAAACACTTTTTGATTTTCTCAATAATTTTCTCATTCATTTCCATTTTGTTTTCCTCCTAGAAATTTGTTTGTTCTTCTTTAACTATCTTTATTATACACACTTACCAACTAAATGTCAACAACTTTCCCATATTTATTTTCGATCTGTTGCTCCACTTCTGTTCTTTCTCCAATATCGCAACTTTGCTCAAACTGGCCATTAACATACACCTCATAATGTTCTAATACTCTTTGGAATTGCACTACAATATCCGGCATACTTGATACCTCTTTCCTTGTTCTCTTGCTTCCATTAACATTGATTGATACTTATGATTTAACTCTTCAATTGTTTGCGTACTGAATTGTAAATACGTTTTTGCGCCTACTTCTAGGTAAATACTATACGACGTTCCATCATCCGTATCTACTTGCACAATCCGATACGACTCAATCTTACCACACCTATCCTTAAGCTTTAACTTGGTTATCCTTGAGAATGTTTTCATCAAATCCTCCATAGCAACTTGCTAATCAAAATCAGCGCCAAAACACTTCCGATATGTTCCGGCGCTGATTTACCAACATAACTTTATTTACTAAGCAAACTGTATACTTCTGCACGTAACGGTGCACTCTCTTTGAATAAACCTCTCAATACTGCACTGTTTGTTACAGTTCCTGGCTTTTTGATTCCTCTTGCAGTCATACAAGAATGTTCTCCTTCGATCACAACCATCACATCATGGGTCTTTAATACCATCTGCAATATATCTGCAATGTCGGTTGCAATGCGCTCCTGAAGTTGCAGGCGCTTACATACCATATCAACAATCCTTGCAATCTTGCTCAGCCCGATGACTCTGCCATCCGGAATATATGCAACAGAAACCTTCATGTTATACATCAATGCTAAATGGTGCTCACAATAGCTAAATGCATCAATATTCTTCATTAGCACGAGATCTTTTGCCTCTGGCTCTTCAAAGCATTTGTTAAACTTATTAGCGATCTCTTCGTTAGTATATCTCATACCTTCAAATACTTCGTTATACATCTTAGCAACACGCTTTGGCGTGTCCTTTAACCCTTCTCTTTCAGGATCATCGCCTAATGCTTCTAAGATTGATCTAACTGCCTGCTCAATCTTATTCATTGATTCTTTGCTTAATTCTCTTTCCATCCTACACACCTCTTTCGTTTGGATTCCAAATGATCTTGTGTAGCTGCACTTGCACTCTACAATTCCATAGTTTCTTCTCCATCATGTAGTCAACAATTGCTGATGGCTCAATCTCGCCAAATACTGGACTGAAAAAGATCTGCGGATCGGATCGCAAACTATTGATAACCGAATATGCAGCATCGAGATCACCTTTACATCCGACTACAAACTTTAATACATCACAATTCTTTAATGTATTAAGATTCTCGATACTCATTGCACTTTCCATTCTACTTGATGGACATTTGTAGTCCATTGTGAAAAACAGCAACCTTCTTTCACCAGCCTGATACCTTGCAGGAACTGGCCTTGTACCATTAGTCTCAATATTTACTTCAATGCCATGCTTAATTAAGCCATCAATTAACTTCTCAATATCCTGATGAATCAATGGCTCACCACCTGTGATTGTAACACGTGGAATGCCCGAACCAATAACACAATCAATAACTTCACTTGGATCCATCTCAACTGCTTTGTCCTGCTCTGTAATGTGGCTATAAGGCGTATCACAGTAACTGCAATTTAAATTGCAACCGTACAAACGAACAAATACAACCGGAAGTCCTGCCCTAATTCCTTCACCATCAATACTTTTGAAGATCTCAACTACTTTCATCTTATGCCTCCGCCTGAATTCTCTGTCCTATTGACTTGATGTACGTTGCTACATTGCCTTCGCTTTCCTGAACGTCTACTTTATAGCAATAACCAACTTCGCAAATCTTATCTACTTCATCACAAATCCACTTAGCCATATTTTCTGCTGTTGGATTAAATGGAATAACTTCGTTGATGAAGGCATGATCTAACTTGCCATGAATTGCTTCTTTTACTTTCTTAAAGTCTACAATCATCCCATAGTCTGTCAGCTTAGTGCTCTCGCAGTAAACTGTTACGATCCAATTGTGACCATGCAGGTTTTCGCACTTGCTCTGATACGGCAATTGCAACTTATGCGCTCCAGCGATCTCCATCCTCTTACTTACTCTGTACATACTGCTTTCCTCCTATTCCCAGCTTCTATCAATGCCATTGTTGCCTACACCAACCAAAACATTGAATGCATCCATATTGCTTGCTAATGAATTGTAATCCGCACCATTCAGAAAATCAATCTCACCAGCCGATCGGTCAACATCTTTTTCTCCGATGCGTTCACCAGCCTGTGATGCTATGTAAACGAAAGCACTGTCACAACCTCTAACCATTGGAAAATCTTCAAATATCTCGCGGACTACTCGTGAGCCATCACTACAACCAAGCAAATGAACCTCCATCGAATTATCCACTTCCCCAATTGCCTCCGCAGCTCTGTATCGAACTTTGCGGTCACCAGTTTCCGTTTCTAGGAACTTAGAAACGCCCAAACAACTGATCCCATCCAATGCTAACATCCTTAACATACAATCATACCACTCTGTAAAATCGCGTCCTTGTGGAACGCCCATTACACCAAATGGCAACTTCTCGTTATAATAACCATGAAGATAGCCAAGTGCGTCCAAATGCTTCTGTAACGTATCGTATTCATCTAATAATGTATCCGGAAGAACAACCTGCGTTGGGTGTACCAATTGATAACACTTGATCAGCTCCTCGATTGGAAGTTGTTCACCTTCTGCTGCTCCATTATCCATCAAAACAAACTTACCTTCATCAGACATTCTACGAAAGAACTTTCTGTATTCTTCCGATTGTTTAACCAAATGTGCCAAGCACATATGATACTGATTATCTTTCGTTTTCTCCAAACATCCTACCGGAACGATATGTGCAATCTTATGTTGCTTTACCATCTTAATACCTCCATTACTTTTTCTACGACTTCCTGCTCACTTAATCCATCTACATTGATTCTAATTGGCTCCAACCCATACTGTTCAAATATAGCTTCATATCCTTGCCGAATTTGCTCCAACTGAGACTCGTCAATATATTCATCGCCTCTTTGGCTTAACCTTTGCTTAATTGTATCCAAAGAACACTCAAAGAAAATGATTTGGCACTGTTTTAATGTATCAACATACCATTCTTTTGTTTGTTCATTGATCAATTGCGACTGTTTATTATCTGTGATCGGATTGTATACCAAATCATCTAGCATTGTTGCTCTATCAAACAATGCCGCTTGATTGTTAGCCACTAATTCGCGAATATAACTTACTCTTCCAATCTTTTCTAACTCCGAATCGGTGTGGCTCTCTTTGATAAACAAACAATCAACTGCTTGTGAATTCTCTACTATATCCCGCAAATGTACAAAGCATGTTGATTTACCAGTGCACTCGTTACCTGCTAAGATTGTAACCATTATTTTGTCACCAGCCTTTCCACCAGCTTTTTGTATTCATCCGACTGATAGAACTGCTCATCTATCTGCTTGCGTCGGCTTGATCTACATACATCAAATTCACCTGTTGGATAACGGCTCCATAACTTGGCAATATTTAACTTTGCTACTACATCGAAATCGATTCCAAACACTGTGCATATAGCATTCAAATACCACAATACATCCCCACACTCTTCTGCCAACTTTTCTTTGCTAATACATTCACCGTTCCACAGATAATGTTTAAGGATATTATTCACTTCACCTACTTCTTCACTTAGCCCTACAGCCCAATTGGCAACTTCATCCTTCTCACTTTTATGTGGTGGAACGGCGATATAAGATTCGCTTTGATACTTCTTTAGCTTCATTTCTCCTCCTCAACTAACGTACGCTACAGCTCCATTTTGTCCATCTTCTGATAAGAATCAAACTTCATCTTTATTGATCCAGCTATATACCGTTGCACCATTCTCGCCATCTTCCATAACAGTAACTATAATATCCCGCTGGCCGCTTCTTGGGATAGTGTTAAACAACTCGCCAGCAATTGCATTAGCAACCTTTTCACAAGACCAACTACCTAATTGCACTACATCATGTTCGTCGTGTGAAAGCGACTTGATATATTTCTTAATCTGATGCCCAAGCATAATAAATTCAATCTCACGATCATCATTAAACACATCCATCTCTACTTCTACGTTAAAAATGTGGCGATGTGGTTCTCTTAAATATGCCACTTCAAGTGGCGCTTCCGGATAGCAATGAATCCCTTCAAACTGTAAGTTACATCTTACTGTTGTACTCTTGTGTCTTTCTATCCAATCTTTCATCCTACTTTTCTCCTTTTCTTTCTATTTATTTTTTTGCTAACCTTAGCGTTTACTATATTATAACTCTTTTTCCGGCTCAAGTCAACACTAATGTGATGCACGGCTCAATAAAGAAGAGTTATATGTTGTTACTTTCTTAATGTACTGCTTCTTGTTGAACTCCAACGCTCCCTGGTCTAACAATGTGTTGATAATCCTAGACGTTACTGCCCTACTTTTGCAACGATCGTAGAAGTTGTCGTACGAAGTAAAGATACCGTTTGTTTTTCTTTCTTCACAAATTGCCTGTGCTGCTTTTTCGCCAATACCTTTAATATCTGACAGCCCCTTCTGCAAGGCCAGTTCTCCGTCTACTTTGCGAATTGATGTACAAGGCTTGGAATAATTAACATGTGGCAAAAATACTACGCTACCGCCCTTTGTTGCTTCACTGCAGAACTCGTCCTTTTCTTTGTCATTCCTTGCATACTTGATTTTAACATACCAAAAAAATGTTGGATAATAAACTTTGTAGTACATTTCCTCCACACTGATAATACAATAACCAGCCGCATGACCTTTATTGAATGAATACACTAGTAAACTATCCCATGTATCTTCTGCTTGCTGTTTAGTTAATCCATTTTTGACGGCATTGGTTACAAATTTCTTGTGAAGGTCTACTCCGGTATCTTCCGCATATTTATTCAAAATTGCAATAGCTCTTTCCTTGAATCCATGCTTATTTGCTTTCAATACCTTGTCAGCTTCTCCCCATTCCAAGCCACCAATATATACACAGATTAGCAACAATTGTTCCTGATACACCACCGTTCCGTAACTTTCCTTGGTATACTTATATGTTATCGGATTAACGTCCTCAACACCATTCAGTTTGTTATTTGCATACATTTCCGGCATTCCTTGTCCCAATGGTCCTGGACGATTCATAGCACACGTAGCAATAATATCATCAAAACAATCGCAATGTATTTCGTCCAATATCCTCTTTGCAGTCCCCTTCTCAAGCTGAAATATGCCAACAGTATTGCCTTCGCGAAATTGTTTTAGCAACTTTGGATCCTCTACATACTTAATGTCAAACCCATGCTTGTGTGCCAACTTCCTACATTCACCAATTGACTGCATCGTTTTTAAACCTAACAAATCAAACTTGATAATATTGATGTCATTAAGGTCTTCGAGATTGTAAGCTGAATAAATATTGCCAGCCTTATCCATTCTCAAAGCTGTATACTGCAGTACGTCACCTGATGTTACTACAACACCAGCAGCATGTGTTCCAATGAAACGTACCTTACCAAACAACTTCAAAAAGTGCCTAATAATATTGTCATACTTTTTATTGATCTCGGCAACACGTATGCTATCATCTCCATGCAACAAAAGATCTCCATCAATTGATCCATCTTCCTGCTTGTACTTATTCGCTAACGACTTAATCTCTTTGATAACCTCTTTATTCTGTTTAACTTCCTGCTCATCTACATCCCCAGCAGTTGGCAATCCACAAACCTTAGCAAGCTCATTAACTGTGTTATCAACCTGATATAAACCATATGATGAAACTCGAGCACTCTGCCCTGGATACTTATTGATTAAATACTCGATAACTTCTCCACGTCGATCCATTTCAAAGTCAATATCAATATCGGGATACACCTTTTTATCATAACGCATGAAACGTCTAAAATCTAAGTTGAATAACAAACTATCTACTTCGGTGATGTACATAGCATATGCTACTAAACAATTACATACAGACCCTCTTCCTGGACCTACACAAATTCCATTATTCTTTGCCCAGTTAACATAATCGGCCACAATCAAGAAGTAATCAATAAATCCATTAGTTGCAATAACATCTAACTCCTGCTTACAACGCCCAATGTATTTCTTGTTGTATTTGCCTCTTTTCTTTAATCCTTCTTTGATCTGACGAATAATCTCTTTCTTGTTATTTTCCCCACCTAATTTAGGTAATTTCAGTTCCAAACCGTCAAGGATATTATCCTCAACCTTTGCTTCTAATTCTTCAAGATTTTGATGCATTTCCTCTGCAAGTGCTTTAGGATTATCGAAATCATCTTTATGCATTTTCACAAATCGCTTTTCCATCTCCCATATCTTTGGCATGTAGCGATCCTCGTACGTTCCTTTTACCCATTCCGGATCGTGTCCATCCATCTGATGCATCTTTAAATACGTATCAAAATCTTCTTTTCTGCCTCGATGTGAATCAGAAGTAAGAATGCACTTGATTCCTAATTGATCACCAAGCTCCATCATCTTAACGTTGATCTTTTCCTGCAACCCCTGCTCACTAACAACGTATGGTTGAACCTCAATATAAAGATTTTCACCGAATATGTCTTGCAGCTTCTCCAAGTATTTTTTTGCTTGCTTTATTTTCCCCTTGGCGATACATTGCGAACTATAGCTTGCTACACATGCTGTTGTACAAATCAAACCTTCATTATACTTTTCTAATAATTTGAAATCCCAAATTGGATTGTAATATTTCTGTTTTTCTCCCTTTGTTTGAATCACATTAAGATTCTTGTAACCTTCAAGATTTTTGGCAAATAAACACAAATGGTAACCACGTTGCTGTGGCTTATATACTGGCAAAAAATAGCCCTCTACACCAAGTATTGCTTTGATTCCAACACTTTTACAAGCTTTATAAGTCTGAACCAATCCGTTAGTATTTCCATGATTAGATGTACTCAAAGCTGTATGTCCAAGTTCCTTTGCTAACTTTGCTAACTCTTCCGGTTTGCCGAAACCATCAAACCTGCTGAACATATCATGCCGATGTAAATCAACTGACATTGCTAACCTCCTTTATGCAAAAAGGCGGAACTATGTCCGCCTCATACAATTTATTCCTCGTCTTCTTCCCAATCATCTTCGTCATCATCTTCTTCTTCATCATCCCAATCACTATGAGCTTCATCGTCCTCTTCTAAAAGGTTGATGTAGTATTTAGCCGGCTTCTTTGGTTTGCATTCCAACTCCCGCTCTTTACACAAATCGTACAGCTCGCGAGCGCTCATTTCACTGTAATCAATATCATCGCCGTCTTCCTCTTCATCATCCCAATCTTCCGATTTCTTGGCTGATGGTTTCTTTTTCTTCGGCTGCTCGTATTCATCCTCTTCATCAGAATCATCTGCTGGATATGCCTGATCCAAATACTTCAGTAAAGCTTTCTTTGATAGCGGCTTTACTTTGCTGTTTCTAAACTTATTCTTATCCATCGGAACAACACTATATGTTGTTGCTTGACCTTTGCCAGTACGTGAAATAATGAGATCTCTTTCCAGTAACGTTCCATAGTTCTCATACAAAGCCATAATTGCCGGAATCGCCGTACAGTTGTTTACTGCTTGCATGAAAATCTTGACTTCTTTAGATTCATAATCGTATACTGACCATGCATACAGATTTCTCGTTCTCAACTCGTCATCTTCACAATACGAACAATCTCTTCCAAATAGTTCCTGACATGGTACATTTACTCCCTTGGTAAAGCTATCATGAAACGGTATCTCCATTCCATCTTCCATGTCATTTAAGAATCTGATCCGCTTCTTCTCTCCTTCACGGAAATAAATGAACTTGCCTTTGCTCTGTCCTGATTTCTTTGCTTCGTTTTTAATATCGTCTAATAATCCCATATCATTTATCCTCTCTATTGGTATACGCTATATCGCAACGGCACTTTACTTATATGCTACTCTTTGGCCTCAGTTCCTGCCATCCACTCCTGTCCCTGCAATCTGACGTGTGCACGACCATACCCTCACATTTCAAGTCAATTTAGCTCTTTAGTTTAGCGCTTACACCCATAATTATTTGTTGCGTACGTCTATACATTTTATCAAACTGTTGTTGGTCCATTTCTCCTGGATCCTTAATACCCTTTAAATACTGAAATCTTACATAGTGATCACTAAACAACTTATGTAAATACTTACTTCCTTTTTTACCACATTCGTCGTTGTCCAAGGCAGAAACAACAATCATATTTGGATTAGCTTCAACGATCTTCTTGTACTGCAACTGAGACATCTTCCAGCCTAATATCGCAACAACGTTATCTGCTCCAAATTGAATGAATTTCAACCTATCCATATAGCCTTCAACTACAAACACAACGTCACAATCTTGGTAGTCGCCAACCAATGTAGTCCTACGCCGGAATCCTTTGTTATACAAGTACTTCCTCTTTTGCTCTACTTCGGGAATCATCGTTCTGCAAACCCAGCCTTTGAACTTGCCATTATCCATCATTGGAAAAATCATTCCATAGCTTTGATTATAATTGACCTTGCAACCACATTTATTCAATGTATTGCAACCAAATCCTCTCTTTGTCATGTACTTAATGATCCGTTGCTGGTCTTTATCTTCACAATTGTTTGTCCACTCAATAGTCGACAGCCCATGATAATAGTCATATGCCTCTGTATATAATTGTTTAGAACTTTTTTGCTGCTGTTCGGTATGCTGTACCACAACATTGCTACACTTTTCCGA
>ENA-UEQO01002094-UEQO01002094.1-human-gut-metagenome-genome-assembly--contig:-NODE-2094-length-18582-cov-81.741583_pt1 | contig 18582 bp, 34 predicted proteins | sample MGYA00242938_ERZ507940 | MGnify/ENA primary metagenome ERZ507940 (study PRJEB26167, sample SAMN06115517) | human gut metagenome | host: Homo sapiens | place: China:Chongqing | collected 2014-12-03... | reverse complement strand
GAATTTGAAAAGCACTCTTAAATCCATCGACGACTCCTCCTGCAAAATCAGATACAGCTTTTTTTGCACTTCCCCATGCATTTTTAATACCTTTAACGATACCATCAATTATATTCTTACCAATACTAAGCATCTTTCCTGGCAAACTTTTTAAACCATTTATAAGCATATTACCAAACTTCTTTGATGCTTCTCTTGCTTTTTCCGGAAACTCCTTAACAAACTTGATTGCACTTGTTACTACATTTGTCAAAAATGTCGCTACGTTTTTAGGCAAATTTTTAAAGAATTTTACAACATTCTCTACAAATTTTTTACCAGCTTCAGCTCCTTTCTTTGCTACATTGACAGCAAAACTAGCAATCGAACCAGCCACCTTGCCAATAATCAGTCCAACATTCCTTGGCAAATTTTTCATAAAATTCACAAAATTCTCAGGAAAGTTCTTGACAAAAGTTTCGGCTTTTTTCAATGCTTTTGGAAGTGTTTCTGTAAAAAACTTCGCTATAGCATCAATAATTGTCTTTGTTGTACTCTTTAATTTGTTCCAAAGATTTATCCAAAAATTTCTAAAAGCCTCTGACTTATTCCATAACACGACAAATGCTGCAACTAAAGCTGCAATTGCTGCAATTACAACTCCTACTGGACCTGTTAATATTGCCAACTTAGATGCTACTCCGACAATACCTTTTGAAAAACCTTCCAAAACAAGCTCCGCTCCTGTGAATCCTGCCTTCAACATTCCTATCGCCTTTATGCATGGAACTACTGTCGTAGTAAAAAATGTAACAACATTAACTATTGTAGATATAAGCTTTACAACTTTACCTCCGATTATCAACAATGGCCCTATTGCTGCCACAATAGCCGCTATTCTAATCAACGTTCTTTTCTGTCCATCATCAAGACCATTTAACCACTCAACAAGTGACCGTAACCATGCAACAAATGATTTAATGTATGGCAATAACATATCACCAATTGAAATTGCTAATGATTCCAAAGTCGACTTCAAAATAGTAACTTGTCCATCTAAGTTATCCAACATAGTCTGCGCCATACCAGCTGCTGTACCTTGACTGTTATATGCATCTGAAGCTCCATCAATAGATGTCTTTAACTTTTTGTAATCTTTATCTGAAGTATTCAATATAGCAAGCAATCCTGCCATTCCTTCTTTACCAGCTAAAGTAGCTGCATACTTGGCTCTCTCTGCTCCTTCTACTCCGTAAGCAGAAGCCATCAAATCTTTCAAAGATTCATTGTAATCTTCGTCTTTTATTTTGCCATCAGCCCAGGCATTATTCAACTTAAATAACTGTTTTGTAAATTCATCAGAACTAATTACACCATTTGAAAAATGATCTCTTAACTCATCCATCAATTGTCCTAATGGTTTTACTTTGCCAGAGCTATCTGAAAGGCTTATTCCCAATGCATCCATAGCTGCTGCCATATCGTCTGTTGGCTTTGCCATATTAGTGAGTAACGTTCTTAATGAAGTACCAGCTGCAGATGCTTTAATGCCACTATTTGCCATCAAGCCTAATGCTGTAGAAACATCTTCGACTGAATATCCCATAGCACCTGCAACTGGACCTACATATTTAAACGATTCACCTAACATTGACACATTTGTATTCGCATTACTTGACGCAGCCGCTAATACATCTGCAAAATGCGTGGAATCTTTAGCTGACAATCCGAATGCCGTAATTGCATCTGTTACAATATCGGATGTAGTTGCTAAATCCAAGCCATCTGCAGCTGAAAGATTCATGATACCATCGATACCATCCATCATGTCTTTCGTTTTCCAACCGGCCATTGCCATGTATGTAAAAGCATCGGCTGCTTCCGAAGCTGAGAATTTTGTCTTGGCGCCCATTTCAATTGCTTTGTCTTTAAGCATAACCATATCACTAGATGTTGCACCAGAAATAGCCTTAACTTTCGACAACCCTTTTTCCAAAGATGATGAGGCTTTAACAGCGGCAGCACCTACGGCAACAAGCGGAGCACTAACTTTTAACGTCATATCTTTTCCAACAGACGTCATAGCTGATCCTACTCCTTTAAGTGCACTACTTACTCCACTAGAACCATTTTTGAATTCATTCACAGATGTTAATGCACTTTTAAAACCTTTTTGAAATTTAGAAGTATCTAAATCCAAATAACCAACTGCTGTACCAAGATTTACTGCCACTCTTTATCACCTCACTTATACCTTTCATATATTTCACTCGGTAACATTCTTTGATTCTTTTTTATTCTTTTTTTACTTTTTTTATCATTGCCAAGCTTATTAAAGGCTGGTTTTTCTTCGTTGTCTATACGAATTTGAATATATGCACAAGCTTCATCAAAACAATACGCTATGTAAGTATCTTCAATTCCTGCAATTTTACTCGGTCGTATCTGATAAAGCTTGCTCAATTGTATCATCGACAATATCTCTTTGCTCCTGACGAAAGGAATCAAGAGCTTTCACCCCATTCTGCGAATAATCAAAAATGAAAATCAACTGTTCATCTGTAAGTTTTACTCCGGCTTCTTTCATTTCATCATACGATGGTTCTACGAATGTGGCTTCGCAAAGCTTATCCATAACGTCATACAATTTTGACATATTATCTTTATCAGATACAAACGAACCTGTGCCTTCCGCAAATAAATCAGATGCCGAGGAAAGAAGTTCATTTGGAATCTGCCCTGTTCTCATCATGTCCAGTAACGAAGGTCTTTTCAGCCTTGCAACAAAATCCTGACCATCACCAAAACTTGGCAATTTTACAATGGATCCTTTCATATAACCTTTCAATGTATTTATCGATGTAACTTTTAATTGATCTTTTGCCATTTTTATTTTCTCCTTTTACTACTCTGCAATTGCAGGAAGTTCTTTAACAGTCATAATCGAATATGGTGCCTTTCCTTTTGGTGGAGCACTATCAATTGTGATTGCATTAACATTAAATGTATCATCCTGAGCACCAACACCAAATGGCTGTCCTGTACAATTCGGATAAGAAATCTTCTCATACTGAACAATATCACCAGAGGTATCATATACTGCCGAATAAAGATCAAGGTCAAATACTTCCCCTTTTTCTGCGCTTCCAGCAACAGGTGGTTCATACCCTGCAATTCCAAACTCTGTTTTTGTTGTCTGTGTAGAAGTGTGATCGTTATCTGTCCAATAGTACAACGTACCACCCTGAATAATTTTCGCCTGCTCAAAGTTAAATACATTATCTGTTAATGTTAATGTATTACCGGTAACAGTAGTTACAGCTTTCTTTTGAGCAATTAACTTACCTTTAACAATAAGTTTTACCGCATCCGTCGTTTCTGTAGCAATTGCAACTTCAACTTGAGACGCTGTATCGAGTGCAAGTTGCTGTTCCGTTTCTCCTTTTGTCCTCATAACAACAAGGCATGCATCAATCATAGCAACTTCTGTACCTCTTTTTGGTTCTGCCATTTTATTGTCCTCCTTATCTTAAACTTCTATTTCTAACTGTATAACGATATTCAACAGATTTCATCCACCCATTTATTGAATCATCGTAATACGCTTGTGTTTCATTTCCTGTTGGTATCAACAGTGGAAATAATTTATTTTTTGCCACATTCTTTACTTTATCAGCAAGAATATCTAAATCTGTAAAACGATTTCCTGGAACATAGCATAGCACGTCAATCAAAACTGTTTGCGATGAAAAATTACCAGCCCGTGTTCTACCACCATCCAACAAAACAATATATTGCTCCGTTACGTCACCTTTGTGAGTATTTGGTACATATGTTTTAAGTCCTGCCTCTTTAAAGCTATCATATGCTTTTTCATATACTGACATCTAACATACCTCCTTAATACCCAATCTTGCCAAGTAAGTTTGCATAGCCTTTTAATACATCATTACCTTTAAGCTCGATTGTAGGCTTTACAATAGCAAACCTTTTCTCATGTGCCAACTCTAACCACAAACCATAGTCAACACCGTGTGCTAATGTTATCCTTATTCCATTTTCTTTTTTTTCGGTCGTTGCATTCAATGACTTCCTAGCCATTCCTGTTCTATCCGTCCAAGGTGCTTTTTGCTTAGCATACGATTCAAGCATTTTGGCCTGATTTTTTGCATACATTTCTACAGCAGCTTGTGCTTTTTTATCAACTGCTACAATACCATTTTTTAAATTTTCAATGTTCATATCCCATTCAAATTCTGGCATTATTCAAGCACCTCCTCAAGCGATATATCTGCTGCAATATGATAATTTTGAATGTCCAAAACACCAGAAACCTTATATGTTTTTTCGTTTATAACTATCCTATCTCCTTGCTTAATTTTATCACCATCTGCGAACAAACATAAAATCATTGGACTTTTTCTTGTACGTATTACTGTTGCATTTCCACCTGTCATCTGAATGTAAGAATTGGATTCGTGATAAATGCCTACAATAACATTTTCACTATCATCGCCATCAATTGGCTGTCCAAACTTATCCAGTGCTTGTCTACTGAATACATACTCAATACCTCTCATATTAAGCTGTACTTGTAAACGATGTAAAAGGAAGTTGGATGCTTTCATATACATCAACCTCCTTTCAATTGCCCTGAATTGTTCTGTCTGTATCTTTGCGCAAGCCTTCTAAAATATTTTGAAGTATCTGCGCAATTCAATCCTGATACACTTAATGTTGTATCTTCTGCCTTTATCAAAAACATTTGGTACAATGTCTTGTTAACATTGCCACCATTTTCTGACAAATAGAACTCTATGTCTCCATCTGTAAAAAACGGACATTCCTCTTCTCTAAGAAGTTTTTTGATACGATCCTGCTTGGAAAGTTCTGCCATATGGCCACCTCCTTACATTACCGCTTTAATAGCTTTCTTTAAAGCACCTACAGTCTTCAGCTCTTTTGTATTGATTCCTTTAGACTCTGCAAACTTCTTAAGCTCACTCATATCCATTTCATCAATTGACTTTTCCATCTCAAGCTCTTCATCAGCTGCATCCCATTCATCCTTTGACTCAGATGCCTTCTTGAATTCATCATTAACCTCAGAAGAGGCTTTTGCCTCTCCTTTGGTATTTTCCTTAGGCAACTTATGAAGTTTGCTTTTTGAAGCACCTGAGATCCTCCAGCCAACCTTTTCAAAACTGTTCTTAAATGAACCATACGAAACCTTTGCTTGCTTTCCGTCTCTTTCAATAATTACCATTGCCATGTTATACTACCTCCAATTTAAGCACCAGTGACATCGATGATACCAACCTGATCTGCTGTCTCGAACGAAGGCAAATAAATCATAGACACTTTAGTATCAACATTAACCGGATCAGTTTTCTTTGATGTAGTAACCGCAACGCCTATATCTGTAATTGATACATTAGCAGCAGAACCGGCCATAAGATCTGATTGTTCTGGCGTTGTACCAAACCATCCAGTTCCTAACTTACCCTGTGGGAAGATAGCAAACGTATCATCTGCAACATACTGGAACTCGTTTCCTTTCTCGTCCTTCGCTTTCTTGTTGTATACTACAACATCCAGCTTTAACTCGTCCATAATGTAATCCATGATCTTTGTATCAGATACTGGGGCTGTAGCATCACTTCCAAGGATTGCCTGGCGAATCTCATTATTTTTTCTGATATAACCGAATGTCTTTCTTGAACATACAGCTCTTTCAGGTCGAACGCCAGTCTCATCTTCAATCAGATCCATAAGATCACGAATATCATCGATAATTGTAGCCGTTGGATCAGACCATGCTTTTGTAGAATCAACCATATGATTGCTAGGAATACCATAATCGTAATCGTAATTCTGGCCATTTGCCTTAATGCTGATCTTACCGGTTGTTAGAGCCATCATTCTCATACGCTCACGCTGTGCAGCAGCACCGTCCAAAAGATTGGTTGTATCATTAAATACCTGATTCATAATGGAATCAATATAAGCTTGATTTCCTGTCTCAAGTACCTTATTTAACTCCTGCCGAAGTTCCTCATCAATATACGTAGATTCTTTGAAAAATGGCATATCCATGTTTAACTTGTCGAATCCGATTCGATCTCTCTTCTTTGCAGCCACATCATATGCCGATGGTTTTAACACAACCGGTAACCCCTGAGACCCTTTGATCCATTTAATGCTCAAACCTAACTTTTGCTGCGATGGAAATAACTCCTCACCAAGATAAGGTTTTCTGTTTTGAGCTTGCGACTCCCAATAAGCCGTAATTTGATCTGACGTTACTAATTCAAAAATTGTCATCTTTTTATCCCTCCTTTACTACTTGCAAAATGTAATCTTTGTAAGCTTATCTCTAAGCTTTGTTGAATCTGTATTTGCAGTATCAAGTAATGCAACTACATCTGTATCAAGCTTACTCTCATCAATAAAACCAAATACAATGATGCCTCCATTTGCCGTTCCTGCAGTAACATCTACATCATGTTCTGCAATACCAACAACAGCATCATCCTTTACTCCTACTGTAAAGGCTTCATCTCTGCTAAGTAATGAGCCCTTAAGTGGTGTTCCTGCTTTTACGATCTTCTTACCATCTGATCCGGCTTCAACTCCCGTTGCTGCAATCATACACGGTAATGCGAAAAATAATTGAGTGTCAATAAGAATTGTCTTTCTTGCAAGACCACTCGTTTTTGCGATACCTGATTGATTTAACATTTTTCAATCCTCCTTCTTAACATTAACTTCTGAAATAGCTACTTTTCTTTGTAGCACCATTTCCATTAACCTGTGCTTGACCAAGTCTTTTCCCGATTCCATCTTCATCCTTTTTAGATGATTTATGGCGAACACTTGTACCGGTGCCACCTTTTCCACCATCATCATCGTCGTCTGAACCATCGAAAAAACCCTTGTATCGTGGCTGAGTTTTCATCTCGCCAAGAACATCCTCTAATGATTTACCATCTTCAACCTTCATCATTGCGATGGCAACAGCATCATCAACAGCATCCTTCTTTACACCTGCTTGAATAGCTGCTAACTTATTTTCTGCAGCTTCTGCTCTCTTCTCAGCATCTGACTTATCATCATTTGCCTGTTGAATCTGTGCCGCAGTTTTCTGTTCCGGAGTTAACTGTGATTCCTGATACTTTCTAAAAGCTTCCAACTGAGCTTTTGCTTCTTTCTCAGACTTAAAACCCATCTCCCGAAAAGCTGCTGCACGTCCTTGCTTTTTCTCTTTAGCCGCAGTTGCTGTCATGTCAGCTTGTGTAAACTTCTTTTCATTGTCTTTGCTGTCTTTGTCACCTTCGTCTGAATCATCGTCATGGTCGTCACCATCTGAATCATCATTGCCATCATTCTGATCATCACCGTCATCATCACGATCCTGATCTCCACTTGATGCAAAAAACTGTAAGTTAGTTGCCATTCGTGGTAATGTGTTTTCTAACATGTTTTCAATTGTTCTGTTTTTCATTTTTTATCTCCTTTTCTTCCAGTTAATGTGTTGGTCACAAGTTATCCACTTTTGTTGTTAATCAAGAACCTCACGTGGTATAAGACTCTTGTATTTATCCTTAAGCTTCATTTCATAGCTTATAAGGTCATCTTTAAGATCAATTGCTTCCTTGATTTGAGATTCATTTGGCTTAATGCCTAGTACCTGTTTTCTTCTTAAACTGGCAAGCATTTTGTCGAACTTCTTTTTCTTCTTTTCAACAGTATAATTTACAACTTCTGTTAAATAAGGTTTTCCACAATGCATACATTTAAAATATGCAACTTCAATGCCTTTACCTTCAACATTCACTGTCTTTCTTTTTATCACAATTGATTCTTTATCAAACTTACAATGGCAATTATCACAAATGATCACATTAGCTTTCAATTGTCTCTACCTCCTCAAATACTTCAGCAGGAATCTTGTCCTTGTATTGATTCAAAAGCATTTGCTGATATTCTGTGTTTTCTAACTTTAATTTTTCAAGCTTATCTTTTCTCTGCTTATAAATAACCGGACGCAACATATGATCTCCAGTTACTTCCATTTTTCTAACGGAATCATAAGCTGCAAAATATGAATTTCTAATTCGTTTTGCTCGATAATTTAACATCCCTACTAATTGAATTGCTCCACATTCAGGACATTTGTAATAAATTATCGCAAAGGTGTCATTACCAATCTTTACCTTTTCTTTCTGTTTGATTTCTACAGTATCAAATAAAAACTTGCTCTTACACTCTTCACATATTACTTCAACTTTTTTATTCATCTTTTTTCTCCTTTAAACAAGAATAAGCCGGTATTTCTACCAGCTTGATCCTCTTAATCATTTTTATTTGCATCTGAACTAATCATATGCTCTCTAAATATTTTGCATCAATAAATGCAATTTGCTCATCATAATATTTACGGGCTTCTCCACACCGTAAATCATAATCCTCTCCATTAGCAGGTTTGCCTTCCAGCTCACATTGTAAAGCAATTTCTTCGCATTCCTCAATATATTGCTTTTCTAAAGATATAATGGAATCAATATCTTTGGACGAATATACTCCTGCATCTTCCATATTTTTTCTCATTGTTTCAAAATTATACATTTTTCTACCTCCATAGATTTAATTGATTTAATTGATTTAATTGATTTAATTGATTTATAATATTTAATTTATGATTATATTATATACCATATTTACGAATTTGTAAACAACTTTTTTGAATATTTTTAAAAATTATTTTATTGTTTTCTTTAGCATCATCGGAGTATAGCCAAGCGAATAAGCAAACTCATCAATTAGACCATTCATCTTTTCATTTCCGGTGCCATTATACCAATTAGCTAAATCATTAACAACATCATTTGTGCTTTTTGTTTGTACTATTGTTAGGAAGCATTGACCATTTGGATGATCTAGTGGCACTTCTCCTTTTGGATATATCCCTGGACCTAATCCATATGAATCATTTTCCTCCCTTTCAATACATAATGGACAAACTCTATTGTTATGACCGGTATTCCATTGATAAGCTTCTACCCATGGATCTTTTGCAGTTGATCTCTCAAAAGCTTCTTGGTATGCATGACTCATCATTGTTCTTGCCAATCTGCTGGCATTGTAATCAATCACCTTATTACTACCCGGATAGTCTCTTGCCCACCTATACGTTTTTCTTGCTTCTGGATTTACGTAGGCTTCTAAGTCTTTTGCAACTTCATATACACCCTTATTTGCTGCAATACCTCTTGCTACAATGTTTTGGCAATCCTGTTGTATCTTTTTATTTGTACCCCAGATAGCACTACTTAACGACCAATCGCTTTGGTATAATTGACCGGAAATTATTGTCTCAACTACATCGGTAGGAATATTGGAATATTTTCCTGTTATACCAACAAATCCTAGTTCTTTAGCTCTTCTTATTTCTTCTTCCAATACAGCTTCTGCTGTATGAGTCATTCCTGACTTTATATTTGATTCAATCCTGCGATTTACCTTGCCAAGTTCATCAGCAAGTTGTTTTTGATATTCATTCAAATACTGCGTTCTAAGTATTGAGCTTATATTTGTCTTGCCTGAAAGATTTTCTATTCTTCTTGAATATTGATCAGCAATTTCCCGATACATACTTTTAATTTGTTGCAGTTGCTGATTAGTAATTGCCTTACGTGTTTGCTCAGCTTTTGCAAATCTTAAATTGTACACAATCAGCAACCTCCTTCAAATTCATTTATTTGCCCCTTAAATGGACTTTTACATTTTAGTCTTATATTTTATTGGCTTATTACTTAAAAATGCCTTATTCGTCATCCTGTGATCCCTCAACAACATCCGGTTCATCCAATTTACTATCATCATCATCTTCACCATCTAATGGCTGGTCATCTCTTTCCATTGGAGGAATATTACCATATGAATTACCAGATAGCATTTCCTGTTCTAAAGCAATTTGCTGAAGTTCAGACATCACTTCTTTATCAGTAAGTTTTCTCCATTTCTTCATGTAAGAAGACCGGCTCATTGTTTGTGCTGTTACTTCTGCAAGATCAATATTCTTTTCATCCTGTTCATCCTCTGGTAAAGCATAATTGTTCATAACCTGAATATCTGCCTCAACAATTGGAAGCTCCTCATTTGTATAATACGGAACAACATTTGGATATAATGAAGCGCCATCCAATATACACTTTGCAATGAATTCTGCTGCTGCTCCCCATGTTTGCATCTTCTCATCACATCTTACAATCAATGGCCAGTAAAGAGCCTTCAATGTTTTTCCTGATGTGATCACTCCTTGCAACTTGTCAGACTCAATGTTTGGAATTGATCCCAAACTATGCATCTCGTTGTCTACACGATCCAATGTAGCAGACAAAGCTGCTGAGTAGCTCATGTTCGATTCCATTTGGCCGACAGAAGCATTCAACACTTCAACACCATTGTTATCTGACTGAATATCCCAAAATGCTCCTGGACCGATCGAAAGATTTTCTGTTGATTCGGGTGATGCATTGATAGTATAACGAACAGGATTCATACTTTTTCTTTCTGCATCAAAATCACTATTTACTAACTTGCTATAATACTTTTCATATTTTGCATAGTCCTCAATCTCTGATTCTCCTCTAATGTCATTTGTAAGACCATCATTAAGAATCACTACGGCTGGAATATATTCAAACAACGTAGATCTAGCAGGAACTAATTCTTCAAGCTGGACACCTAAGCCATTATACATTACCTCATGTACCCAGCAATATCCATCATCTGCCATCCAATATGTTTTCTTACGTATCTTCTTTTCTACATTATTTGACGCCTCAACCTCAACAAAGAAAGCAACGATCTTAGTAAGCATATCAGCTCCAGCCATCTCGTAGTAGAACTCTAATGGGTTAAGAAAATCAACTGCAATACCAGAGTCCTCATTGAAGTTAAGAATGCAAGCAACTCTTTTCCCAATAAAACAATCCTTTGCCGCTTTTAATACATTCTTGTCAAAGAAGTTTTTCTTCAGGACTTTCTGCAGGAAATTATTCAAGATTGTGTTATTTGCCTTCTGCTCATCTGTTTCATTCTGATCCTGATTAACGTAGAAATCCATCGGCGTACTGAACATAAACCTTGCTTCTTTGTTAATCAATCCTGCTGCTTTTTTGAATCTCAATTGACTTGGAATATAATCACCATTTGTTCCGTCAGTCGTAAAGTCCATACCTTGTTTGTAGATCTGGTAAAACTTCTTTATCTTTCCGAGCTCATGGAAGAAATCTTCCCTAAGAGTGCCACTAATGTCTTCATCCAACACTGCATAAGGAATATCTCTATACGATACGATGTCTCCATCTTCAATCGATGTTGTAATGTTTACATTAGCATCACTCATCGTTTAATTCCTCCTTCTTACTTTAAGTACTTCTTACTTACAAATCCAGTATACTTACCATATTGAATGAATAACCAAATATCTGAACCGGCATTTGTATAGTAGCCATGGCATGCAACACGTGTTCCTTTCGGAATAACAGTAACAATAGGTTTCTTAGCTCCTGCACCTGTTCTAAGATTCAAATTACTTATTGTTGTATATAAACCATTGTACTTAGCATCCCTATGTCTAGCTGGCTCCGTCGGATTCTTAGAAGCTGTTACAGTATTGTTTGGCTTTGCTTTGACATTCTTAGTGTCTTTCTTATCATCCCATGTTTCCTTGAACTTTTCTGGTGTGCCATACTTCTTCTTCAATTGTGTAGCTGTACTTCCCCAATCGGGCAACTGGAAATGTGGAAGATCTTTAATGCTCTTCCAATCTCCTCCCCATTCAAGACCAAGCTTCTTACCAATTGCTCCTACATTGTTGAATAACTTTGTTGCATTATTGAATACATCATCTGATTTCTTTCCATCTTTATCAACATCCATATCTAAGAAAAAGTCAAAAGCAACTCTCCATTGATGCATTGATCTGTAGTCCGTTCCTTTTGCTTTTGTAACAATCGGACCAGGAACACCATTTCTACCCTTTGCATATAAAGCATTCTGCTCCTCTACTGTTCTTACACACTCACCAATCTTAATCTTAATTCCTGCTTTTAAACATTCCTTTTGAAGTTTTACAGCTTTCTTCTTCAATTCTGGATGTAACTGTGATACATTACGCATTCTCTTCTACCTCCGGTAAACCTGCTACACTTGTTAAGATACTTACGACACCTGAAATAATAGCACCACTTGCTACTACTCTCCAATCAACACTTTCGATCATTGTAGCTGCTCCAATAATACCAATGGCTGTCTGCGCCATTGTCTTAATCGCTCTTACAGTTGCAGCTTTTACCCATTTAATTGTGTTCACATTTGGATTAAATACATTGTTCTTCATCATTTCTTTCCTCCTTAAAATACTTTTTAAGATCATTTGTTGCTTTTGTCCACTCTTCTTTGAACCTAGGTATGAAGTCACTATCACATGAAAACTTACTTTTCAGGTCTATATCACCTTCCATTTGCACCACCTCCATTCTTGCTATTATTCTTTCTTTCTTTAACATCAGCAACAGTAACATCATCTAATGCATACCATATAGCTGAGAAAGTATGTGGATCAATATTGAACTCGTCATAAATCATATTACCATTGCTGTCCTCAGCATATACAAGATCTTTAAGCTCCCTTATTGTATTCTTACATTTTGGACTACATATGATCTTCTTAAATCGTTTTACTTTCTTTACCTGCTCAAGTCGTGTTATTTTATGACACTTCGTAAATCCAAAACCTTCATCGTGGAAGAATTTAATTGATCCCGGCTGAGCGCAATCGGCTTTTACTCTCCAATTCTTACTATCAGGATTCCATTCCTCTAGCTTCTCAGCGGTTTGCTTATCTGTTAAGTGGTTTCTATACCACTCATCATAAATATACAATATTCCTTGCTTAACATCAACAGCAATTCTTACCAAAGCATTATATGATGTTTCAAAACCGAAGTCAAAACCATTCCTTTTAATTGGTGCGGAAAGAACTGCTCTCTTAAACTCTTTTGGATCATCTGCAATAACAAACTGGGGAAGGACTCTCCGGCCATTGATACCGAACTTACCTTCCCTCGCTACTCTATATAGATCTGGATCATATGTCTTGAGTTCTTCCAACTTAGCTATATAATCCAATGTTAAGAATGAATTATCTTCTGGGACACTGTGGTGATAATATACACCATTTGAATTGTCCCTGATTATCCTCCTCTTGTAGAACTCTTCCTCATTCTGAATCACTACCAACTTTTCTTCACCATTGGCATCTACTTCCTTACGTTCGAAGAAGTGTGTGTATATCCAATTCTGCTTATCAACTGGATTAGTTGTCAATAGGTAGTAGATCTTTAAGAATGGATTTCTAAGTCTTAATTTCAACTCCTTATAAGCACTATATTTAACTTCGGATGCTTCCTCCATCCAAACAATGGACACATTATTGATGGACTTTACCTTGGTAGGCTTGTCCATACCTTTGAATACAATCCTCGAACCATTTGGGAACATGAACTGTAATGGTGACCTAGAAGCAATCACATATTGTTCTCTACTTTGCTTGCTTTTGTCTTCTGTTACAATTCCCATGCCATCTAAGATCTCATATATTAAGTCATAGCAGGACTCTTTAATCTGTTCATATGTATCCCTTACAACCAACGCTTTCCGCTTCTCGCTCAATAGCTTGAGAATTAGCTTCGTTGCTGTCTCATAAGATTTACTACTGCCATAAGATCCTACCAGTAAATACTCTTGATGATTCCAGTCAGTCACGTAATCCATAAAGTGCTCATTCACTGTTAATTTAATTTCTTGTTCTATATCCAATTTTCTCACTTCCTTTTATTTTGTATTATCCCTTCTTTCTTTTACTTTATTCTAAGGATTCATAACTGGGCATATTGGATTCGAACCAATGATCCAGGAGTCAAAGTCCTGTGCCTTAACCGCTTGGCTAATACCCAATAAATAACCGGTATGTGGGGGAAATTTGATTTTGGAGTTTACTATACAATAGCAATAACAAGTGAATACGAAATAACATACCGGTTAATGGATGCAATAGGAATCGAACCTATATCTTCTACGCGTACTGAAATTCTACCATTGAACTATACATCCTACTTACTAATCAGGCTTCACAAGCGTGATCTTAATACTCTTATTATTTGATGTACCTACATCTACCTGCTGCTGATCTCTCCACCCTAACTGCTTCAAGCTAAATACCGCTAGCGTAGAGTTGATCTTTCCTTTTAATCCCAATCGCTCCAACATATACTCCTTAGCATTGACTAGATTCCTTATAGAGGTATCAAGGCGTTCATCTTTCTGCTCTAATAGCTTGCCGTTAAGGATCTTGCATACATATTCATAAGACCATCCTTTTTTAACAAATACCTCTTTTAATATAGGTACTTCTTTTTGTTTAACGCAGTGTGCTGTGTAGCTATCTAATGCATTGCATATCTCGTCTACATCATATCTGCTTTCTCCTTTTCTTGGCATTTTTACATTCTCCTCTCTTCTTATTTGTTTCAGTATATCTTATACATTAAAGAGGGTTATGTAATTTTATTTCATTTCTCTTTCGAAAATAGCCATAGCATCCCTCAATCCTCGATTATATGCCTGTGCAATTTTATATTCTTCCGATTCTTTAATGCCTTTGATAGTTACATCCATCATTTTCATTGATATAATGATTTCTTTTTTAATTTGATTTATCTTATCCATATTTGTCTCCATTAAAAATAAATCATAATTGCTACCATACCGGATAATAATTGCCTTTATCATCTTTTATCCAATAGCCTGTGCTCCACTTATTTGTTAATGGATCATATACTTTATTACCTTTTATCATATCTACTTTCCTTTATTTATTGCTTAACTTCTGTGTTATTATATTTTGAACATCTTTTGATTTCTTATTATACATTCTATCGACATTATATCTTATATATCTTGCATAAGCCGACAAATTACGTTTATTGCGATCATAAGGATTCTTTTCCATTGCTTGCTGTAATGTCATTTTCTCGATCCTCCGATTTCATTGATCAACCTCATATTCATTCTTTCGTAGCTTTCGTAGTATCTAAATATGCAAGAGCCATATCACAAATCACAATTAGCTCGGCATTCTCACGCCATTTTAGTTCATAAACCTGTATTGATTCTTTTAATTGTTCAAAATCTCTGTTATTAAGATCACTAAGAACTTTACAATCAAAACATGGAAGCTCACGGTCTGGAACAATTTTTTTAGCAGCTTTCCTTGCTTCATTTTGAATATCAATAATGCGTTCTTTATTTAATGTATACATTTCAATCCTCCGATTATTAACTCAAACAATTCATGTATTCTTGACCTTAATACATACAATCTAAAACTTAGAGTTTCATCCAATTGCATAAGATAAAGTATCTTTTCTAAAGGACTTAATGAATAGTAGAACCGTAAATCGTTTTGTTTGATATATTGCCATATTAGATCTTTCTCACTTTTCATTATTCTTTACCTCAACTAACAATCTCGTTACAATCTTATTCTATTCGTTTTAAACTACTTAAGAAATCTAATACATCATCAGGAAAAACAGAACTATCTGTTTTACCTTTTAACTCCTCATATGATTGTTCAATCTGTTGTAACTTCTCAAGCCATTGTACAAGCTGTTCGCCGACATCTGCACACACTCTACATCTTATCATTCTTTCCCCACCGTCATTCCAAACTGTAGGATTGTTTTCGTAGAAGTATTGAGTTTTTCTATTTTTAGTTACAATTTCTTTTTCATGCTTAATTGCTTCTTCTAAAGTCATTTGATTTCTCCTTACATATGTTTAGCCATTTTACCCAATACTGCTCTTTTACATTGTACTTTTCTATGCATTGGTTTGTGATGCATTTTTCTCCAGTTGTTTACTATAAAGTCTGGCATATTACCTTTGCTTCTCTCAACATTAAAGTAAACTTTAACATCCTTTACTGATTTAAGATTTAATTTTGACATTTATTTATTCTCCTTAACATTCAATATTCTTCTTTGCCTTGACCTTTTACTTACTACTTCAATTGTAGCTTTATTTTCAAAACATATCAACCAATTATTTGGATTAAGACCAAACTTTTGCAATATATTTCTTTGTCTTTCATTAGGTTCTATTATACAATCACCTACTTTCCATTGATGCTTATTACTTGACATTATTCACATCTATCCATTTTGTAACAAACTTATATAGTCCACAACATGAGGTAGAGTTCCTCCTTACATAAAAATGTTATAATATTGTTTATAAGTTGCGCCAAGTTGGATAATTATTCTTAACGTTTTGATTGGTCCAATCGTTCCCGTTCGTCTAATAACATTTTATGGAAGCTAGTATTTACTTTCTTCTTTTTATTTCGCTTTTGATTATATGTCTTTACGAATTTGTTGCTTAAATTAAGATTTATTTGTTCACAACCCAATAATCTCATTTAATAAACAATCACCTCACCCGATTTTGTAATAAATATAACAGAATCACCTAATGCATTTTGAACTTCAACCTCTTTGGCTGTTTTCTTGTTATATTCAACTGCCTCTTTAATTGCATTTTCCTTAGTAACTGTTACATTGTTAATTGTAATTCTTTTCATGCTTTTGCCCTCCTAAGCATTTCTTTATCTTATGTATACATTATACATTGAAAACACGTAAATGGCAACAATTTTATGTAATTCTTATAAACTTTTTGTATTTTCGTTGGCATTTGTTAACGTTGTTTTATCTTCAATAACCAATCTGTTTTCTCTTATAAGCAATTTATTGACCGATCCTATTCAAACAATTATTTGCTTCATTTTTTACAGCAACTTACTGTTGTTGATAAACAATTATTGATTACATTCATATAGCTGCTTTGATATTTCTGCATTTAATGTACAAGCACTTACTGGGGCTGTATGAAACCACAATGCTAGTATATAGATTATAATGAGTATCAATCCTACAGTCTCAATTACTTTCTTTGGATCAATCTTTCTCACAACATTCCCCTTTCCTCGAAATACTCCTGAAGATCAAGAATATAATTTGCCACCTCATTAAAATCTTCCTTTTTAATTACAACAACATCTGTTGATTTCTCGTAATGTGCAAACTTCTTTCTCATTATTGGCATCCCTTTGACACTTGGTTTATTATAGCTGTACTGATCTAAATACATCAATAACAATGCAATTGCGATTGTAAATAGCTGAGCAATGATTGAATATCGTTTTCTGTGAAAATATAACGATAAAAACGGTGACAACAGGACCATCCACATCCATATCACTCCAAGATCTTTTCTTAACAACCTTTTGATATTCCTGCACTTAATTGCTATCCATCTCCATATACTACTCATAGCGTTTTTTCCTCCATTCTCTCTTTTATGAACCTTTTCTTCTCTTGAACCATCTGTTGCTCTCTTCTAAAATATCCCTGCAATTTACACCAATCGCACTTCAACTGTTCGTTCATTAAAAAACTACCATTGATCTCTTTACAAATACTACAATGGCGATTGTCCAATTGTTCCTTATCCAACTTAACAAACAATTCAACCGTGTATAGATACGTTCCCGACTGCTTGTCATATCCTTTGTTGATTGAATACGTAACATTGTTATTGATATGTGGATCAGACACTACGTTCTGTGCTAACCATCCACAAGCCTTTAAATATGTATCCTTAGATTTATTACCTCGAAAAACTTTCTGATAAAGTTTTGATGCATATATTTCCATTGCTACTTCTCCTTATATGCTTTGATTGCTTCTCTTGCTTTAACATCAGCAAGCTCGTTTAATGAATTGCCATCGTGGCTTTTTACTTTTGAGAACTTAACTGTGAAGTTGTTTTCCTTCAAACTACCAAGCATAATCAAGATTCCTTCCCATTCTGATCTGTACTTGATCAGTTCACCGGATAACCCAACCCAATTGTTCTGTTTCCATACTTCTGCATATTTTTGTATTCCGTTTAGTACATACATTGAATCTGTAACAATCTCGATATTCACTAAACGTTTCCGTACTGCATATTCTAATGCTTTCAAGACCGCTACCAATTCCATTTGATTGTTAGTCGTGCCTCGTTTGATTCCTGATTTTAGCTTTAATCCATGATGATCAGCAATTACCATTGACCAACCACCAATATCTTTTTCTTTTTCATAAGAGCCGTCGGTATAGATTCTGTACCTCATAATTCCTCCATAATTTACAATAACCACCAACCATAGTGCTCACTCTACAGTTGGTGGTTTATCCTCTACCTATCCTATGCCGGAGGATTCATTGGGAATATTAAATGTCCCACTCGTCTTCGTCCTCATCATCTTCATCGTCGTCCTCTTCTGGCTCCGATTTCTTTGCAGGCTTCTTGGCACCTTTCTTGGCTGGAGCTTTCTTTGGTGCTTTCTTTGCAGGCTTCTCCTCTTCTTCTTCGTCGTCCCAATCGTCCTCATCATCGGTGTCGTCCTCTTCAGCTGCTGCCTTT
>ENA-UEQO01002091-UEQO01002091.1-human-gut-metagenome-genome-assembly--contig:-NODE-2091-length-18594-cov-7.632014_pt1 | contig 18594 bp, 19 predicted proteins | sample MGYA00242938_ERZ507940 | MGnify/ENA primary metagenome ERZ507940 (study PRJEB26167, sample SAMN06115517) | human gut metagenome | host: Homo sapiens | place: China:Chongqing | collected 2014-12-03... | reverse complement strand
TTCACTGCCGGCTCGTGCCTGCTGCTCTGCCAGCTCCGGAGGGGCGCTGCCCCTGCCGTCTGCGGACGGCTCCCCGACCTTCATCCCACCGATAAACTGGAATTGTCTAAAATAGTAAGGCCGTACCGCTTACTATTTTTTCTTTTACTGCTGAAACAGTATCTTTGATTGAATGCGTAGTTGTATCTATAACATTTAATTCATAGATTCCCAAATTGGAAAATTGCTCCCACATGGTTTCTACCAATTCGATATTTGTCTTTCGGTCTAACTTTGAGCGTTCAACAGCTCGCTTCAACCTCTTCACCAAAACTCTTTACATCTCTAGCGGACATTGTTCTCTCTCCTTGTTTTTGATCGTCACGGTAGGCCCCCGCCAACTGGCCACAAGCAGCGTTAATATCGGAGCCAAATTGCGTTCGGATATTGACGCTAATTCCTGCATTATGAATGATACGGCAAAAGGCCTTTATTCGTGTGTGGCTTGAGGGCACCATAGTTTCCGTAACTGTCGTTTGATTGTATGGGATTAAATCTAAATGGTATAGTGGCAAATACTTTTTGTGTTTGAATAACAACTTGGTAAGTTGCTCTGCGTGTCTGTCGCTGTCATTGACATCCTTTAGCATGATGTATGCCAAAAACACCTTGCGATTTGTTTGCCGAATGTGCTGATCTAATGTATCCAGTACCTGACCAAGGGGGTATGTTTTAGTTATTGGCATGAGCGTTTCCCTCAGACGGTCAGTAGGTGCGTGGAGGGAATAGGCCAGATTGACTTGCGGATATTCTCTTGTCAATTTTTGAATACCCGGCACGATACCGATAGTCGAAATGGTGATGCGTCGCTGGGACAGCCCGAACAGTTCCGGGGCGGTCAGATCATGCAGGGCTTCAAAAACTTGTGGATTAGCGAACGGCTCTCCCATTCCCATAAAAGAGATACTGTTGATACTGCATCCTTGTTGCATAAAATATAGGATTTGGTCGGTAATTTCATCCACAGTCAAGTTTCTGCGTAATCCCAAAGTCCCTGTTGCGCAAAACTTACAACCGAAGCCGCAACCGCTTTGAGATGAAATGCAAAAGGAGTTCCAGCCCTCTTTATAAAACAGGCCCACCGTTTCCACACGGTTTCCGTCCGACAGTTCAAACAGCACCTTGTCAGTTTGCATTGATTTCTCATGATGGATCGCCTTGATCTCCACAACAGTTTCACCAAACTGCTCCACCAACTTTTCGCGCAGCGTTTTTGGAAGCAACTTCATATCTTCAAAACGCATAATTCCTTGTAGGAACACAGCATCAAGCAGTTGCTTATAACGATACTCAGGTAAGCGCATATCCGCTATGAGCTGTTTCATTTTTTTATACTTGGACATAATTATATTTTCTCCTGCTTATTTAATCGCAATCTTTCCTGTCTTGGTACTAAAACAATTCATCCAGTAAAATATAATATTTTATTTTCTCCCAATCAGGCTTGATCCCCAGTAAGTCAAAAAATAGCTCGACATACTGTTCTTCCCCGATATCCTCCCTGATCGACCGGACGCAGAAGGCAATGTCATACCACTTGTCCGCCCTGCCGCTTCTCCCAAGATCAATAAAGCCACTTACTTTGCCATCTTTCACAAAGATGTTGCTGTCTCCCAGGTCGCCGTGGGAAAAGACAAGTTCCTCTTCGGGCTTTTCCGTCTTTAAAAAATCATACAGCTCGCGCGGATCTTTAAATGGAGTGTCTTCTTCCCAGTTTTCGCAATCCACATCGGCCAGATCGTTATTCAGTAAGTAATCCAATTCGGCTAAGCGGCTGTCTAAGCTATTCGTATAGGGACAATCCGATATGTCGATGGAGTGAAAGAGCCTGATGCACTCCGCATACAGCTCGATAATCTTTTCAGGGCTTTGTTCATCTTCATACTCTTCCGAGCAAAGGACGCCATCGGCCTCACTCATGAGCAGATTGCTCCAGCCATCATGCCGTTCAAAGTGCAGGACCTTTGGAACAGGCAGCTTTCCTTCCAGCCATAGCATCATGTCCTTTTCCCGTTCCACATCATAGGTGGTCCCTTTATACCGGCTGTCCGTCATTTTTAAATATAGGTTTTCATTTTCTCCCACCAGCTTATATACCTTAGCAGGAGACATTCCTTCCGTATCTTTTACGCAGCGGTATTTTTCGATCAGTTTTTTCAATTCCGGTGATATTCTCATTTTAGCCATTTATTATTTCCTTCCTCTTTTCTACAGTATTTAAAGATACCCCAAGAAGCTAATTATAACAAGACGAACTCCAATTCACTGTTCCTTGCATTCTAAAACCTTAAATACCAGAAAACAGCTTTTTCAAAGTTGTTTTCAAAGTTGGCGTATAACATAGTATCGACGGAGCCGATTTTGAAACCACAATTATGATAGAATTTACAAGCTATAAGGTTATTGTCCTGGGTTTCAAGCATTAGTCCATGCAAGTTTTTATGCTTTGCCCATTCTATAGATATATTGATAAGCGCGCTGCCTATGCCTTGCCCCCTGAAATCCTTACATACGGCGATATCTTCTATATAAGCGTACCGGTTCCAATTTTTTCGCAGTTTAACTTTTCCGACGCATTTATCGTCTTGGTAGTAAAGATATATTATCTTATCAGTATTGTCAATATATTCAAGGCAATCTGCCTCCTCATCCTCTTCATCCTCTTCGTCTTGGTAGGACTTGCTACTGCCGATGCTCGTCCAAATTTGCACTATGATTTAATCAATCCGGCAGATGGAAGAAACTACGGATGCCCCGAAAAAGGCTGGCGATATGATCGAAATACCATGAATCGGCTCATTCAAGAGGGCAGGATTATTTGGCCCGACAACCCAGATGGGCGGCCGCGCAAAAAATCATTTTTGAACGAGCTGTCAGACAATCTTCCTGGTTTTTCATCTGTTTTCAGCACTGGCGTTTATACAAATACTGCAACCAAGGAAATTGGAGGATTGTTTAATAAGTATTTATTTGATTTTCCAAAGCCAGTCGAGGTTATTAAGCAATTAGTTTCCCAAGTGTCTAACACGGATGACATCATCCTTGACTTCTTCTCCGGTTCTGCTACTACCGCCCATGCAGTGATGCAGCTCAACGCTGAGGACGGTGGAAATCGGCGCTTTATTCTGGTACAGCTTCCCGAACTGTGCGACGAAAAGAGCGAGGCATACAAGACCGGGTACAAGAATATCTGCGAGATCGGTAAGGAGCGAATCCGGCGGGCTGGTAAAATGCTAAAAGATGCGCTTGAAAGTTCCGGTTTGTTTGTTCGTGCAATGAAACGCCATCAAGATCAGCATGATTCACTTGAAGGATTTGCTTATGCGGAGTGGGAAGAAAGTCCAGAGGTAATCAATGCAAAAAAAGAAATGGAAAGAGATTTGTCAAGGGTGTTTTCAACATAAAAAACATGATTTCTCATTCGACAAGTTCAATAACAAGCCAAGCAATTTGCCTGAACAAGATTGAATGGTCTCTGAACCGGAGAAATTGATTAGCACTTGATTGTGTGAATAATTTTTCAATTAAAACAAGAGCAGTCACCCAAAAGTAGGTGTCTGCTCTTATATTATAGCTGTACAACAAAATATCTGGATACCTAATTATAGCCCTTGGCTCTGGAACAATCCTGCAATTTCTTCCGCTGTTTCTTTCATTCCTCTCTGAAACCACACCTCAATCCAGCCGTACAAGGTATAGGCTACATAAGCTCGTGCGTAGGCTTCAATTTTTGAGTGTTCTGGTTTGGGGCCACAAATTCCTACGATAACATCTTTCAAAAGATAAATAAGATTTCTCTGATTGAGTAGCTCATAAAAACTGCGATGTGCTTCAAAATGTGAAAAGATGGATCTCAGGCGTTCGCTGAGAAGTTTATCCTCATTTTGCTGATCGTCCTGTGTCCACTCCTGAAAGATATTTTGAATATATCCCCGCAGAATATCCTCTTTGCTGTTGAAATTCCGATAGAACGATGCCCGCCCAATGCCTGCCGTTTCACACAGCTCACTGATGGATATATCCTCAATCGGTTTATCCCGCATTAACTCTAACATTGCATCCGTGATGTGTTCCAGCACATAGGCATTTCGTCCTTCATTGCTCATCGGTGATACAGTTTTTTCGTTTTGTCTCATTTTACTGCCTCCCATTGACATCAAGCAAAAATGGGTGATACTATTGTAACGCCGAAACAAATGTAATACCATGATGGTATCACAACAAACGTGAATTGTCAATCAAACGGGAGAAAGGGTTTTCGCATGATTTGGACAAAAAAGAGATGGATGATCCTGCTCATCATTGTTGCTGCGGGATTTATTCTGGGCAGGCTTGCGGTCAGGGCCTTTATGAATCTGCTGCTGGGCGGCACACTGTTCGGAGGAAACTTTTTATGAACAAAGCAATACCAGAAAAGAGGGGCAGAGCTGTGTTCGTTGGAATGGGGATTTTGGCATTTGTGTTAGCCTTTTTAGGCGGTGCGGTATCAAAGTTCGCCATCAAGCCATCATGGAACAAAGAATACACGGTGGTTTGGAGTGACGAGATCGGCAGGATGCAAACCGACATCCCTTACGGACAAGGCGAAGCAAACAAATTTGACCTTTACCTGCCGACAGACAACACAAAGGAACGCTATGGCCTTGTGGTATATCTTCATGCTGGCGGCTTTACCAGCGGGGATAAGCAGGACGATACCGCCATGCTGCAATGGCTCTGCTCCAAAGGCTATGTTGCAGCCGGAATCAACTACACGCTGCGCACCGATACCAACTCTGCAAGCGTTTTCTCTCAGTCCAATGAGATCAAGGATGCCGTTCCAAAGGTGATCGAAGCCGCCAGGAAAAACGGATACCAGATCGACAAAATGACCATGGCGGGAGGCTCTGCGGGTCATGCGCTGGCCATGATCTATGCCTACCGTGACGCCGGGGAAGCCCCTGTCCCAGTTGTGCTGACATTCGGCGCAGTCGGCCCAGCCAGTTTTTATCAAGAGGACTGGGGGATTTACGGCCTTGACCAGAGCGATGAAGCCTGCGCCGCCATGTTCGGCGTGATGGCTGGGGTTGAAATTACACCGGAAGAAATCCGGGATGGTACTTATCTGGAAAAGGTAAAGCCGATTTCCGCTTCTATGTGGATAACAGAACATTCTGCTCCTGCGGTTGTTGCCTACGGCACACAAGACAGGATACAGCCCTATTTGGCATCCTTGCGCCTGAAAACGGCGTTGGAGGAACATGGTGTGGACTTTCAGTATTTTGAACTGCCCCATTCCGGGCATGGATTGCAGAATGACGATGCCATTTCCGAACAATGGATGAATTCAGTTGCGGAATATCTCGAAAAATATATGCCTGTAAAATGATGTTTATATATTAAGAGGGAAAGCGAATGAAAAAAGTGATTAAAGTTATGATTGGGTTGCTTGCAGTTGTTGGGCTGTTCTTTCTTCTGTTTAAGGGCTGTACCGCCGTGCTTCAAAAGATTTCCAGACAACCTAATGCACCAACAAACTATCAGGACACCGTGCAAGTGGGAGGGGAACTTGAGAAGGAATATATGAAAAAAGGGGATTCCGAAGTAACCCACTATGAGCAAGCAGTGTTGCAGGGATTTTCTAAATATACGATTTGCTATCCAAGCCAATTAGCAGAGGAAAATGGTACATATCCTGTAATTGTGCTCTGCAATGGTACGGGTGTCCCGATGTCTAAATATCTTCCTGTGGCTGAGCATTTTGCATCATGGGGATTTATTGTGATTGGTACAGAAGAAGAGTACGATTGGAATGGTTTTGCAGCAGAAATGTGCGTCCGGTATTTACAATTACTGAATGACAGCAGCACTATCAATGATGCCGAAAATATTTTTTATCAAAAGATCGACATAAATAATATCGGTATCGCCGGACACTCACAAGGCGGAGTAGGCGTAATCAATGCCATTACGACGCAGAAAAATAAAGATATTTTCAAAGCAGCAGTAGCGATTTCTCCTACAAACAAAGAATTGGCTGCGGCGTTGCAATGGGATTATGATGCATCAAAATTGGATACGCCCATTATGCTGATCTCTGGCGAGGGTGGCGGCGATGATTGGGTGGTGACTGGAGCGCAGTTGTCTGACATCTATAACGATATTCCTGATAACAAAATTATGCTTAGAAGAAAAAGTACCGCACACGGCGAAACGCTCTATGCCGCCAATGGCTATGTGACGGCATGGTTTATGTGGCAACTGCAAGGAGATATGTACGCTGCCAGTGCCTTCACAGGCGATGAACCTGAAATTATGAGAAATTCGCTGTATCAAGACCAGCTTATTGATTTGAATTAAGAGAATATCTTGATAAATATATGCCTGTGAAATAATAATAAAAGCGTGAACATTGTATGGACAAGAAAAGAAAGAAAGTATTCATCAATATTGGCATAACTATTGCCGTAATAATCTTTGCCGCCAAATTTGGCATAGTTGTCGGGGAATTATTGCTCGACAATTTGATATAAGGTGGTGGCGGTATGAAGAAAAGAACAAAAATAACACTTTGGAGTATACTGTTCGTTATCGTGTTTACCGTCAGTGCTTTAATCAGAGTAAATATGCTCGGCTCTGCACCTATGAAGCTGATGCAGGTCAAATGGGACGATACTGTAGGGACGATTTACAACGACTTAAACTATGAAAATGATTACGGACATAAATACGATTTGTATGTTCCTGCAAACCTTGATATAGGAAACGCACAGCAGCTTATTCTTTTTATCCACGGCGGTAGTTTTAATTCCGGTGCAAAAGAGGACGGAGAAGTTTGGTGCAAATATTACGCTTCAAAGGGGTATATTGCAGCTTCACTTGACTACTCTCTTCAAACTGTTCAAGAGGACGCAAGCCTTGTGAGAATGAACACAGAAATCAAAGAATGTGTGAACGCAATCAACGAAAAGTGCAAAGAACTCGGTTATACCCTTGATGGTATAGCAACCTGCGGTGTTTCCGCAGGCGGAACGCTTGCAATGAATTATGCCTACACCTGTGCCGAAACCTCTGTTGTTCCTGTAAAATTTGTGTTTCAACTTGCCGCACCTGCTGACTTTGAACCGAGCGATTGGGATATACTAAAAAAGGTCAACAAGCTCGATACTGACGCGGAATTCCTTTCTATGATGACAGGCGTAAATATTACAGAGGAAATTATCAAAAGCGGCGAATATGAGAAGTATGTCGATATGATTTCTCCCGCAAGGCTGGTAAATGAAAACTCTGTTCCCACATTACTGGGATATGGGCTGAAAGACCATCTCGTACCGAGAGAGTTAAAGTACAAATTGGTTTCTGCATTAGAGGATAACGGTGTAGAGTATGATTATTTTGAATTTCCCAACTGCAATCACGGTATGTACCGTGACCTCGATATGCTGAAGCAGTTTTTAGAACTGTCCCTTGAATAAGCTGCTGGATAAGCCCACCATTTACTGGGATTTTCACTCCCTGCTGCTGGGTATCCAGATGATGTTCAGCTTCATGCTGGTGGACGGTGACCAGCCCCTGCGCTTGTGCAAGCACTGCCAAAAGGTGTTCCTTGGCAGCCGATCCAACGCCGCCTTTTGCAGCCCACGGTGCAAGAACCAGTACAATGTCTACAAGAGCCGGGGGAAAAACAACAACATATAAACGATTTTTAAAGGCTATATGGATATGTATGATTAGGAGAAAATTATGGAGTTTCGTTTGGTTGATCTGAAAACATGGAAAAGAAAAGAGTACTTTACGCATTATTTTGAATCTGTGCCTTGCACATATAGCATGACCGTAAAGCTGGATATTACTACGATTAAAACCGGTAAAGCAAAATTGTATCCCACCCTTTTGTATACCGTTTCAACAGTAGTTAACCGGCACGAAGAATTCCGTATGACTGTGGACGATGAAGGTCAAATCGGGATATTTAGTGAAATGATGCCGTGCTATACAATTTTCCATAAGGACACGGAGATGTTTTCAAATATCTGGACTGAGTATATCGGTGATTATACGGAGTTCTGCAAGCAGTATGAAAAAGATATGCAGCAATACGGTGAAAACAAGGGCATGATGGCAAAGCCAAATCCGCCTGTGAATACTTTCCCAGTCTCCATGATTCCATGGACAACCTTTGAAGGATTTAATCTGAATTTGCAAAAGGGATATGGGTATCTGCTTCCCATTTTTACGTTTGGACGATACTATGAAGAAAACGGGAAATATTGGATTCCGTTATCTATTCAGGTACATCATGCGGTATGCGATGGATTTCATACCTGCCGTTTTATCAATGAATTACAGGAAGTAATCCAAAGTTTACCAAACCATGGAGGTGACGAGGAATGAGCGAGGAACAGGGGCTTACCCCGTATGAAACCAGAGAAATCCTCTTTTACAAGACCGAAAACGGAGAGGTGCGGGTGGAAATCCTGCTCTTTCAGGAAAACCTCTGGCTGACGCAGGCAAAAATGGCAGAGCTGTTCGAGGTGCAGAAAGCAGCCATTTCCAAGCATCTGAAAAACATTTTTGAATCCGGCGAACTGAGCGAGAATTCAGTTGTTTCCAAAATGGAAACAACTGCGGCGGACGGAAAACGGTATCAGACCAACTATTATAATCTGGATGCCATTATCGCTGTGGGGTATCGGGTGAACTCCAAAAAGGCGACCATGTTCCGCATTTGGGCGAACCGGGTGTTAAAAGAGTTCATCATTAAAGGCTATGTGATGGATGACGCACGACTGCGGGAGCCGGAGAACTTTTTTGGCAAGGATTATTTCGAGGAACAGCTGGAGCGTATCCGGGACATCCGGGCCAGCGAGAGAAGATTTTACCAGAAAATCACGGACATCTATTCCCAGTGCAGCGCCGACTACTATGTGGAAAGCCCTATCACAAAGGAGTTTTTCGCAACGGTGCAGAATAAGCTCCACTATGCGGTCACCCACCATACCGCCGCTGAGATCGTATACGGCCGTGCCGACAGCACCAAGCCCAACATGGGGCTGACCACATGGAAAAACGCCCCCAAAGGCCGCATCCGCAAATCGGATGTCACCGTCGCCAAAAACTATCTGAACGAAACGGAAATGCGAAACCTGAACGAGATCGTCACCATGTATCTGGACTATGCGGAACGGCAGGCCCGCCGTGGAAATGTCATGTATATGGCCGATTGGGTCAAGCGGCTTGACGCATTTTTACAGTTCAACGAGGAAGATATTCTGCATGATAAGGGCAAGGTGACCGCCGCCATTGCCAAAGCCTTTGCCGAGAAAGAGTTTGAAAAGTTCCGGGTTTTGCAGGATCGGACCTATCAGAGCGACTTTGACCGGCTGGTTGCGGAAACTTCGGATGCCCTGACAGAATAACCATATACACAGAAAGCCCACGCCTCCGGTTCTCTTTCCGGCTGCGTGGGCTTTTTCGGCCATCGCCTATTTCTTGTTTTGCAGCTGTTCATGGGCCTCCTGCTGGACAATCAGACCCGCCGAAAAGCCATACTTGAAATGGCTCTCACTTTCCTCGCACTGGGCGATAGCGTTCTGCGCCCGGAGTTCCTCCACCAGCGCATAGTCCTCTTTGCTGAGCCGCTGGGATAGCTGCTCCATCAACGCCGCACAGGTTTGGACCGCCTTGCGGTATTCCGGGGACGTGGGAACAACGGTTTCACAGGGATAAAACTCCCCGTTATACATGGCTTCCAAAATCATTGCGTTCCCTCCCTCAACAGTAGACCAGCTCAGCCAGGACAATTTCCTCGGCCCTGTTGTGGATGGAGTTCATGGAGCGCACCCATGCCATCTGGTCGGTAGCTTTCAGGGCTTCTGTGATGCCCTCTTGCTGCATCATGGCTTTTTCAATGATTTCCAGCCGCTCCCGGCAGGCGGTGTCAATTTCCTCCAAGTGGGGAAACAGCTTTTCGGTGACAATGAGATCGGTATACAGAATGGGCCGGTGTTCTTTTAAGTAGACACGGTGCAACCGGCCATATTTCCCGATATGGTACTCTTTGGTGTCCGATAACACAAGGTTGGGAATGAGATAGTCGCCGCATTTGGTGTAAGTCAGTTCCATACAAGGCTCCTTTCGTGGGAATGTGGTTGACAGTTACGGTAGGTTTGAGGGCATCCCTCCTTTATCATAACTGTCTTTTCATTCGCCACAAATGAGCCGCCAGTCATGATGTAATGTTTTTTGGTGTAATCCACCCTCTATACATTACATCATGTCAGAAATTGCTCTGACAACCCTGTTTGCTGTCAGCCCTCGAGCCAGAAGCCCCGCAGATCGGGGGTTTGATGCTTAGACAAAGTTGAAAGTTGTCAGAAATTTTTCCGACAGTGCTGACAATTGTCAGACGAAGCAACTGACAACAAAAATTTTGTCAGAAACGGCACTGACGAAAATTTTGTGCTAAGAGCAGGCTCTCGAAAGGTTGGAAGGGGATCGGGTACCGATCTCCAGATTATCGTCGCCGGATCTCGGAAGATCGAAGGGGTATCGGGTACCGATCCCTTGAACACCGCCCAAGATCTATCGGAGAGAGATCGGGTGGCGATCTCCGAATCATCTCACCGGTCTTTTTTCTAATTCATCACGCTGAAAGCCCCGTGGATTAGGGAAAGTGGGATTTGACGGCGAGTCATCATGACGACATGCCGCTTCCAAGAAAAGTGCCTTGGAGGCGGGGTTTTGCTGATCTGGACAGGCTGCCTGGTGCGTTGTACATTTACATAATTGATTAATTATGTAAGAGATCGAGAGATGTTGGACATATTCAAACGACGCAACACGGAGCCGAAGAAGGAAGAAAAAACTTTCTATGCAGGATCATCGTCTGGGGAGAAGCGCACCACGCTCTCTTTGTCGCTGACGGTAAGCGACAAGAAGGCGCTCAAGATGTTGGCGGCGGAGCGGGGAACGACTATTGCGGCGATCATCCACGAGTGGATCGTTGAGAGGACTGGTAACAACAAGGAATTCAAGTCCACTATAGAGGGAGGTGAACGGTAATGGCAACGAATGCTGAACTTGGGAATGCAAAAGCAGCGAAAAAGGATGAGTTCTACACGCAGCTCACGGATATTGAGAAAGAGATGCGGCATTACCGCAAACATTTCAAAGGAAAGACTATTCTGTGTAACTGCGATGATCCATTCGAGAGCAATTTCTTCAAGTATTTTGCGCTGAACTTTAATCGACTAGGGCTGAAGAAGTTGATCGCCACTTGTTATTCACCGTCACCGATTGCCGGTCGACAATTGTTTGGTTGCCATGAAAACGGTCAGTTTGTTCTGCACTTTGACGAACATAGTGCGGAAGAGAATAAAAGCAAGCGTCCTTACAAGGCTGTTGTTACCAAAGTCTATGATAAGAAGGGTGACGGCGGCGTAGATATGCTTGACGTAGCGGAACTGTTTCGTTCTGGTGAAAATACGTTGGAGGAGTTGGAAGGCAATGGAGATTTCCGCTCGTCTGAATGTCTAGCTTTACTTGATGAAGCAGATATTGTGGCGACAAATCCACCGTTTTCATTGTTTCGTGAATATGTAGCTACGTTGGTGGAACATAAAAAACATTTCATTATTATTGGTAATGTTAATGCATTAAAATATAAAGAAATATTTCCTTATATAATTTCAAATCAGATTTGGCTTGGAGCTAGTATCCATTCTGGTGATAGAGCTTTTTTTGTTCCGGATGATTATTCGCTGGATGCTTCAACGTGTGGCATTGATGAAGCTACAGGTAGAAAGTTTATTCGGGTAAAAGGCGTGCGTTGGTATACTAATCTTGATATGAAACAGCGCCACGAAAGAATGATTCTCATAAAACACTATAGTCCAGAGAATAATCCTTTTTATGACAATTACGATGCAATAGAAGTTTGTAAAACTGCCGATATTCCTTGTGACTACTCTGGTATTATGGGAGTACCCATAACATTTTTTGATAAGTTCAATCCAGATCAATTTGAGATTATTTGGCAAGCTTCAGGAAATACACGAGCATCTGCTCCAGCTAAAGTTTTAGAACGATTAGGGTATAAACAAAGCAAAGAGGATCGAGGTGGTTGTTGTTTGCTTAATGGAAAGAGGACTTATGACAGAGTATTTATCCGGAATAAGTATCCAGAACCATCTAAGATGTGATATGTATTAAATACAACGCAGAGAAAAATATCATTGAAACAATGATCAGAGGAGATAGCTTTGAAAATTGAATTGAAGAATTTCACTGTCGCTGAATTAACACAAGATTACATCAACGACGAAGAAGAAGGTGTCAGCGGTTTTGGTGGTAACCTTGACATCCGTCCAAAATACCAGCGTGAGTTTGTGTACAAAGATAAACAGCGCGATGAGGTTATTCGAACCGTCTTGAAAGGGTTGCCTCTGAACGTCATGTATTGGGTGGATCGAGGTGAGAAGTACGAAGACGATCCGGATGAACCTCGTTATGAAGTAATGGATGGTCAGCAGCGCACAATTTCGCTGTGCGAGTATGTCGATGGATCTTTTTCTGTTGATAACAAGTATTTCGACAATTTGCCTGAAGACATAAAACAGAAAATCCTCAACTACAAGCTCTTTGTGTATATCTGTCAAGGGACGGAATCGGAGAAGCTGGATTGGTTTCGCATCATCAATATTGCCGGCGAGCAACTGACGGATCAAGAACTCCGTAATGCTGTTTATGCTGGACCTTGGGTTTCAGATGCCAAGCGCTATTTTTCCAAAACTGGAAGTCCGGCATCACGCATTGCCGACGACTATCTGAAGGGTTCTAGCATTCGTCAGGAATATTTAGAGACAGCCATCTCCTGGAAAGCTGCCGCAGAGAACCTGACAATTGAAGACTACATGTCGAAACATCAGAACTATCCAACGGCGCAGGAGCTTTGGAGCTATTTCAGCTCGGTAATTGATTGGGTGAAGGCGATTTTCCCAACAAAACGCTCGGAAATGAAGGGGCTGCCCTGGGGACTCTTTTACAACAAGCACCACGAACGCACCGACTTGGATCCGAAGAAACTTGAACAACGCATCAATGCGTTGATGGCCGATGATGATGTGACGCGCAAGTCAGGTGTGTACGAGTACGTACTCACAGGCAAGGAAAAAGCGCTGTCGATTCGGGCTTTCAATAAGCGTGATGCAAGAACCGCTTATGAACGTCAGAAAGGGATTTGCCCGATTTGCGGGAAGCATTACGACATCGAAAAGATGCACGCCGATCACATTACTCCCTGGAGTAAGGGGGGCCACACGACGCCAGACAACTGTCAGATGCTTTGCCGCGACTGCAACCTGAAAAAAGGTGCACAAGAATAAGCAATTTGGTTTTCTCACTTCGGTTCCCCGCAGAACCACTCTGCGGGGGGTGATTCATGCGTGCTTGGCATGCGCCCGATTTCTGGGAAATCGGGTGCTGGAAGCTGTCGCAGCCGGACATTTCAAAAGTCGAGAACCCCCATACGCTTCAAAGCAGCCTGAGCTTTTTTTCGGGTGGCAAATACCAGGAAGTCTTCCGGCGGGGTGTCATCCAGTTCCAATTGCTCGTAGTCATCAATTCCGTGGGTTTCTTCCAAATCTCGAATGCTCAAACTGAACACCTTATTTTCGAAAGCGTTGACCAAGAAGACACGTTTTTTCAGGTATTTGTTCAGCTCTTTTTGAAAGTGGTCTGAAACTTCCTTGTAAACCGTCAGGGTTTCTTTGTCCGGGGATTCGATCAGAGTGATGGAAGCAAGATACGAAGGATCATCAGCGAGCTCAGAGCGGTAATGAAACGTCGTGAGCATTCCCTGCTTCAGATCCTCAATTTCCCGGATGCAGGCCGCCTTCAAAATTGGAAGAACCTCTGCACGGCATTGTTTCCACCAGTTTTCCCCCATCTCTTCGAAGGATTCCCCCTGCACCTCCAGCGTCTCTTGTTCTTCCCAGGGTGCGCTCCACAAGCGGTCGCTTTCTTCGTAGTCATAGCCGCCGGCACGGAGCCAGCCTTTGAGGAATTTTTTGCGGTTGCGCTGCGAGAGCGTTTTCAGATTGATTGCGGTCACATTTTTCTCCGATTGGCAAAGACCGTCTTTGTACGTGCGTTTCCATTGCTTGACAAGTGCCCGGCGACAAAGTTTGTCGGCCCGGGAAATGCGCTTTTTGGGTGGCGCCGAAATGTTGCTCTCACTTTGTTTAGTCCGTGCGGCGGGACAATGGCTTGGGTTGGTGCAAAGGTGAATCCGGCCGAAGGTTGGTCAATCCGAAGTTGGCACTGTCGTGACATGTTTTGCGCGGCTACGGCCGGTTGCCTTTTTTCCTTGGTTTAGGTGAACCTATTTCAATCAACGATCAGCCAGCCAAGTCGGAGGTCGTCCCAAGCTCGAAAGGAGACATCAGGGCGGTATTGGCCAGGAACACCTCGAGAACGCTTCCGGGAAAGTTTTGCTCCGGAGCAAAGTTTGACTTGCTGAAAAACGCTCGATCACGGATGTGGTCTGCTTAGAGCCGGGTGGAAACTTCCTCATGTTTTAGACGAATGCAAATTCGTATGTTTCACTAGGAGGATGTTTATGTCGCAGTATGTTCAGCAACTCACCGTTTATCTGAAGGGTGGTCAGACCGTTGTGGTCCCTTTCAACGCTGAAAAGCCCAACGTTCTGAATCCCCAGATTGATGCCTTCATCAAGGCTCTCGGCGACAAAGAAAAGAGCGCTGCCAATTTCCTGTTCCAGGGTGCCCGCGTGGTACTGGTTCGTTTGGCTGATGTCTCCGGCGTCGATGTGCTGAGTTTTGTGAAGAAAGAACAGGAAACCGCCAAGACTGAAGAAAAGCCGGCTAAGGAAGCGAAGGCCAAGTAATTCACGGCAACAAACACATACAGGCAGCGCAAACCGGTAAAGACATGGCGAGCACTGCCTGTTTTCTTTTTAGAAGGAGAACACCTTGCAGACGAAGACCAAACTGCTATCAACCGTTGTTTGCGCCGCCTTGCTGACTGCCTGCGCAACGAACGCAACGGGGATTTTCAAGGATTTCAAGGTAAACGGGCAGACTGTTTCTGCGCAGTATCAGCAGGGCCTGTATGACGACCAGATCGCATCCGGCCAAAAGGAGAGCGATCAGCTCAAGGCCGCCATCAAGGAAGTGGCGATTGAGCAATTTGCAATTCGCCAGGAAGCTGAAAAAACAGAAATCGCAACCAATCCGGCTGTCATGCGCCGCATTGAAAACGCCAAAATTCAGATCCTTACGCAGGCTCTCGTGGCTGATTATCTGAAGAAGTCTCCCATCCAGGAGCAGCAGGTGGCGGCCGCTTATCAGCAGGCGCAACGCGCCTACGGACCAAGCGAATACCACGTCTTCCAAATCTTTGTTGACAACGAGTCTGATGCGAATGCGCTCAAGGCACAGTTGCTCAAGAAGCCGGGTTCCTTTGCAGAGCTGGCAAAGACGAAGAACGACAGCAAGCAACTCACCGACCGTTCCGGGGACATGGGTTGGATCAGTCCGTCCTCGATCAAACTGCCCGAGCTCAAGAACGCTATTGTCCAGACAAAAGTCGGCACCAATGCGGAAATGGTGAAGACCCAGGCCGGATGGCATTTTGTTCGTGTCGAGGCCATTCGACCTGCACAGCTCTTCCCGAGCTATGAAAAGGCCAGAGAGGGAATTGCGACACAGCTTGCGCAACAGAAGGCCAAAGCCTACGTAGCCAGCATTGTCAAGAAGGCACGGGTTGAGTAGATCTGTCTGGTATAAAAAGAGTGACATCCGGCCGGCAATGATTGCGTTGCCGGCCATTGTTTGAAGCTACGACCTTAAAACCAACAAGCGGATGAAAGCCGCAAAGTAATAGGGGGATATTAAATTGGGCCTGCAGTTTCACAAAAGAGTTCACGTTGAAGACTTGAAAGGTTTTATCTATTTCGACAAATCTTCAAAGGGCAAGGAGAAAAGCCATAACAAATGGTGTGCTGAAATTTGTATAGCAAAGGTGCGGTTGCGCAGACGAAACAAGGACAAGGAAGAATTGATCCGTTGGCTGAACGCCGTCAAAGCTGATATAGCAAAGAATTACTCGGAAGGAATTGCTGCTGATAATTTTGAGGACGCACAAAAAGACATTCAAGAGCGCCGAAAAGAACTTATGAGCTTGTAAAAAAAAGGACCGAATGGTCCTTTTTTGTAAATTGCATCAGTTATACAGGAAAAAAGATTAACAAATATATAACCACTTGTTATCTATATTTAAGCGACTTGCATTGGCATACCAAGATAGTTTGCAAATTGCATATGTTAGGTACTAGAACTGTTAATTGGGTGTGGCCCGCAGTACCCAATGACAATTTTTTTACTGTCAGAGTCAGTGAAAAAATAAATTCTAAGACATTGACTCACATCATTGCTCACTCCAATTCGTAAGTGTTGTTTCATAACAACCCCTCTACCATTGTATTTTACTGTTCGAATAGACTGGATTCGTTTTTCACTAGTTTGACTTGTTGTATCAGACTCTTGAGCCGCATATTCTGAAATTGAAAAAACTTTTCTAGCGGCAACATCTCCCTCTTCAAAATAAATTTTTCTGTACTCAAATGCCAATTTAAATACTAGTTGAACAAATCTGTCTTTTTGTTTAAAAAATTTATCGCTCTGGTCTATGTATTTATAGGCTTCTGGAAGAACTACTAATGCTCGATTGGAGAAGATTTCTGCAAGTTTTAAATAATCGGTAAGTCTAAATCCTTTATTTATTATGACATCGTTTATAATTGTCTTGACTGACTCCGATTTTTCATCAAAATCAGATGAATTTGTTGATAAACGGTTGGATAGTCGTTTATTTTCAGCAGTAAGGTACTCTATTTTTGTTTGTTCTGTATGAAGAATTGTTTGTAGATTTCTAATCTCTTCTGTAAGCTTATCAACCTCTGCACTTGAAAGTTCAACAAGTTGAATCATTTCATTCAGTTTATTCTTTGTTTCTTTCTGTTCTAATTGATTTTTGTTTTGTAGGGATACTTTGAGTGAGTTTATCGTGGCTTGAAGCCTTGAATTTGAACTTAGATAATTTTTAATATTTTCTTTGAGAGTTAGATTTGTGGCCTGAAGCTTTGCCTTTATGGCTTCATCAGCAATTTTTTCAAATGAGTCAATATAATTGTTTCCGTTTATGACGTTATCAATAAATTTAAATTTTTCCCGCGCTATCTCGAAATCGTCTTTGCTATCTGCAAATGCTGAGGTTATATCATCTCCATTAATACTGGGTTTGTTGCAGATTTTTTCATAAAACTCAAGTATATTTAATAAAACGCACGAACGAATATGGGCAGAGAAAGAACTAAAGTCTTCTTTCAGAAAGATGGTGAATTTGTTTAGCGCTTGTATAGGGCCATTAGGACCATCAATACAATGACTATGCTCTCGATTAAGAAACTTCTCAGTTTTAGATGCGTAATAAGCTAACATGCCAACAGCTGGAATGTTCAAGTCGCCTAATTTAGCTCCGGATAATTCTTCTCGAATAAACTCTTCTAAATGTTCTTTCGTCTCAATAACAGGAAGCCGTGATAACGTTGCTAGCGTAGCAATATCTATTGCTTTTCTTAAAGGAAAAGACAGTAAAAATTTGGTTCCTTCAGAATCTAATTCTATGCCAGAGTTTATCAAAAAAGCTAATTTGCGGTCGTATTTTGTCGAACAGCAAAAATCACCAATTAACTGATTCGCTTGTTCTATTTTTTCTAGGGCTTCATCCTTATTTTTTTTAAAGTTGATCAAATGATTTATAATGCAAATTATTACATCACATGCAAATTGATATGAAAATGGATCTTCGTATATTAATGTATCTGTAACAGTAACCGACAGTAGCGCAATTGAGAAAAAGTTGTCTATTTCTTTTATTTCATTGCTTGGATCAAGCAGACATTTATTAAAAAAGCCGTTTTGTTCCAATAGATTCTTGATCTCAAGATAAGATGCGCTTCTCATTGAATCAGAAATCTGACATATTTTACTATGTTTTATTTTTTCTGTTTGATAGTTAATGAATGTAACTGTATTTACCTCAAAGCAGTTATACGAAATCTTTAATATTTTTAAACAGATATAAGTTGCAAGCGAATACGTTGCCTTACGATAGGCATCTTTGTTCTTAATAATATCCCTTAATTTCGTTGCTGGATATTTTGAGGAGTAAGATGAATTGGATGGCCTCAATTGCTCGGCTAACTCAATAGATCCACTCAACGGCTCGATTAGACAAGGCTCAATTCCTTCTGCTGCACCTTCAAGGCGAGCGGCATCCAACCAAATCAAAAAATCTTTTTTAAAATTTAATGATAATTTTGGATTCTTGGTTTCGTTTATTAAAACATCATAATTTTGTACTATAGTAAACAGGCTGTTGATTAATGTAAAATAAATTTTACGCGCAACTGGAAAATCTTCTTTTTCAATCACAAGATTTATTGCAAATAATATACCCAAAGCCGAAAGTTCACGACACATACGGTCAACA
>ENA-UEQO01002087-UEQO01002087.1-human-gut-metagenome-genome-assembly--contig:-NODE-2087-length-18611-cov-5.916963_pt1 | contig 18611 bp, 16 predicted proteins | sample MGYA00242938_ERZ507940 | MGnify/ENA primary metagenome ERZ507940 (study PRJEB26167, sample SAMN06115517) | human gut metagenome | host: Homo sapiens | place: China:Chongqing | collected 2014-12-03... | reverse complement strand
AGAGCCAACAATATGTCACAAGAAGTCTTGGGAACTATAATTAACACTACTCAACAGACGGTAAATAAGATGGAAAAAGATACTTGTTCCATCTCTTCGGACTTACTTATCAGTATGGCAAAGCATTTTAATGTTACCACTGATTATATTCTTGGACTTTCTGATATTAAACGCGATTTGAGCGGACAGATTCGCATGAATCAGGAAATGGACCAGTGTTATGATATTATACTTAGATATCAGAGTCTGACAGACACTGCGGTGTCTTCTCAAACGTCTGGAACAGGCTCAGATAGAGGAATTGGGATTATCTATAGCAACAAAAGAGGTGTGAAAATGCTAAGAATAGCTATATGTGATGACGATTTCGCTTTTACAGGTAGTTTAGAAACATTAGTGCTACACGAAAGCAAGTGCATAGGAATTCGAGTCGAAACAGACGTGTTTTCCGATGGGAAAACATTGCTAGAGAGCATACAGTCCGGTGAACGTTACGGACTTATTTTTATTGACATTGAAATGGAACCGATTGACGGCATATACGCAGCACGTAAAATACGTGAAACGGATCGTTCTGTGCTATTTATTTATATTTCGGGATATGGCAAATATTTAAAGGAATTGTTCGAAGTAGAGCCATTTCGCTTTCTCTCTAAACCGCTGGAAGAGGAGAAATTTTGTCGATGTTTCCAAGAAGCCTGCCGCAGAATAGGTGAAACGAAGCTCTTTTATCAGTTTACATTTAATAGGGAACTCCAAAAAGTAGCCCTGAAAGATGTGGTATATTTTGAAAGCCGTAACCGTGCGGTGCATATTTATTTACAAGATGGAAGTTCAGCATACTTTTACGGGAAACTTAATGTCGTTGAGAAAGAATTAGCAGATAGTCGTAGATATTTCCTGCGTATTCATCAGTCATTTCTTATAAACTATGACTACATAACAAAAATGAATTTTTTTAATATAACAATCTGTCTTTAGGTAATTGCGAAACAAGTTCGCAATCCTGATTAAAAATGTGGTAAGAATCCTGCAATGCAGGATTCTTAAGATGAGAAGCAGGTGACATCAAAATTAGACATGAAAAAAGACTTCCCAGATGGACTGCGAAGAAAAGATGATATGAATATCGAATATCATGCAATTAAAGGCTTTAAACTCCGTATGTATTGATGTTTATGAATTTTATCCGTAACAAGTACGGTAACAAGCTGTGTGATTCCCGCGAGAAGTAAATCAGCATGAAGAGTTTTTTCATTCTGCGTTTTACGATTCGCAATGCAGAAACTATCCTTGAAATGGTTGATTGATTTTTCAACATTTACACAGATTTTGTAGGTGTCTTCCCATTCACGCGAGCCTCGTTCTACACCAGGATAGATGCGGAGATTTTTCTCGGGATAAGATAAATATAAATCATTCGTCCGCAGGAAGAAGTGGTGCATGGATTATCACAGTGGCACTTACGATAAGTTTTTCCAGTCTGCTTATCACGCATCCATTTCATTTTGGGGCATACAAATTTCATGGTAGGAAGTTAGCTTCTTAAATGAGATTTACTGCCTTCTCGTTTCATAGGAAGCGTAGAATCGTGTGGACAGCAGGAAATGCCATTTTCGTTAACTGTGTAGTCAGTTCCTTCCATGGATAATTTTACCCGGAGAGGAATAAAAACCTTACGAAATCCAATGTCTTCAAAAAGAGATTTATAGATTTCAATCGTATCAAAAGCGGCATCCCCAAGAAACGTCTTCGGCTCTATTAAAGGATGCTTTTTGAAAAAATCAATTAAAACAGGAAGCAGCGCTTTTGAGTCTGCAAGAGATTTATCCTCATCCGGAGAATCCGATTTCTTTTCTACAACAATATCAGGATGTGCATTTAGGAAATCCTTGTTGTAGAAAGATATGTCGCGGACAATGCCAAGTCCATTGGTGACGATACCAAATTTATAGGCATAACAGAAGTGACCGTTGATGTACATCTGCTGTATCGCCTGATTGGATGCAGCGTGAGTTGGCATGGAACCATAGGCTGCTTTGTAAGGATCGTAGGAATCATCAAGGTTATGGGATTTTTTAAAAGCCTTTAACTGTTTAATAATACGGTTGGCATACTTCGGATTATTTTCCATAACCCATGCTTCAATGCCGGAGGTATCGAAGATTGTCATGTCAGCAAGCGCCGGATTCAGTTTTTGGCATATCGGTTCGGTCAGATCAACAAGATGATCGAACATAGATTGTAAGTCCAATAAGAAATCCTGTTTAAAGCGAGTGAATTTTGAACCATCCGGTACAACATCAAAGCCACAGAAGTCACGCAGTTCCTGAGAGTATTTCAAGAACACAATCAGGAGAGTGTCAGTCGGGATTGAGAAAATACGCTGGAGCAGAAGTGCTTTGAGCATTGGATAAAGCTGATGCTTGCGAGGCCTTCCGGTTTTGGCGTGAAAATGAGAAACAAAAGAAACAGGAACAATTTCATCAAGGTTAATGGCTTCGTCAAGAAGAGAAAGAAACTGATATTTGTCGTTGTCGAATTTATTTTGGCAATCATCAAAAACTTCTGCCAAAGTGAGCTGCTTATGTGTTATCATATAGGTATATCTCCTTTGGGTGGATTGGTATTTAGTTTCTAGTCAACTCTATTTTACCATAAACCTTGAGGAGATATTTTTATTTTAACGAAAAAAATACCGTATTTATGCAGTGTTTAGCGTTTCACAAACGCCTACAATCTGTCTTAACGGAAAGGAGATTCTGCTGAAAATCAGCGAAGATCGCCAGAAAGAAGTGCGCCGCCAACTCTGCGAGATGGCAGCCGGAAAGGCGGTCATTGAATGAGAGAATATCTTTCACTTATGTCAGTTTTTTTGCTGCCGGCATTGCAATTGCTGATTATACAGAGGTGTATAACAACTCTTTTTGGCTCAGGGAATCGAAAACTTACAGGGTATATAGGATGGTTTATATACTATGCTTTTTTAGTAGTAGCAGAGTTTGGAATTCTTTTTCCACCACAGTTTCTGTTGTTTGGAAATATCCTAATGGTATTTATGGTCAGTACAGTTACCAGGAAAAGGAGTATTAAAAAGCGTTGTATCTGTACTCTCCTCATATGTACAGTTTGGATGGTAGTGGAAATCATTGTGTCATTTGTCTTAGAGACAATGAGCGTAGAAAGTGAGATCATTGCGGATGTGGGCAGTTTTATATCCAAGATATATATGTTGCTTTTTTCTGTTTTGCTTGGACGTTATGCCAAGGAAAAACAGTATTCCGAAATTCCGCTCAGATACTTTATTATAACTCTTTTAGTACCGATAAGTAGCATTTACATGATGCACTATATTTTTCTTATGGCGTCAATTCACGAAGAATATGCTTTTTTCTCAGTTATTGCTGGCGTACTTCTTTTACTCGTCAATTATGTGATTTTTACGGTATATGATCGAATAGGACAAGCAGCGGAACTTCATTCTCAAAATAGGTTGTATGAACAGCAACTTAATCTTTGCAGTCGTCAGGCAGAAGAAAAGGAGAGTTACTATATTGAATTACGCCGGATGCGACATGACATGAAAAACCATTTATTGGGAATACTTGGCATGGTAAATGCCGCAAAAACAGAAGATGCTAGAGAATATATACAAAAAATGCTAGATGATGGCATCGGTGGCAAGGCAATTGAAATTTCCAATAGTGGGAATATCGTAGTAGATTCTCTTGTGAATCATAAGTATGCCCTTGCCTTGAAAGAAAACATACGATTTGATGCCAACGTATTCATTCCACAGGTTTTGCCGTTTCAGGGAGGTCATCTTGCGATTATATTTGGCAATTTGTTAGAAAATGCATTGGAAGCCTGCCGAAAACTGCCACAAGAACAACGGTATATTACTCTGGAGTGTACATATATAAAAGAAATGTTGCAGATATGCATAAAGAATAGTTGTCCACCAGAGCAAAGAAAAAGCAGTTCAGGGCGATATCTTACCACAAAAAAAGGGAATGGTTATCATGGTATTGGGCTGGTTTCAGTAAAACAGGCATTGGCTGATTATGACGGGGAACTAATTATTAAAGATGGAGGTGAAGAATTCCAAGTATCTGTAGTGTTATATGGCAATATAAAAAAGGAAAAATGACATACACTTTCATATTTTCTACATCTGCATAATATTCTTCTTTCTTTGCATTATACTGCAAGGCTATTAAAGGAGAATTTTGCTATGGAATACTTATCTGTTATATTAACTGACTATATATTAAAAAAAGGAATTATTGATAAAAAAAATTACGAAATATACCAATATGGCTTTCAATGCTTTTTAGAAGTTTCTGCCAGCACAATTTGCAGTATTGTGATTGCCTTGTTGCTGCATATGTTTTTCGAATGCCTGTTTTTCTTCCTATTGTTTATTCCAATGCGTTCATTCAGCGGCGGCTTGCATTTAAAAACCTATTTTTCCTGTTTTATCGGCTCCTGCTTGATACTAACTACTACCCTGCTTATTGTGAAATACCTTACTATCTCGATTCCTATTTCCTTTATGCTGTACGTGTTTTGTGCCATTATAATTTTAATCATAGGACCTGTAGATCATCCAAACAGGGAAGTTGACTCACAGGAAAACCGTATTTTTATCCGAAGAACACATTTCACCTTATTATTCAGTTTTCTGCTTGCAGTTATTTTCGCCATAACCAGAAATACAAGATATTTGTTTCTTCAGGCAATTGTATTTGCTTTTATATGTATAACCTCTTTTATCGGACACATTGCTTATAAACAGTCTTAATTTTCCACCTGTAAAGCAATATGGATTTTATTCTGAAGGATTTGTATACTTTGTCTGTATTCTTCCTGAAGCAAGTCTGGGATTTTATTGTCAAGATTACAAATATTTTCGAAATCTTGACAGCCTAACAGCTTTCTATTCTTATAAAACCATTGCCAGCGCCAATTACGCAGCAAACTGTCCGCCATTTCTTCCGGAGAATGAAAAACCTCATCAATTTTCATTGAGTTGTTCTGTGTACTATCTCTTTCATACAATCCGAGTACAGATACATAGCCCACTTGGTACATATAGGCAATATGATAATCCCTTGATTGCTTAAGTGTCTCTGAAAAAACAGCTATCAACTCCTCGTATTTGTCCATCTTATAAACTCTCCTCAATATCACACCATTGCATAAAGGTTATAATGGTTACCATTTTTCTCATGTCAAAACTTATCATAACACTTATTTCTTTTATTAACTATTACTACATCAAATATTACCAAAATTCATTTTCTCTGTCCTAATCCTTAAAGTGAAAAGTTCCCTACACAGGCCATGGTGAACCATACCATAGTCCACCTGACCAGCGCAGTATCCCCTTTGTGCTTACCTTATGATTTCAAACAGCAGACTGCTTCTGCCACCATTATCACGCCAGCGCTGTTTCTTGCGTATAAATCTGCATAGTTGAATGCTTTCTCGATTTTTTCTCCTGCTTTGGCAAGTGTCTCTAATACAACAAAAAGATTGTCTGCATTTTCGGCTGCTTTCCCCTCGAAAGCAGCTGCCTTGTCTACGAGTGCGGAAATCTCCTTTAATTCATTCTCCCACGCCCCGGTGTTTTCATACATATCACTTGTTTTCCATGTATCTTCCTCTCTTACTTCACTTCGTTTCAATAATTCTGATGCCATAATGATTTTCCTCTTTCCTGTTTTTACAATAAATTGTGTATTGCAAGATCCGATGAAATACACACTGTTAAGTATTTTAGCATAAAAGAATCATATACAACAAGTTAAAAATCCATTGTACCATTGTCTTTTATTGTGAAAAGGGCAGCAAACCATTATTGGTTCACCGCCCTGTCTTCTAATCATGTCTGCAATATTAAAGAAATGATTCTCCCTTTTAGGAATAGTGTTCCCATTACTTAAAACTCTAAGTAAAATGCATATTTACACATGGGTTTATCGAATCTGAACTTACCTAACGTTTATTCAACCTGGAATTGTTCTGCTTAGTTTGGCAACTCGCTTTCTTCAACGGGAACTGCCTCTAAGTCAGTGTTGCTCCAATAAGAGCTAATATCTGCACTTGTAAAGTATTCAAAATTATCTGTGGAAGATTTCAGATTGCCTGTCTTTACTCCATCGCAGCCATAAATCAGTTCATAACTTGTTCCATCAGAAAGGTTAAATCTGAAACTGGTTATCTCTGCTCCAGCGGTTTCCTCTACTTCTTTGAGTTCCAGGGATAGCCCCTCAAACATATCATACAAGTTCTTTATGGTTTCTTCGGCAACAATGACTTTCTTTTCTGCTGACACAGGTGCTCCAACAAAGTGATACATTTCTATATTTTCAACATCACCTACCTCAAAAGGTAAATCAATATTGACTGTCTTGTTATTGCACCCAACCAAGCCAAGCACACAAACCACTGCTAAAACTAATGCTATCAACTTTTTCATACAATCAACCTCCTTCGTCAAATTCCGATTTATCCCTCTGCCCCATGCTTACATTGCTCTTCTTCCCCCTCAAGTTCCTGCAACGCATGATAATAATTTTCCATCCACGCTGCCTGTTCCCGCGCTTTTAACGCTTCTGAATCCTCCTCCTCGATGTCCTCAGGCCACTCTTCTCCTTCTTGTAATCCCTGCATAAGCAACCAGTTGTGAGGCATTTGAAATTGAAGTATTTCTCCCAGATCACTTTCCAACGTAACCGCTGTCATCATCGGCTCGCCCGGCAAGCGTTCCTCATCTCCATCATCCATTTCGTCCATTCGTTGTATTGTCCACATTTCAAAGTTCCTCTATCCCAGTGATAAGCCCCTCAAAAATATCACGTTCATATTACGCTCCGGCAAAAGTCCGTGAAACCTCCGGTTCCCCGGACTCGCGGGCGCGTTCACATGGCGCATATCCGTCTGCCGCATGCAAGCATAGACGGACGTCTCTGTTCATACCCGCAGTGCTCGTCCGAAAAATCATAGATTTTCCGGACTGACGGGCATTCGCCCTATCATCCGCAACATCTGCGATATATAGACTGCAAGCAGACATATATCGCAGCCGTCACGTCTGGCACTGCTCATTGCATATGCACATTATATCACATCTTTTTTTAATTGCAAACAAATGTTCGCTTTTGTTATAAAAAGAGTTCTCTCCACAGAATGCATTTTCTTATAAATCAGAAAAAGACACCCATCCACTTCGTACATATTACTTTGTACAAGCAAACAGGTGCCTTTTCCCAACCAGCGATCCTGAAACGATCGCGTTATTTCTTCTTTTGTTATCCGTTATTTATATGAGAAAGTCTTTGCTTCCCACAAAACGCAATGATAAAGTCAGCAACACAATTACTGATTGTCCATGCTCGCTACGATCGCATCCGCAAGTGCCTCAAGCTGTCCTTCCTGCTCCGGCGCCATCGCCGATTTTATGGTGATCTGCGTATCCAGAATCGTCACATTTTTCAGTTCCGCCAGTTTTTCTCTCATCTGCTTTGCCGTCATCGGTGCCCAGGTGCCGTTCTCCATCAGTGCTACGGTCTTGTTCTGAACCGCAAGTGCCTTCATGTCGGCGAGCAGGTTCTCCATCACCGGATAGATGCCTCCGTTGTAAGTCGGCGCCGCAAACACCACATGGCTTGCACGGAAGATCTCACTGATGAGCTCCGACACATGGGTGTTCGAGACATCATAAACGGCAATCTTCTTCACGCCCTTTGCCGCAAGTCTTCCTGCAAGCGCATCCGCCGCCGATGCCGTGTTACCGTACATGGTTGCATACAGAATCACAACCGCCTGATCCTCCGCCTCATAGGTGCTCCACTTCTGATATTTTTCCAGAATATAGCCCAGATTCTCCCTCCAGATCGGTCCGTGGAGCGGGCAGATCACTGCGATCTCCAGCCCGGAGGCTTTCTTTAACAATGCCTGCACCGATGCACCGTACTTTCCGACAATGTTCGTGTAATATCTTCTGGCATCATCCAGCCAGTCGCGGTCAAAATCGACTTCATCCGCAAAAATATTGCCGTTCAATGCGCCAAACGTTCCGAATCCGTCCGCAGCAAAAAGCACCTTGTCCTTCTCATCATAGGTTACCATTACCTCCGGCCAGTGTACCATCGGCGCCATCACAAAGTGCAGTGTATGCGCACCGGTTGAAAGCGTATCTCCCTCTTTTACCGTCACGGCTCTCTCCGCGAAATCCGTTCCGAAGAACTGTTTTATCATTCCAAATGTCTTGGTGTTTCCGACCACCTGCACTTCCGGATAACGGCGCACCAGATCCCCGATCATCGCACAGTGATCCGGTTCCATGTGATTGACAATCAGATAATCCAGTTTCCGTCCGTCGAGCACATGCTCCAGATTTTCAAAAAACTGTCCCGCCACGGACGCATCGACTGTATCCAAAAGTACCGTCTTCTCATCCAATAATACATAAGAGTTGTAGGATACCCCGCGCGGAATTGGAAATATATTTTCAAACAGCGCCAGTCTTCTGTCACTGGCTCCAACCCAAACAATATCCTCAGTCACTTTTCTTACGTTGTACATAGTGTTCCTCCTTCTGTCCGGCAGTCTGCCGTCTCATATTCTACCTGTTTGGTATGAATTATAAATCAGATTTCTGGAAATTGCCACCCAAAAATGCACTCTGTATGTATTTTTCTGCATACAGATGAAAATATGCAAAAAGAGCATTCCCGGCAAAAATTATCTGCCTGAAATGCTCTCTCTTCTGCCGTTTGCAGCACTCCTACTGCGCTGCGTTTCTGCCGCAGCACTGCTTATACTTCTTGCCGCTTCCGCACGGACACGGATCGTTCGGATATACCTTTGCCGCAGCACGCTTCTTCGGCGTGTTCGTCGCAGACTCATCCTTGTTCGTTCCGGTCACTTTCGCTACCTGCTCACGCTCAACTTTCTGCTCGATCTTCACATGATACAGCAGCCGGATCGTATCCTCCTGAATGCTCGCCGTCATCTCGTCAAACATATCAAAACCTGCCATCTTGTATTCGACAAGCGGATCTCTCTGTCCGTAGGACTGCAGTCCGATACCCTGACGAAGCTGATCCATATCATCGATGTGATCCATCCACTTGCGGTCGATCACCTTCAGGAGAACGACGCGCTCAAGCTCACGGAACTGCTCCGGCTCAGGGAACTCCGTCTCCTTCGCCTCATACAGCTTCACTGCACGCTCCTTTAACAGATGCTTCAGTTCCTTATTATTCTTAACGCTGTCCACATCCTCCGGTGTCACTGCCTGCATCGGAATCATGGAGAGGATCAGCTGATTCAGTTCGTTCAGATCCCACTCTTCCTTCGGAATGTCAGAAGAAATACAGGTGTCCACGCAATTTTCCACACGATCCGTGATCATCTTGAAAATCGCATCGCGCATGTTCTCTCCGTCCAGTACGCGGCGGCGCTCCTTGTAGATAATCTCTCTCTGATCGTTCATAACCTGATCATACTCAAGAAGATTCTTTCTGATACCGAAGTTGTTGCCCTCAATCTTCTTCTGCGCTTTCTCAATCGCCGATGTCAGCATCTTATGCTGGATCTGCTCACCTTCCGGAACACCGAGTGCGTTGAAAATGTCCATCAGCTTCTCAGAACCGAACAGACGCATCAGATCGTCTTCCAGAGAAATGAAGAACTGGGACTCACCCGGATCTCCCTGACGGCCGGAACGACCGCGCAGCTGGTTATCAATACGTCTGGATTCATGTCGCTCTGTACCGATGATCTTCAAACCGCCTGCAGCTTTCGACTCGTCATCCAGCTTAATATCGGTACCACGTCCTGCCATATTGGTCGCGATCGTCACCGCACCGTGCTGTCCGGCGCCGGCTACAATCTCAGCCTCTTTTTCATGGAACTTTGCGTTCAATACCGTATGCGGAATTCCCTCGCGCTTCAACATGCCGCTGATCAGCTCGGAAGTATCGATATTGATGGTACCGACAAGTACCGGCTGTCCCTTTTCATGGGATTTTACCACTTCCTCCACAACAGCCTTGTATTTTTCATTCTTTGTCTTGTATACAACATCATGATGATCGATACGGGCGATCGGGCGGTTGGTCGGGATCTCGACAACGTCCATGCCGTAGATGTCGCGGAACTCCTTCTCCTCCGTCAATGCGGTACCGGTCATACCTGCTTTCTTCTCAAACTTGTTAAAGAAGTTCTGGAATGTGATCGTCGCCAGAGTCTTGCTCTCTCTCTTGACTTTCACATGCTCCTTCGCCTCAATCGCCTGATGAAGTCCGTCTGAATAACGGCGTCCCGGCATGATACGTCCGGTAAACTCATCGACGATCATAACCTGATCGTCCTTCACCACGTAATCCTGATCGCGGAACATCAGGTTGTGCGCGCGCAGCGCCAGAATAATGTTATGCTGAATCTCCAGATTCTCCGGATCAGCCAGGTTCTCTATCTTGAAGAACTGCTCAACCTTCTTCACACCATCCTGTGTCAGGCTGACCACCTTATCCTTCTCGTTTACGATGAAGTCTCCGGTCTCCTCCTGCTCCACGCCCATGATGGCATCCATCTTGGAATACTCCGGCATGTCCTCACCGCGCTTCATCTGGCACGCCAGAATATCGCATGCTTCATACAGTCTGGTGGATTTGCCGCTCTGTCCGGAAATGATGAGCGGTGTACGCGCCTCATCGATCAATACCGAGTCGACCTCGTCGATGATGGCAAAATGCAGTCCGCGCTGCACCAGCTGCTCCTTATAGATTACCATGTTGTCACGCAGATAATCAAAACCAAGCTCATTGTTTGTCACGTAGGTAATGTCACAGTTATAGGCATCCCGGCGCTCATCGTTCGTCATCTCGTTCAAAACCACGCCGACTTTCAGTCCCAGGAATTCATGAACCTGTCCCATCCACTCAGAGTCACGCTTTGCCAGATAGTCGTTGACTGTGACGATGCACACGCCCTTGCCCTCAAGCGCATTTAAGTATGCCGGCAGTGTCGATACCAGAGTCTTACCTTCACCGGTCTTCATCTCTGCGATACGTCCCTGGTGGAGAATGATACCACCGATAATCTGCACGCGGTAATGCTCCATGCCGAGCACACGCTTCGCCGCCTCGCGCACCGTCGCATATGCCTCCGGAAGAAGATCATCCAGCGTCTCGCCGTTCTCCAGTCTCTCCTTATATTCCTTCGTCTTGTTCTTTAATTCTTCATCGGAAAGTGCTCCCATCGCCTCGCGGTAAGATTCCACCTTGTCGACAAGCGGGTAAATCCGCTTTAACTCACGCTCGCTGTGGGTTCCGAAGATCTTCGTTATTGCACTCATAAAAAGCTCCTACTCCTGTTTTTACACAAAACTGTGTCAAAATCCATTCTCCTGCGGGACACCTGCAAAAGGGTATGACCCCGCACAATATTGTTATTGTAACACTTTTCCAGCACCACCACAATAAAAACAGGCGTAAAAGAATTGTAAATTTTTTATTAACTGCCGCTTTACTGCAAATTTTTCTTGCACACTTCCGGTTCCATGTTATACTCAAAAGTGATCTGAACGATATATTTTTTCAATAAAGGAGGATTTCAAAATGACATACACATATAAGACCAAGGGCACCTGCTCCACACAGATTGATCTTGAATTAGAGGGCAACATCGTGCATAATGTAAAGTTCACCGGCGGCTGCAACGGCAATCTTCAGGCGATTCCGAAGCTCGTCGAGGGTCTTACCGTTGAGCAGGTTGAGGAGAAAATCGGCGGCATCTCCTGCAACGGACGCCCGACTTCCTGCGGCGATCAGCTGGCTAAGGCCTGTCGCGAAGCCTACGAGGCATCCAGGCAGGCGTAAGGAAACATCTGCAACTTTTCCCACACAAAAACGGACTGTCCCGTGACAGTCCGTTTTGTGTTTGCAAGTGTTTTTATTTTACTGCGCCCGTGATACCCTCTGCAAACTGCTTCTGCAGGATGAAGAAAATGATCATCGTCGGGATCGAGCAGAACAGTACACCCATCATGAGCATGCCGTAATCGATCGTGTAGCCCGCCGCAACATTTGCGATAAGCATCGGCATCGTCTGTGCGCGGTTATCGTTCATTACAACCTTCGGCCACAGATATGCGTTCCACGCATTCATAAATGTGATAACGGCTGCTGCCGCATACGTTGATTTCATTACCGGCATATACATTTTAAAGAAGATACGGAATTCGCTCAGTCCATCGATACGTGCCGCCTCAATGATATCTGACGGGAAGTTTCTGGAGTTCTGACGGAACATCATAATCAGAAACGGTGTCGATATCGCAGGCAGAATGAACGCCCATACCGTATTGAGGAGTCCCATTTTCGATACCATCTTAAACAACGGAATCATCGTTGCAACCTGCGGAACCATCATTGCAAGCAGCAGCACGGAAAATAGACGGTCTTTGTTTCTGTCATGGTACAGCTCAAATCCGTAACCGGCAAGTGAGCATACCAGAAGTGCCACCAACGTCTGCACCGTTGCATACAGGAATGAGTTGCCAAGTGCTCCCCAGAGATTCTGCTTGCCGATCAGGTTCTGGAAATTCTGGATCGCATAGGTTCCAAATGTGATCTTGCCTCTCGCCACATCTACGGAAGTGTTCGTCGCCGCCGTAATCATCCAGTACAGCGGGAACACCGAGATCAGGGATACAATCGTCAAAAAGATATAAGTTGGAATCAGCCTGCGCTGAATCGCCGATGAATTTTTCTTTTTCTTCTCAGTCACGTTTGTCACCTACTTTCATATTAATCGCGGACAGAATTGCCACCAGCACCAGGACGAAGAACGACATTGCACACGCATATCCAAAGTTCGCCACGCCATCGCCGAAGGAACTGTTGTAAATGTAATGCGACATTGTGATCGTCGAGTTTGCAGGCCCACCCTTGGTCAGGTTGACAGACTCATCAAACAACTGCAGGGTACCGTTGATGGACATGATGACCGTCATGACGATCGTCGGTTTTAAAAGAGGTACCGTGATTCTCCAGAATGTCTGCCAGCCGTTTGCGCCGTCAATCTTTGCAGCCTCATAAACGGAATATTCAATGTTCTGCAGTCCGGCAAGGAAAAATACCATATTGTATCCTGTCCATCTCCAGATCAGTGCAATGATAATGATCGCTTTCGCTGTGCTTGCCGTTCCCAGGAAATTGAAATTCTCAGACAAAATTCCCAGCTTTACAAGAACGGTATTGACCAGACCCTGTGTTGCAAACATGGATTTAAAAATAAGGGAATAGGAAACAAGTGATGTTGCACACGGCAAAAAGACGCAGGTACGGAACAGTCCCTTGAACTTCAAGTCCTTATTATTTAAAAGCTGTGCCAGCAAAATGGCAAGGATCAGCATGATCGGCACCTCGATCAGCAGATACAGAAATGTATTCCCGACCGAACGCAGAAATAGCTTATCCTGAAACATTCTTGTATAGTTATAGGTAAATGGATTCGCCCATTTCATGTTTGCACTGGAACCAGTCTTAAACGACATCAGCAGCGCCTGAAACATCGGATAAAAGTTCATAATCACGATCAGGATCGTCGCCGGTGCCAGGAACGCCCAGCCTGCCGCATGCTGTTTTGCAAGCACGCTCATATTCCTTTTCTTTTCCATCAATGAGACTCCTTTCTGGTAACAAATGGGGAGTCGGCAGAACCGATTCCCCATTTTCTGTGCATCGTATGATTAGTTGCCCATCTCAAAGTTCAACTGGTCTTCTGCTTCCTGTAATGCCTGTGTCGTATCTGCACCATTGATGATGTTGATGATTGCAGCTGCGATCTGTGTACGGCAGGTATAGTGATAATCACTCTGCTCGACAACCGGAACGTTTGCTCCCATCTTAACGATCTCAGCATAGATCGGTGTGTTGTTGAAGTACTCAACGCCCTCATTGTATACATCGGACTCGCCTGCGGAGATGCATGTGGTGATAACACCGCCATCCTTTAATGCTGCATCATATGTTACGGAGCTTCCACCGAATGTGTAGCTTAAGAATGCTTTTGCAAGGTCTGTATCCTGGCAGTTGGATGTAATGTAAAGAGAAGATCCACCGTTGGATGCATATCCCTCGCCGCCCTCAAGTGTCGGCATGGATGTGATCTCCCATTTTCCGCTGTTCTCAGATACCTGCTCGATGGTCGGGATAATCCAGTTACCGTTCATAACACCTGCAACCATGTCGCCGATGATTGTCTGATCGGTGTAATCAGACCAGTCATTTGCAAGGTAAAGCACGTTCTTCTGTGCCATTTCTACGATTACATTTACAATGTCAACCAGCTTCTGGTTCTCAACAATGTACGGCTTGCCGTCCTTGAACTGGGACTCGCCCTCTGCCTGAAGCATCATGTATACGAGGTCATTGCCGTCGCCGTCCATGGAGAGGAGGTATTTGCCTGTCTTGTTGTAAACTTCCTCGCCGACTTTGATGAAGTCTGCCCATGAAATTCCGGTCATATCCTCGATCGTGTATCCGCACTCTTCGAGAAGATCTACTCTGTATGCGAAGATAACCGTTCCGTTATCTACCGGGAATCCATAATGAACACCGTCGATTGTGGAGTAGGAAAGCTTCTCAGCTCCGAAATCAGACCAGTCAACATCTGCATCATCTACCGGTACGAACGCATCCGGATAATCTGCTACATAACGTGCAATCCAGTGATCCTGGAATAAAACGATATCCGGCAATGTGCTGTAATCGCCCGAGGAACCTGCAAGTGTGATCGCATCCTCGATGTCGGATGACTGGGACTGCTCAATTACTTCCAGTTCAAAATCCGGATCTACATTCTCCTTATAGTCTGCTGCCGCTGCCTCCAGTGCCGGGATGTTGAAGTTCTTATCCCATGCTGCGACTGTCAGTTTGTGACCGCCGGAAGTGCTGTCGGAAGCTGCCGCGGTATCACCGCCCTTTGCCTCTGTACTGCTGTCTGTTGTTGCAGCGCTGCTTGCGCTGCTGTCTGTGGATGCGGCATCAGATGAACTTCCGCAGCCTGCTGTCATGGATGCAACCATTGCAGCTACCATCATAAGTGACACAACTCTTCTTCTCATAAAAAATCCTCCCATTACTTTTTTCCTTCAGAGATCGCCCCACATTGTCATTTTGCACAACTTTTTCTGTTTTCTCTCTGAATTTATGTATATTATAACTCTATAATTCAAAAATTGTTCACTTATACATTGCAGAAATGCGCATATTCAACCATATAATTGAATTTCATCATTTTTTAGGTGTGTTCTTCGTCAAAATAACCATTATCTCCATCCTTTTAATGCGGATATCTTATAATTTACCAGTTTTCCTTCGTAATTCTGCGGATTTTTCTTCCACTGGTAAGGCGAAACCCCGAGCATATTGTGAAAGACACGGTTAAAGGTTGAGACCGTTCCAAAGCCTGTCTTCGCCGCAATATCCTTCATGGAGTCCTGCGAACTCAACATCATGCGGCATGCGCGCTGCACCCGCGTCATATTGATATAGTCCACCGGCTTCATGTTCGTCGCCAGACCGAAAATCCGCCGGAAATGCGTCTCACTCATGTTACAGCATTTCGCAAGTTCCTCAATCCGGATCGGATACATGTACTGGCGCTCAATATAATCCAGCGCGGGCAGAATCTGCTCTCCCACGATGTCGATTTTGCGGATCTCCTGCATGTCCGCCTGCGGATTGAGTCCTGCTGTCAACAATGTCAGCTGCCCCAACGCCATCCGGATGCACTCTTTCCGGAATTCCTTTTTTCCTTTTGCAAAACGCAGAATATTTTCCACCGCGTTGCGCAGCTCCGGCTCCTCCCCGCTCTCAAATAGAAATGCCCGGTGGTTCACTCGCTGCAGAATCTGCATGCGCAGCGTCTGGCTTCCCGGATAGAGTTCCTGTAATACACGTCCCGGTTCAAAAAAGAAATACTCCCAGTAGTTGAGACTTCCGTCCTTACTGCACGTCGTGTGCGGATAATTGTGCGGTACAACGGAAAACATCCCCGGATGATAGTCCACTTTACGGTCATCAAGAACCATAAAACCCTGCCCCTCCAGACAGTATCCGATCTCCATCAGATTATGAAAATGGAGCATCCCCGGTTCTTCCCCGTATACCCTGCGCCATTCATCCCCATACAGTGCCAGTATATCCTCCCCGCGCGGCACCTCGTAAAACCGGAATTCCATGCGGTCCTGTTTCTTTTTTCCCATATACTTCCTCGGCTCCTTCTCCGAAAACGGATTCGATTTCCGTCTTCTCTTTTATCTTATCAAATGAATCACAAATCGTCATCTGTTTTCGCCTGCCGCAGCCACAGCCGCTCTGCAGCCCACCGGAAGCAGACTCCCTGCGCCGGGCGGAGGCAGAGGCGGAAAACTGCTGAATTCTTTTTATTTTGCAGAAAATCAGAGCATCTTATTGTTCCGGATGCTTCTGGCAGGGGCGGATTCTAAGCGAAAAATCCGAGCATTTCTTCCGTGCCGCATTTGGCATCAGGTTCTGTGTCTTTGCCACGCTTTGACAATCCGCGGGATGTGTCCGGCAAGCCGCAGACAATGAGCGGACTTTTTAGCGTTTCTAGCATCACCGCTTCACAGACAATATAAAACCGCGCGAACCGAAACTCGCTGGCATCTGCTATTGAAGACATGGCAGATGCCAACTCAGACATCGGCTTCGCGCGGTTATTTTTGTTCATTGGTGATGCAAGGAACGCACAAAAGTCCTTAAATTGTCGCCGGCTTGCGAACACACCCGCGGAGTGCTCAAAGCTTGGAAAGACACGGATCATCGAAGATGCCGAATGCGGTACGGATTAGAAATGCCGGGTTTTTCGCTTAGAATCCCCCTTGCCAGGAGCATCCGGAACTCTAAAATGATCTACTATATAAAATGTCCCCGGCATTTTCCGTCTCTGTCTCCGCCCGGCTCCGCCGGATCTGCGTTACGTCGGGGTTTGCAGAATCGGCTGGATCTGTTTGCCGGCGAGCGCCGCCTCGATTGTGTCCGGCAGGAGCTCCATTTTTGCGATCATGGAGTTCGGCTTGCTCTTGCAGTTGTCCTGCCCGAACGGAACGAAATAAATATTTTTCATATTCATCAGCATTCCGATATTCTTAAAGCTGGCACCGAGCGCATCGTTTGTCGAAATCGCAATCACGAGCGGCTTACCATTGCGCATATGCGCTTTGGTCGCCATCAGCACCGGCGTATCCGTGATTCCGTTGCAGAGCTTTGCCGCCGTATTTCCGGTGCAGGGCGCAATGACCATGATGTCCAGAAAATTATTCGGTCCGATCGGCTCCGCCGCACAGATGGTACGGATGCCCTCATTTCCGGTAATTTCGCAGATTCCGTCCACATAATCTTTCGCACTTCCGAACCGCGTGTCACACGTCTGCGCATTAAATGAAAAAACCGGCACCACATTGGCGCCCATATCGCACAGCCGCTGTATTTCTTTTCTTGCTTTTGCAAACGTACAAAACGAACCGGTAATTCCAAGCCCGATATTATAATTGGAAAAATCCATCACATTTCATGCTCCTTTCGCACGAATCTCTCCACCGCCCGGTCCAGAATATAGGCGCTCTCCTTCGGCGCATATTTTCCCGGAAGTCCAAGTGCCAGATCCGCACGGATGCCGCACTCTCTGGCGCAGGCGAAATCCGTACCGCCCGGTTTGGACGCGATGTCTAAAATATATGCATCCCGCGGCAGTTCGCGGATGATCGCACCTGTAACCACAAGTGCCGGAACCGTGTTGACCAGCATTGCCGCCCCCATCGCTTCCTCCGGTCCAAACGCAAAATCCGCGGCATAAAATCCATCCTTCTTGGCAAGTTTGCGCACTTCCCTTCTTCTTGCCAGGACTGTCACGCGCGCGCCGAGCGCTTTCAGCCTCGCAGCCACCGCTCTGCCGCAGCAACCGTAACCGGTGACGATAATTTTTGCCTCCTCAATGTTATAAGGGCTGTGGTTCACAAGCTCCGCGATCACGCCCTCCGCCGTCGCCACTGCATTTTCTTCCGTCACAATCTCATCTCTCATAAAATCCAGATAGTGAATGTCCCGGCGCTCCAAAAGTTCCTGCTGTTCTATGGAGAAGCAGCCTCCAAGCACCAGCGTATCGTTCGTCAGGTTTTTATTCAATATATCATTCAGCATTTTCTGTTCCGGTATCTTTGTCACCGGAATCGGGAGGATCAGCATATCCGCCTCCGCCAGAAAACTTTTCAACTTCTCGAGCTGTTCTTTTACCGTCCCGCTGTTTCTGATATCCAGGCAGCGTACGTTGAGTCCTCTTTTGGTCATAATCTCCGCCAGATAGACCTGGCGCATGTCACTGATGAGAAGTATGGTCTGTCTATTCATAGAATTACGCTCCCTTCTCTTTATTATATGAAGCGCGCGCTCTTCTGTCACAGCGAAGCATTTACATGTATTTTACGAAAAATATATATTATATCTATTGCATCTATATTTTCAGAATATTTTTATGTTTATTCTTTGTTTATTGTTTTTAAATATTTT
>ENA-UEQO01002082-UEQO01002082.1-human-gut-metagenome-genome-assembly--contig:-NODE-2082-length-18668-cov-4.325265_pt1 | contig 18668 bp, 16 predicted proteins | sample MGYA00242938_ERZ507940 | MGnify/ENA primary metagenome ERZ507940 (study PRJEB26167, sample SAMN06115517) | human gut metagenome | host: Homo sapiens | place: China:Chongqing | collected 2014-12-03... | reverse complement strand
GGACCTTTTTAGAAGGTCCGGGGCGGTCTCAATATGATTTAAAATTTGTACTCCACGAACAGCTCCCGGACGGCGTTGGGGTCGGCGGGAGGGGCCTTGGGTGCTTCGGCAGGCTGGGCCGGGGCCTCGTGAGGGCCGTCCCGCCAGGCCAGGAACTTGGGGGCCACCTGGGGGAACAGGGCCAGAGACAGCACGTCCTCCTCAGACTTGGCGATGTCCTTGAACTGCTCTTTATAGGTTTCCAGCTCCGGGGCGATGTTGTCCGCCGGACGGCAGGTGATGACCGCCTCCGGGTCGATGCCCGCCAGCGCCCGGACCTCCGGGTTTACCTCGCCGGGCAGCGCACCGTACTCGCCCCGCAGCAGTCCCTTGGACTCCTTGGGGAAGGTCTTGTACTTGCCCACGATGACGTTCATCACCGCTTGCGTGCCCACGATCTGGCTGGTGGGGGTCACCAGCGGGGGATAGCCGAAGTCCTTGCGGACGCGGGGGATCTCTGCCAGCACGTCGTAGTACTTGTCCTCCTTCCCGGCCTGCTTCAGCTGGGAGATCAGGTTGGACAGCATCCCGCCGGGGACTTGATAGAGTAGGGTGTTGGTGTCCACCCGCAGCACCTTGGGATCCAGGATCCCCTCGTTTTGCAGACGGGCCGCTACCTTGCGGAAGTGGGCAGCCGCGTCGCTGAGCTTGGACTGATCCAGCCCGGTGTCCCGGACGGTGCCCTTCAGCGTGGCCACCAGAGACTCCGTGGCGGGCTGGGAGGTGCCGTTGGCAAGGGGGGAGAGGGCGGTGTCCACGATGTCCACGCCGGCCATGGCGGCCATGAGGTTCACCATGTCGCCGGTGCCGGTGGTGTTGTGGGTGTGGAGGTGGATGGGGATGGAGACCGTCTCCTTCAGCCGCTTGATGAGGGAGTAGGCGTCCATGGGCAGCAGGAGGTTGGCCATGTCCTTGACGCAGATGGCGCTGGCGCCCATTTCCTCCAGCGTCTTGGCCAACTTCACAAAGTAGTCCTCGTTGTGGATGGGGGAGACGGTGTAGCTCATGGTGGCCTCCACCTCGCCGCCGTACTTCCGGGTGGACTTGATGGCCTGTTCCAGGTTCCGCACATCGTTCAGCGCGTCGAAAATGCGGATGATGTCGATGCCGTTTTCAATGGACTTGCGGCAGAAGGCGTCCACCACATCGTCGGCATAGTGCTTGTAGCCCAGGATGTTCTGGCCACGGAACAGCATTTGCAGCTTCGTGTGCTTCACGTGCTGGCGGATGGTCCGCAGCCGCTCCCACGGGTCTTCATTCAGGAAGCGCATACAGGCGTCGAAGGTGGCGCCGCCCCAGCACTCCAGAGAGTAGTAGCCGATGGAATCCAGCATTTCCAGCGCGGGGAGCATATCCTCCGTGGTCATACGGGTGGCCGCCTGAGACTGGTGAGCGTCCCGGAGGATGGTATCTGTAATGAGCAGGGGCTTGTTCGATAAAAATTCCATTGTTACGGCAAGGGTACACCGTCCAATGTGAAGCATTGGGCGGTGAGGAATTGCCGTTCCTCCTTTCGTGTATTAAATCAAGCTATTAAATAACTCGTGGATTTTTCTGCGAGTTTTAATTTTTTGAAAGAGATACCGTCCTTTATCATTTTCCCGTTTATCGTTTTAATGGTAAAGATTCCGGTAGTTCTTCTTCTCCAAACGAAGCAGTCCTGTCCGTTAAATTGGACTTTGTCAAAAAGACGATATCCAAAAACGTACTTTCCTGCTTGATTGGATTTACGGATGCCTCCCTTGAGAATGGCCGCTTTGTGCAGCTGGCGGTTGTGATGTCTCACCGGACGAATCGTGTAAATCTTATCGATTTGTGCGATTTCCGGAAGGTAGCCCACATTGAAGCCCTGCTTCCCCTGTGCGATTGCCAGAGCATCGTTGGTGTGGCTCTTGGGAAGCACAAGCAGCTTCTCTCGGGTTGCCTTTGTGATATAGCCTCTCGTTTTGACAACGGGGATAGGCAACTCAGAGCAGAGCCTCTGCATTAAAGTCTTCCGCATGATGCCCATGAATGTGGCATCCCGTGTGGAACGACGCTTGCGCTTTTTGAAGTCCTTCTCCGCAATCAACCCCTTGTGGAGTTTCTCGTGACAGCTCTCGCAAAGGGTAACTTGGTTGTCCGGGGCGTCGCCGCCTACCTTCCTGCTCTCCAGATGGTGGACGTGAAGCCGGACCTCTTTTTTCTTGGTTGCGTGTGCTCCGCAACACTGACAGGTGTACCCGTCTCTCCAAAGCACGTATTGCCGTACATTGTAGTGACCATACATCTCGCCCTGCTGGTAATCCTCACCTTGCGGAACGGGCTTTCCATCCGCAATGGCTTTCAGCAGCTGCAGGTCGAACTCGGCGGTCTCTATGACCACTTTGCTGACGGGCAGGATACCACAGACGCGCCGGATGGCAGTGATATGCTCTTGGATTTTGACCTCCACAGAAGGCGCCAACCATCCCTTGTGCTTGCTGCGGACTCGGTTATCGAAGCGCGGCTTGCGATACCGGGTCTTGCGGTTTCTCCGGGCTCTGCGGAACTCTCGACGGGTGGATAGTAAATCCACCACGTCATTTCGAGGTTTTACTTCTGCGGAGAGCAGCTCCTCTTTTGTAGTGGATGCCGACATCCCGATGGTCTTACTTCCAGCGTCTACGCCCAGAATGACTTCTTGGGTGTAGCCACTGCTTCCGTAGACCAGCTGGATGGTAAAGGGCGTCCTCTTCTTCACTTTGGCTTTCCCGGCATCCAGCAGATGACGGGCTTTTGCCGGGGAGCAGGGCATCAGCGGACGCCCGTGCTTGTTGATGACATACACTTTGTTTGGCATGATGCCTTCCTCCTTCTTCTTTGATTGTGGCTAACGAAAAAGCCACGCGGCCTTTCGGCCGTCAGGTATCCGTACCCAATGTTATCTCAAGGTTTTCGTGTGCAACACCGCTCCTTACCCTCAGAGCTTTTAATCACACACCGCAGTGCGGCAGGTTCGGATTCACGCCCGCCGGTGCCTATTCTTACATTCTTGAGTAACGTAGTGCTCGAAACACTTAGGGTAGTCAATCAGGGCTTACGATTTCTCGCAAGCCCCCTCCAAATCGTTAGATTTGGTGGGGGTTATTGACGATCTGAGAGATGTTCATAAAGAAAGCCTCCTTAAAATTACAGGTTGAAGCGGCGGCGGGCCTCCTCCCGGAGAGAGGGCACCCGCCGGACGATCCGCAGGGGGATGATGAGTCCCACGCAGACCGCCAGCACGATCAGGGACCACCCTGGCTGCCACACACCACGGAAATACCGGTCGATGCAGAATTCAATGCCCATCGCCAGAAGCCCAGCCGCCCCGATGATCAGGGCAATGGCGGAGAGTGTGGAGCGCCGCCCGCCCCGGAGCAGAAAGCTCAAAAGAAAGACCAGCACCCCAGCCCAGCCGTTCATGGGCAGGGCCAGCCCCCGGAACCAGCGGCTGCCGCCCAGGTCGATGGAGATGAGCCAGACATAGATGCCAATGGCCGCCACATCGGCGGTGAGCCGGAAAAAGACCGGCAGCCGCCGCAGCACCATAGGCAGGGTGAACCAGACCCACAGCATCACCGCCGCCCCGATGACGTACAGGGACCAGGGACGGTCCGTGGGCAGAAACAGGTTCAAAAGCCCGCAGCACAGGGACACGGACACCAGCATAGCCGTCAGCAGAATGGCGGCCTCTCGCCTGGAGGCGGGCTGTACGGCGGCGGAGTTGGCGGGAAAGTAGGGCGGCGCATCCAGTTCCGGATGCCAGGCAGGCGTCCCGCACAGGGGACAGGTTTTGGCGCTGGGGTCCAGCTCCACGCCGCAGTTGACACAGTAAGACATAAAATACTCCTCTTATCGGTTGCTCTCGATCCGCACCGGGATGCCCTCCCGGACCAGAAAGCGGAAAAAGTCCCGCTCCGTGTCCGTTTCGGCCTGGGTGCCGGCAAAGGTGATTTCCATGATGTCTCCATAGCTGATGGAGGCACAGTGGCACCGGGGCACGGTGGCCTGGCCCAGCACCACCTCCATGCCCTGAATATGGGGAGCCATCTCCGGCGGCACGGTAAAGGCACCGGGATTGGTATAGGTGCAGGAGTAAGGCCGCACGCCGAAAAGGTAATAATTCAGGGCCATTACCGGATTTTTCAGAAACACCGGTACCGCCCGGAGAAAGAAATTTTTCGTAAAGCGGACATTGCCGGTAAAGGCGGCCTGTAATTCCTGGCGGTGGATATGGAGCTTCATATAATGCCGCACCTGGGAGACAATTTCCGGAAAAGTGTAATCCCCCAGGGCAGGGTCGATGCTGGGGCGGACGGTGGTAATGAAGTTCCGCACCGTTTCCGAGGGGAACCAGCTTCGCAGATTGATGGGCACCGCCAGGGCCACCGGGCGTTCCTTGTGGGGATGCTCCCGGCGCTGCTTTTCCAGCAGCACGTGGATCAGCACGGCGGAAAGGTACTCTGTGATGGAGGCGTCATAACTCCGTGCGGCCTCCCGGAGCTTCCCCAGGGGCACGAAGCCCATGGTGACATGGAAGGTGTAAAAAGGCTCCGGGGTGCCGGTGTTGGCATAGGCCTTAGGCATCCGCCGCAGACCCAGGGCGTGCCGCCCGGCATAGCGGGCGTAAGCGTCCTCCAGCTCCTCCTTCCGGGGCGGCTCCGCCAGATCAAGTACGCCGTTTCCGGCGGGGATGTCCAATCCCGTCTGCCGCAGATACTCCGCCAGCAGCGTCCGGAAAAAAATCAGGGCCCCGGCCCCGTCGGACAGGGCGTGGAACACCTCCAGGGAGATGCGGTTCCGGTAGTAGTAAAACCGCACCAGCCAGCCGTTATCCTCCCGGAAGCGCACCGGCTGGCAGGGATTGGCCACGTCGGCCTTCAAAAAGGGGCCCGGGGCGGTGTTTGGCTCCAGATAGTACCAGAATAAACCCCGGCGGATGCGGACGGCAAAGCTGGGGAACCGGGGCAGCACCCGGTCAATGGCGTTTTGCAGGGCGGCGGGCCGCACCGGCTCTGTCATCAGGGCGGAGAAGCGGTAGATGGCGGAATACTCCTCCCTTTGCAGGGCGGAATAGAGAATACCAGCATTGTCCAGCCGGTACCACTGACTGTCTGGTTTTGCCATCCGCGTCACCTCCCTGAAAATAGTTACAGGTCATTGTAGCACATGGGGAATGGCGTAGCAAGAGTTGGCCCATTTTCCACTTCCCATTTTCCGCGATTTATGATATTCTGCAATTAACACGAAAGAGCGGAGGACCTATGGAAAAGCTGCAATTAGGCAGAAAACGGAAAACGGATGCCGAAAAACCCCGGATGGACCCGCTGATGCGGGCGTTGAAAGCCCTGCACAGCGCCGGTTCCCCGGAGGCCATGACCCCGGAGGAGCTGGAGCATCAGCGCCGGAACCAGGAAATTCTGGGCCGCCTTACCGCCCCTATGGCGGGGATGGAGTATGAAGAGCTTTCCATCGGGACCATGCCTGCTGCCTGGACCCGGCTGAAAGCGCCCCATGGGGACCGCCGGGTGATCCTCTACTGCCACGGCGGCGGCTATACCAGCGGCAACCTGGGTTATTCCCGGGTGCTGTCCTCCAAGCTGGCCCACGTCACCGGCTACGATGTGCTGAGCTTTGAGTACCGGCTGGCGCCGGAGCATCCCTACCCGGCGGCAGTGGAGGATGCCATGCGGGCCTGGGACTATCTGATGTATCGGGGATACGGTGCGGAAAACGTAACGGTGACGGGAGATTCCGCCGGAGGCAACCTGGCCCTGGTGCTGTGCCGCCGCTTGAAGGCCGCTGGGCGCTGGATGCCCCGGGCCCTGCTGCTGATGTCCCCCTGGACGGATATGACCATGTCCGGGGCATCCTACCGGGAACGGGTGGAGAGCGACCCCATGCTGACACCGGAGTACATCGAGACCGTCCGGAGGGCATACGCCGGGGGCAGGGATCTCCATGACCCGGATTTGTCGCCCCTGCTGGGGGACCTGGGGAGCTTTCCGCCTACCCTGATCCAGGTGGGAGACCATGAGATCCTCTATTCCGATTCCGCGTCCCTGGCTGCGGCGCTGCGGGCGGCCCATGTGCCCTGCCGGCTGGAGGTCAGCGAGGGAATGTGGCACGTATTTCAGATGTTCCCCATCAAAAAAGCGGCGGCAGCCATGGAAAGTGCCGCCCGGTTTCTGCTGGAGCTATAAAAACGAAAAGGCCTGCTCGAAAGAGCGGGCCTTTTGCTTTTGTAGTCAGGTGCGTTCCAGGCGGCGGATGGGCCGGATGTATTTGAAAGCAGCGGTTCTTTGGCAGACCGGCACGGGCGGCTGAAGGCTGTGAAGCTCAATAGCGGCCGATGGGAGGCGTCACATAGTCCGGCAGTGGGCAGTGGTAGCTGCCGCCGCCGTTCTTCTGCTTCAGCTCCTCCCGGGCTTTGGCAATGACCGCCGGCTGGTCCATGGTGCGGATAGCGGCCAGGGTCATGATCTCCGCCGCCCGCAGCATGCCCTTCATACCGATGTCGGAGCAGGCGAAGGCGGTATTCTGCCAGGAGTGGCCCACGTTGCCAAGGCAGGCGGTGGCCACATGGAACATAACGGTGGGGGTGGCGTAGCCCACATCGCCCACGTCGGTAGAACCGGAGCTGTAGGCGGTCTCCTTGGGGTTAAAGGGATGGATAACTCGGTCCAGAGGCTTTTCCAGAGCGGCGTCCAGCTCCTCCGGCTCAAAGTAGTAGCCCAGCTTTTCCCGGATGCCCACCATGGTGGTGCGGGGATAGGTACGGAGGAACTCCGCCGCCAGCCGGCAGTCCGGCTCAGTCCACTCCGGAGCACCCAGCTCCCGCATGCACTGATCCACCACGGCCCCCAGAGTGCGGTTGGGAACATAATCGGAGAAGGCCATGGTGATCTCATACTTCATCTTGGTACCGGTCATCAACGCTGCACCCCTGGCCACGTCCACCACCCGGGTGAACAGCTCCTGGACCTGGCTGACCTTGGGGGCCCGGACCTCGTACTTGATGACGGCGTGGCTCTGGACCACGTTGGGGGCGGTGCCGCCGGGATCGGAATAGGCATAGTGGATGCGGGCGGCGTCGATCATGTGCTCCCGCAGGTAGTTGCAGCCCACGTTCATCAGCTCCACGGCGTCCAGGGCGCTGCGGCCCAAATGGGGCTCTCCGCCGGCGTGGGCGGCGATGCCGTCAAAGATGAAGTTAGCGCCCATGATAGCCACGCTGCCCCGGGAGCCCACCTCATTGACAGTCTCCGGGTGCCAGGTGTAGGCAAAATCCACATTGTCAAAGTACCCGGCCCGGGCAATGAACTGCTTGGAACCGGCGCCCTCCTCGGCAGGACAGCCGAAGAAGATCACGGTACCATCCTTCTTCTCCTTGATCAGGTAGTCCTTCAGGGCCACGGCGGCGGCATAGCACCCCGCACCCAGCAGATTGTGGCCGCAGCCGTGACCGGCACCGCCCTCCTGGACGGGCTCCTGTACCGGGCAGCCCGCCTTCTGGCTCAGGCCGGACAGGGCGTCATACTCCGCCAGAAAGCCCACCACCGGCTTGCCGCTGCCGCATTGATAGGTGGCGGTAAAGGCGGTGGGAATATCCGCGATGCCCTCCTCAATGGTGAAGCCCTCCTGCTTCAGGGCGGCGATGAGGGCGGCGGCGGACTTGGTTTCCTCGTAGGAAAGCTCGGCGTAGCCCCAGATCTCCTTGGCCAGGGCCACGGTGGTATCCGCCTTGGCGGAAACCAGATCTTTGATGGTCTGGATCATGATATCAATCTCCTTTACCGAATGAGTCATGGGGAGTGTCAAAGTACCATGCTCAGGAATTTAATGGTGCTGGGCTCGTGGGGGCAGGTGAAGATCTGCTCCGGGGTTCCCTCCTCCTTGATAACGCCGTCACAGATGAAGAGCACCCGGTCGGATATCTCCCGGGCGAAGCCCATCTCGTGGGTGACGATGAGAATGGTCATGCCGCTGCGGGTCAGCTCCCGGATGACGTTCAGGACCTCCTTGACCATTTCCGGGTCCAGAGCGGAGGTTGGCTCGTCAAAAAGCATGACCTCCGGCTTCATGGCCATGGCCCGGACGATGGCCAGCCGCTGCTTCTGGCCGCCGGAGAGCTTCCGGGGATACTCATCGGCCTTGTCCCCCAGACCCACCCGGCGCAGCAGGGCCATGGCCTCCTCTTTCGCCTGATCCTTGGGGACCTTCTTTTCCAGAACCGGGGCCAGTGTCACATTTTCCAGCACCGTCAGGTTGGGGAACACATTGAAATGCTGGAACACCATGCCGATGCTCTGGCGGTATTGTGAGATGTTCAGCTTTTTGTCGGTGATGTCCTGTCCCTTGAAGAGGACCTGGCCGCCGTCCGGCGTTTCCAGCAGGTTCAGACAGCGGAGAAACGTGGACTTGCCGCCGCCGGAGGGGCCGATGATGGACACCACCTCGCCCCGGCGGATTCCCGTGGAGATGCCCTTCAGCACCTCCAGCTTGCCAAAGCTCTTTTTCAGGTTCCGGGTTTCCAGAATCACGTCAGTCACTGACGGTCAGCCTCCTTTCAATGACCCGCAGGAGCCGGGAGAGGATAAAGTTCAACAGGAAATAAATGATGCCCACGATGGTCAGGGACTGGAGCGCCAGAAAGGTGGCGCTCTGGACGGTCTTGAAGCTGGTCATCAGCTCCCCCACGAAGAACACGGAGGCCAGGGAGGTGCCCTTCACGGTGGAGATGAACTCGTTGCACAGGGCCGGGAGAATGTTCTTCACCGCCTGCGGCAGGATGATGCGGGTCATCACATGGGTCTCGGAAAGGCCGATGCTCCGGGCGGCCTCCCACTGCCCCTTGTCCACCGCGCCGATGCCGGCCCGGATGATCTCGGAGATGAAGGCGGAGGCGTTTACCACCAGAGCCGCCACGATGCACTGGGTATCCGTCAGTTCAAAGGGCACCAGCTTGGGCAGGCCAATCCAGAAGAAATACAGCTGGAGAAGGATGGGGGTGCCCCGGAGGATCTCCACATATACATTGAAGACGGTCCGGAGGATCTTCAGGCGGCTCATCCGCATGAGGGCCACCACCATGCCCAGCAGGGCCCCCAGAAACACGGTGACTGCCGAGATCCAGAGGGTGCCCCACAGGCCTGAGAGGTACACCGGATAATATTTCAACCAAACCTTGATGACCTTTTCCATAGGATTCCGCTCCTAAAACCGATTTTGCCGCTTATTCGATGCCAAGAGCCGCGGCCTGCTCTTCATATTCACTGTACCAGATGTCCGTCTGGCCGTTTTCCTTCAGCTCGGCGATGCACTGGTTCACCAGCTCCGCCAGAGATTCCGTCCCCTCCATGGGCATGGCCACGCAGGTGCCGTTCATATTGGGGTCCACCTTAAAGCGGTAGTCGGGGATGGACATGCCGCCGTTGGCATCGGCATACAGCTGGGCGGAGGCAGTGGAGCAGATGCACACATCGGCCTTGCCTTCGGCCACGGCCAGATAGCCGTCAGTCATGTTGGCCACCAGCTTGAATTCCTTGCAGGCGCCGTTGATATACTGGTTATACAGCGCTTCCTGAACGGAGCCGCTCTGGGTGATGACCACGGCATCCTTCAAGGAATCCAGGTCGTTATATTTGTCAACGTCCTCCGTCCGGACGATGAAGCCATAGCCGGTATTGGAGGAGTAGTACACATCGCTGAGCCGCATGGCCTCCGCCCGGGAAGGGGCATAGGCGATGGCGGAGATGGCGAAATCATATTTGCCGTCCGCCACACCGGCCAGCACGGCGGTGAAATCCAGAGCGGTGATCTTCAGGTCTACGCCGAGTTTGTCGGCGATGTATCTGGCCACCTCAATGTCCATGCCCTGATACTGGTCCTCCCCGCTCTTGTTGGGGTCTACATATTCATAGGGGGCGAAATAGGGCTCGGTACACAGCTCGATATAGCCTTTTTCCTTGATCTGCGCCAGACGGTCCTTGGTCTCCCCATTCTTGCTGCCGCCGCAGGTGGTGCAGGCCAGTGCCAGAACAGCCGCCAACAAAATTGCCATTGCCTTTTTCATATCCTTGCCCTCGTTTCTGTTGGTTTCGGGACGTTGGTGCCGCCCTTATGATGGCATTTATCATATCAGGGACGATTTCATTTGTCAACGCTTTAGCGTGGTAATTCGTTACCAAATTACTAAGTCAAAATTTCAACGTTTTTGTAGCCTTTATGCAAGAGGCCTTCGGATGCGGAAAACAGGGTCGGCCAAATCCGCCGAGGGCTGCAGATTAACCCACCCGTCAGGAATTGCAGCGCAGGCAGGTGGCGATTGGACATAAGGCAGATGGTCATGCAGAACGGACCTTCGGATAAAAAAACGCTGCCGCAAAATTGCGGCAGTGCTCTTTGTAGAATTAGATATGCATTTGCTCAAATCAGCCAGGCTGGGACATACCAATTCTTCTGGTCGACCGGAATCAGATCTGGCGGCATGCAGATAACCGCGCCGATCCCAATTTTTGTTTTCAGATGCGCGGCTCCAGCTGAAATACTGTCCGCATCGGGCTCTTTTTCGATGGGATTCAGCACGCTGAAGTTCTTCGTGGCATCCTTTGGCGCGGAATTCTTTTTGATCTCTATCGGCGAAACAACGCCGTCCTGATAGATGATAAGGTCGATCTCTTTTTTGTTGCTGTCACGGTAGAAGTATAGCGGAGGCTGAGATTTCCCCTGATTGAGGTAACTCTTATAAATCTCGGATACAACCCATGTCTCAAAGAACGCGCCGTCCATGGCACCCCGCTCCAATGTCTCCGCGCTGGTCCATCTGGTGAGGTGTGCGCAAAGTCCCGTGTCCAGAAAATACATTCTCGGGGCCTTGATCACCCGCTTCAAGGCATTGTTGGAATAGGGCTGGATCAATGCCACGATACCTGAGGATACCAAAATCGAAAGCCACTGCTTTGCGGTTGGCGCAGATACGCCGACCTCGGACGCAAGCGCTTCGTAGTTCACATTGGTGGCCGTCCGTGCCGCTACAACCGCCATGAAATTCAAAAATGTCGTTTCGTCTCCGACCTGTGAAAGATCCTTGATATCTCTGCTAATGTATGTCTCCAGATAGGACTCGTAGTATTGCGCTCGGTCCACCTGCTCATTTTCATAGAGGCGGGGCATGGAGCCCTTATAGATGCGGGTGAATATCTCAGAGATCGACATTTGCGGAGCGGCAGTCATCCGATCCATCAATGCAGGGATATCTACTGTGAACGCAGGAAAGTGGTTGCCGTTGATCTCACTGTTGGACAGCCCCTCCATCCGTACAATGCCGGCACGGCCGGCGAGAGATTCCGTTACCCGCTTCATCATGCGGAAGGTCTGTGAACCGGTCAGCCAGAAATCCCCACACTGTTTCTCGCGATCCACATAGACCTTGATGTAATCGAACAGTTCCGGCGCATACTGCACCTCATCAATCAGGACCGGCGGTGCATATCGTTGTAGGAACAATTCCGGATCACTCTTCGCAAACGCACGGATTGTGGGATTATCCAGAGATACGATTTTTCGTTCCCTTCCCGCCAGATGAGTCAGCAATGTGGTTTTGCCAACCTGTCGAGGGCCCGTGACGATCAGCACCGGAAAAGTCTCGTTGATTTTTTGAATAACCGGCGCAATTGATCTCTCGTAATACATGAAGCTCCCTCCTTCGCCGCAACTATTTATGCAAATCCAAAGTGACACTTTAGTTTATACCACATCCTGCCGTTTAATACAAGTGCAAAACCCAATTCTGAAAGACACATTATGGGCAAATGCGGCGTATGTATGCCTGTCCCGTGCGGCAGCGGCACATCGACCGGGAACTGCAAAAAAATCTTGCCATCCTTTTTTCAGTGTGTTAAAGTTGCCCTGTTCTTTTTCAGAACGCCTGTGCATATGCACGTCTTGACCATCCCTCCGACAAGGGATCGAGGCTACACGGACGGCCGGGTCAAATGCCGAAAACCCGTCGAAGATCCGGGGACCGCACCGCGGGTGCGGGTTGGCAACTTTGTTGCCTTATTGATCGAGCGGAAAAGCTCAAGTTTTTAAGTTGCTTATTACGTTCTGGCGCACACAACTTGTAAACGAGTGAACCTCACCACCCAAGCGTGAACGCTATGGATGGTGCTTCCGGGGGTTTAGGCCCTAGACTCATTTCCACCGTGGGGCCAAGACTCAGAAACTGAAACTGATTGACAGTTCAGCACCGCGTAGAGGCTAAAGAGGGTGGATAATGTGCAATTTGTTCTTCGCTCTAATTCTGGAACTTTTGCCATAATTAGAGACCATTCCGTTTCCGGGATGGGTTTTAAGTATTCTCGGATAAAGTAGCGTGCGCCGATGTTATAACTCGCATTCAGGTCGCAGTTATACTGCTTCCCGTTTCGGAACCGACACAGCGCCATGTTGGTACTATTCCGGGCTACTTCGCCAGAACCATCGAAAGCCAGCCTGCTGGTGTTTCGTGCGTTGACGAAACGCACACGAATTCCATTGCGGTGGGCCTGATGCATGACGCTTTTCTGAATGTCGCGATTTCTCCACATGTGGAGCCGATGCTTTTTGTGCTTGGGTTTTTGCCCGATGAAGTCAAGATGTTCCATAACAATGATGTCGGCTCCGACAGAAACAGCATACCGAACGATTGCCGGAGCGATTTTCTTGGACAAGTCCTCGTTGATGCGAACAGCCTTCTTCATGTGGCGGTTGCCGCCTCGATGACCATTCTCTCGCTGACCTCTGCGTGCGCGGCCCAATTGCGTATTCAGCCGGTCTTTTTCACTCGGGAAGTCGATGAACTTCCGTGCGAGGACAGTTCCGTCTGGACGCATAACGCTGCACACAGCGTCGGTGTTAATGCCAAGGTCAACAGCAAGAATGGTCTGGTCTGTGAGTGGTTTCGTGCCGTAAGCAACCGTTTCTTCAAAGGCAAAGCATAAGGCATAACGGCGGTCCCGTTTCACGAGTTTAGGCGCGGAAGCATCGGCCTTATCCCAATGTTCCCGGATATAGTCAATGTCCTGCTTGCGAAGCCGGACCTTTACCCACACCCAGTCGTTCTTGTGATAAAGTTTCAGACGGGCAGTCCCATCACCGTTGTCTTCGTACATGTTGTCTTTGTAGAAAGTCGGCATAGCTGAACGAGAGGCCTGGAGTTTAGGTTCTTTCCCTTTTCTGCCTGCACTCTCCCAATGAGAAACAGCAGCACGGTACGAAGATACGGCGCCAAGCGCCTCGGAAATCGTTGACCGCCGCAGGTAACTGGGGTACTTATAGAACTGTTTGTCGAATTCAGGATACTTGGCAACACTCGTACGGCTTGCATGAACAAGCAATTCAACTGTCCTCTGTGCTTTGAGCGTGGACTTCGCATAGAGCTCTCCAAGACCGGTATCCCATTCAGACTCTACGATGCGGATAAGAAGAGAAAGCGCATCGCGATAAACCCGAATGGTATCTTTGAAGATTCTGTTTTCGCCAATGACCTTCGTGCAATAGCTTGAAACTATCTTTGCCATACGCTTTCACCCCCTGTTGCTAAATGCCTTTGGCTATGGTATTATTCTACCATAATAAGAATTGGTTGTAAAGTGACATGCGGAGGGCGTAAACATGAGCTATCGAACGAATAGACACAGTTGTTATGACTTGGAATATCATTTGGTTGTAGTAACAAAATACAGGCATCCGGTCATAGACGGAGCCTTTAAGGACCGGCTCACAGAACTGACGTATCGTATCTTTGAGGAGAACTTCCAGTGCTACGTGAATGAGATAAACACCGATAAGGACCACATCCATATCCTCTTCGAGGCACCGCCTCAAATGACTTTGTCCTCCTTGGTCTGTTCCTACAAGACGGTAACGGCAAGACTACTCAGAAAAGAATTCGCCGAATACCTTGCTCCGTTCTATTGGAAACCCTATCTCTGGAGTCGTTCGTATTTTGTTTGCACTGTGAGTGAACGCAGCCACGAACTTATTACCGAGTATATACGAAACCAGAGGAATAAGGAAAAAGGCTAACCTCTCCCAAACTGCTTTGGAAGAGGTGTGCGCCTTTTGTTAATCAATAAGAGTGATAAAATGGACTGCATGCACGGTGCTCCCCGGTCTATGCGGAAAAGGGTAATTCTCTCTGTTTGGATGTTTCAAGCCACGGGCGCAGGTGCGTCTGTGGCTTTTTTCGTTCTTCCGCCGGTCTATGACTGCAAAGGAGAGTAAAAACATGAAAAAGAGAATCGTGAATGCACTGCTGGCAGGATTCCTGCTGGTATCCGCGACTGCCTGCGGCAAGCAGCCCGCCGCGGACGCCGCACAGCCCCAGGCTGACCCCACACAAGCCTACCTCGACACGGTAGACGTGGATTACGCCTATGATCTGGCGCTGAAGCTGGAGGACATCCGCAGCAACGAAACGCTTGGCTACCGGACAGCAGGCTCCGACGCAGAGCTTGCCACCGGCGATATGCTCAAGGCGGAAATGGAGCGCATCGGACTGCAAAACGTCACGAAGGATGCGTTCACGCTGGATACGCAGGATTCGCTGTTTGGCTTGAGCCGACGGTGTATCCCTTCTTGGGTTTCCCGCGCACACCCTTCCTTTCCGTTGCGAAGAATCTACCTCTTTATCGACAGCCTTCCCTCTTATCGTATCGAAAAAGTCTTTTTGGCCCGCCGTGCCGCATAAAAAACGGCCAGCAGCGCTTTGGCTGCTGGCCGTAATTCATATTCTTTCGCCGTCTTTTTGGCGGGGAGCGGGTCCATTCGGAAAGGGTCCCTCCTCCCTGCTGTTTGCCCTTTGTTACGCGTTGCCGGCCAGATAATCCACGGCAAACTGCGCCATCAGCGCAGTCCCCTTGGGAAGCAGGGACTCGTTGACCGTAAACTTTTCGTGGTGGTTGTTGTAGATCATGCCGTTGGCCTCGTCCCGGCAGCCGATGAACCCAAACACGGCGGGAATTTCCGCAGCGTAGTTGGCGAAGTCCTCGCTGCCCATCATGGCGGGCATGTGGCAGAGCGTCTCCTCGCCGAAGAGCTTGACCACGGCCTTCTGGGCGATCTCTGTGAGGTCATCGTCATCGTTGATCACGGGATGCACCACATGGGCATACTTGAGCACAGCCTTCATGCCCAGACCCTCCGCCGTGTTCTCCACGATCTGCCGCATGGCCTCCTCGTGCTTATCCAGGAAGTAGGCACGGGTGACGCCCTCCATGGTGACATGATTGGCGATCGCGTTGTAGCGATTGCCGCCGGAGATGGTTCCGATGGTGAGCACCACGGGGTCCAGGGGGTTGCTCATGCGGGAGACATACTGCTGGAGGTTATTGATGATCGCCGCAGCGCCGGTGATGGCATCCGCGCCCAGATGGGGCGTGGCCGCATGGGAGGAGGTACCAATCACATCCACCGTGAAGCGGCCGGAGTAGGCCATGCGGGGACCGGCGGTAACGTCGATATAGGGAATATCCAGCGTACCCCAGACGTGCTGGCCGAAGATGGCGTCCACCCCGTCCAGCGCGCCCTCTGCGATCATAGCCTTAGAGCCGATGACGTGCTCCTCCGCAGGCTGGAAAATGAGCCGCACATCGCCCCGCAGCTCCTCCCGGTGCTCCTGAAGGAGCTTGGCGGCGCCCAGCAGCATGGCAATGTGGGTATCGTGGCCGCAGGCGTGCATTTTCCCAGGCTCGCAGGAGGCGAAGGGCAGTCCCGTCTCCTCCTGGAAGGACAGCGCATCCGTGTCTGCCCGCAGGCCCACGGTCTTGCCGGGCTTGCCGCCGTGGATGGTGGCGACCAGACCGTAGCAATTGACCATATCCCGGATATCGGTGATGCCCAGTGCCTCCAGATCCCGATGGATGGAGTCCCGGGTGTTCTTCTCCTCCCCGGTCAGCTCCGGATGCTGATGGTAGTAGTGCCGACGCTCCACCACATAAGGGGCAGCGTCCTGTGCCAATGCTTTGATGTCCATGGTCCGCTCCTTCCTCAGCTGAATTACTGCTGTGCGGTCTCAGCGAGGTAGTCAGCGGCGAACTGTGCGGCCACCGCGGCGCCGCGGTGGAGGATTGTCTCGTCCACGTCGTACTTCTCGTGATGGTTGCCGTACATATAATCCCAGTCCTTATTGTGGCTGGCCACAAAGCCGTAGATATAGGGGGTGCCGTCCTTGCCAAACCAGGAGAAGTCCTCGCTGCCCATCAGGGGTGCGGGGGTAATGAGGGATTCCTTACCGTAAAGTTTGGTGACGGCGGTCTGCGCAATGCGGTTGAGCTGCTCATCGCTGTTGATGACAGGCTCCGTCATATACTGATAGCTCAGGGTCGCCTTGGCGCCGAAGGCGGCAGCGGTACACTCGGCCACCTTACGCAGCGCGTCCTCCACCTGCGTGCCGGTGAGGAAAGTACGCACAGTGCCCTCCAGCGTGGCGTGGCCGGCCAGCACATTCCAGCGGTTGCCGGCAGTGACCTTGCCCACGGTGATGACCAGCGGGTTGAGAGGATCGTTCATCCGGGAGACCAGCTGCTGGATGGACTGGAGAATGGCGCTTGCCACCATCACGGCGTCCACGCCCTCATGGGGGGCGGAAGCGTGGGCGGACTTGCCCTCTACCTCAATGGTGAAGCCGTGGCAGCAGGCCATGAGGTTGCCGGCGGGGAAAGCGATGCCCGGGGCGTCATAGGTGCCCCAGACATGCACGCCGTAAATGGCGTCCACACCGTCCAGCGCATGCTCCTTCATCATCTGCAGAGCGCCCACGGCGGTCTCCTCCGCAGGCTGGAACACCAGGCGCACATCGCCGGAAAGCTCGTCCTTCACCTCGTTGAGGATCTTGGCGGCGCCCAGCAGCATGGCCATGTGGTTGTCATGGCCGCAGGCATGCATCTTGCCCTCGTTGTGGGAGGCGAAGGGCAGGCCGGTCTCCTCCTTGACAGGCAGGGCGTCAATATCGGCGCGCAGCGCCACGGTCTTGCCGGGCTTGCCGCCGTGAATGGTGGCGGTCAGGCCGTAGCAGGTCTCCAGCTCGTGAATATCGGTGATGCCCAGTGCCTCCAGATCTTCCCTCAGATGGGCGCGGGTGTTCTTCTCCTCGCCGGAGAGCTCCGGGCAGGTGTGATAATACCGACGGCGATCAATGATGTAATCATTGTACTGTTCCGCAAGAGTTTTGATATCCATAATACACAAGATCCTTTCTTCATATAATCTGTGGTAGCTTTATTGTATCGGTTTTTCTGGGATGCGCAAGAGTGATTTTATGAACAAAGCTGTCCGGCGGAAAGGGCCGGACAGCTTTGCGGATGACTGGATCAGAACATTTCGGCAAAGAAGCCGGCGATCAGCACGGAGGTGATGGTCACAGTGGTGAATCCACCCACGATCATGGGCGGGAACATCTTGCTCATCAGGAATTCCTTCTCCTCCGGGGTCTGCGCCAGAGCGGTGCAGGTGGCCTCGGTGATGATGGCGTTGGGCGGGAAGCCGTAAAGCGCGGTCAAGGCAGTGGCGGTGGCCATCAGGAAGGAGACCTTCAGGATCTTGGCGGCAACGAAGCACAGAATGACCATGCCGGCAACGCCCACCACGATCAGGAGGATCATGGGGCCGATGATGTTTCCGAGCATCTCGGGGGTGCAGTCCTTCAGACCGTCGAACACATACATCATCAGAGCGAACATGATAATGCCATAGGAGTTGGCCTTATTGATGGCGTTTTCATCCAGGAAGCCGATGCTGGTGAAGATGACGCCCAGAACCAGCGCATACACAGCGCCGCTGATCTTCATGTTGATGACGGGGATCACGATGGTGCCCAGCTGGGTCGCCAGCCAGGACACGATGCCCAGCTTCAGCAGAATGACCACAGGGCCGTTCCAGTTGGCGGGCAGAGGGGGAATCAGCTTCTTGTGCTCCTCAACAGTGCCGTTGTTGAGCTTGCCGTTGACGGCGTCCACATCGCTGACGGCGCCCTCCAGCTTGTACTCACCGGCGCGATAGCCCTTGAGCAGCTTCTTGCCCTCCAGCTGGAGGCAGACAGCGGTGAGGGGATAACCGGCAAAGCCCTGCACACAGTACATAGCGATGGCAAAGATGGCAGCTTCGGCAAGGCCATTAGCCTCCGCAGCCTTCATCATGGTGGTGGCAGCAATGATGCCGCCAGTCAGCGGGGGCAGACCGGCAACCACCAGGTCACGGCCGATCACGCCGGGCAGAACGATCAGGCACAGCGCGCACATACCGGCAAGGCCGGCCAGGCACACGACGATGGTCTTCCACTGGGATAGCAGCTGCTTGATGGAGATGACCGTGCCCATGTGGGTGATAAGCAGGTAAATGCCGATGGTGCTGCCAAAGGGGATCAGCATGGAGTCGCTTACAACGGTGGTGGGAATAACAGTCCAGAAGCCTACCAGAAGTACGGCGGCGGTGACGAAAACCGATGGGATCCAGGCCTTCGTCAGGTTTGAGACTGCTTCGCCGATGAAATACACGACGCCGCAGATCACAAACGCGAGTGCAAAATTGTACATAGTGTTTCTCCTCTCGTCTCTCCTTACATGACGTACGCTTTTTCGGATTAA
>ENA-UEQO01002023-UEQO01002023.1-human-gut-metagenome-genome-assembly--contig:-NODE-2023-length-19140-cov-7.769291_pt1 | contig 19140 bp, 15 predicted proteins | sample MGYA00242938_ERZ507940 | MGnify/ENA primary metagenome ERZ507940 (study PRJEB26167, sample SAMN06115517) | human gut metagenome | host: Homo sapiens | place: China:Chongqing | collected 2014-12-03... | reverse complement strand
ATATCTGTTTTGAAAATAGAAAAAAGAAGTAAGAATTGAAAAGAAAAGCATAACAAAAGCAAATATAATCACTAATTTACAGTATTTTATGTGGTATCAGTTTTGGGGCTGACTTCTTAATTTGTTTTAATCCGTTTCAAGTTTCTTCGGGATATATGGGAACATATACGGGAATTTATATACCTTTGCGATGCAAACCAAAAACGCATTGCCGATGAAAGTTTCCGTCTATCTGAAAAAGTGTTCCTCTACGACCTCGAACATCTGTTTCCGTGTTCGTGAGAAGAATGTGGATATAAAGGTGGTTTCGCCTCTTACAGTCCATGACAAGTACTGGGATGCAGATACCCTAAGTTATAAACACACGACAGCCGTACCTGCCACCGACCAGAAACGCCTGCCCGAACAGATTGCCGCCATTATCGAGAAAGTGGAGAAGACCTTTTCGGACAAGGCAGACAGTAAATGGCTGAAGCAGGTTATCGAAGATGTGCTGTATCCTGCCCGTGCCTTCGAACGCAACCATCCGAACCTGCTCTACCGTGTTCATGAATATCTGGAGAAGTACGAAGGGGCTGATAGAACAAAAGAGCATATCATACGTTTCGAGCGCAAGATGTCCCGCTATCACGACTACCAACGTGAAATACTGGGCAATCGTGACTTCACGCTCTTTGTGGAGACTGTCACACTGGAACAGATGAACGGTTTCCGGGATTATGTCGCAAATGAGTACCTGCTGCGCCAAGAGCATCCTGAGTTCTATGTTCCCCGTATGCTTATCAACCACAAGCCCAAGCCGCTTTCCAACACGACCGTCATCAACATCATGAACTTCTTCTGTACATTCCTGCACTGGTGCAAGAGGATGAAGTATTCCGACAACGAGGTGTATGCACTCTACGGCTGCAAGGAACCGACATACGGGGACCCGTTCTACCTTACTTCGGAGGAAAGGAATGTCCTGTACGATGCGGATTTGAGTGATAATCCTAAATTGGCGGTCATCCGGGATATATTCGTGTTCCACTGCTATATCGGCTGTCGCATCGGAGACCTTTACCGACTAACAAGGGAAAACATCAAGGACGGGTTTCTGGAATACATGCCACAGAAAACGAAAAAGTGTCAGGCAAAGACAGTCAGAGTCCCCTTGCACGAAAAGGCCTTGAAGATACTAGAACGCTATGATGCAAACGCGGACAGACTGTTTCCTTTCAAGCCCATACATACCTATAATCTTGGCATACGTGAACTTTTGAAGCATTGCGGCATTGACCGTATGGTCACCATCCTTGACACGCACGGCTATAATACCGTACAAAAACCATTGTATGAAGTCGCCAGCAGCCATACTGCACGCAAGACCTTTGTAGGCAACCTGTACAAACAGGTTCCCGATCCGAATCTGATTGCTTCCCTGTCGGGACACGTGGAAGGAAGCCGGGCGTTCAGACGATACCGCACCATAGACGATGACATGAAGCGGAAACTGGTAGAAATGATAAACTAAGGAGGACTTATACATGAAAGTAACGGCATTCATCAGAAAGACATCGGCCAAAAACAACGTGACGGATCTGGCACGTGTCTATTTCCGTGTCCGGGATATCGGCGGAGTCGATATAAAAGCGGCAAGCGAGCTTTCCATCAGCCCCAATCACTGGAGCGCGGAGAAACAAGGCTACAAACCCCGCGTGGCTCTGGTGTCGGAAGAGAAGCGGATGAACTTTGACAGGGACATCCAGCAAATCACCCACCTTATCACAAAGGAGTACCACCGTGGTGTGGATGGGAACTGGCTGAAAGGACTGATAGAGGAATACCACCATCCCGACATCAACGCAAGGGGCGGCAACAAAGCCGAAGAATACCATCTCGTCTATCAGATCAGCCGGTATATCGCAGAAAACACTTTGGCGGACGACAGCTACAAGCACCATCTTGGCAATATAGACAAGATAATCCGTTACGAGCGTTTCCAGCATGAAGTGCTGCACCGCAGGGGCTTTAAGTTGTGTGTCGACACGATTACCGCCGATGATTTGCGGGAGTTCAAGAGCTGGCTGCAGGAGGAACATAATCTTGCCGGACAATACCCTTTGTTCTACAAGGACGTGCAAAAGCAGAAATACGAGCAGATCCGCTCCGAGAACAGCATTACAGGCTATTTTTACCGGATAAGGACGGTTATCAAGTGGTGCATCAAGCGCGGGTTGACAAGAAACAATCCGTTTGACCAGTACCAGATTACTCAACCTATGTACGGCGACCCGTTTTATCTGACCCTAGAAGAGAGGGACAGGGTGTACGATGCCGACCTGAGCGGCCTGGGGGCCACCCATCCGGTCTATCGGGACATATTCATGTTTCAGTGCCTGATCGGTTGCCGCGTCAGCGACCTGAACAGGCTGACCAAAGCCAATGTCGTGGACGGATGTGTGGAATATATTCCGCAGAAGACCAGACTTGAACACGCCAATACAGTCAGAGTTCCGCTCAACCAAAAGGCTTTGGACATACTGGAGAGATATAAGGACTTGGAAGACGCATTACTTCCCCGGTTCTCTCATTTCGGTTACAACAAGAAGATAAAGGAGATTCTCAAATATGTGGGCATAGACCGCATGGTGAGAGTCCTCGACCCGAAGACACGCGAGGATGTGGCACGGCCTCTATATGAGGTGGCAACCACCCACACGGCACGAAAGACTTTTATAGGCAACTTATACAAACAGGTCAAAGACCCGAACCTGATCGCCTCCATGTCGGGGCATTCGGAAGGCAACCGGGCTTTTGTACGATACCGCAAGATTGATGACGAAATGAAAAAGGAGCTGGTAAACCTTTTGGATTGACCGTTTCCCTCTTTTCTAATACCCCTTTTATACCGACCAATAATATAATACACTATGAATATGGGTGAACGAAAATTGACATACGACCAGTTCAAGGCGGATATCCTTCATTGGAAGAATACGCACAGAGAGGAATACAACCGTTTCGCGCGAATGATGACAAACGGGGACGAGAGGCAGTACCTTGACATCTGTAAGGCCATATTCAGACAACTGCCCAGAATCAAGACTGAATGGGAGTTATGTTGGGATGATGATAGTAAGGGCAATTTTGAAAATATAGACCTCATGTTCAAAGAGGATGCAGTACCTAAGCGGATTGTGGAGTTATACCGTGAACAGAGGGAAGAGAGTAATCCTTTGCCTGATATTGCTCCAGTCACATTATGGGACAGGATAAAATCCATTTTCAGCAGTAAGCCCGAAGAACCGCGCATTATCCTTTCAGCACCTCTTGTGTTGAGCTGGCTGTATTACGGAAAGAGTTTCGAGGCGATGGTCAGCATGGTCAGCAAACAGGCAGGGAATCCGAAAGCAGACGAAGCGGACAGACAAAGCTGTTCTTTTGTTACCCGACAAATCATTAGCGTATCCATCAAAAGTGGTTTCCGTACCCGTGCCGACTGGGACGAATATTTCGCCATGAACGAAGCCGTTAAAGAAAATCGCATCGGTGAATGGGCCTTGCAATCCGCAACAGTTGAAATGGAATCCGATACAGACAGTAACATTGATGGCGCGGAATCAACAGATTCCGGCATTGATGCAACATCAAAGATACAGCGTACAGCCGGAAGAAAAAAGATACAGGAACGACCTCTTATAGATTATCTTAATTGCAAGAATAAAACGGGGGTTCTACAATGTCTCCGCAGTTTTGTTTCCATTAACAGGAGTGCCGTCCATCAGGCATTGCCGTACTATGTACTGAAAGAATTGCGGCTGGTGGACGGTATGCATACCGCCAAGGAATACAGTGTTGGATTGACCCTGCAATTTCCGGATTTGCCGTCTTTGAAGAGCGAAAGTGCCATACGACAGGCAGTTGGATCTCTGAAAACGGCAAGGCACATAATCAAGGACGGGAAAGACCAGTCCGCACCACTTATAGAAAGTGACGAAAACCGGGAACTGTTCCGGACATTAGCAGAGGAAATCAGTGGCATTATCAGAACAGATGAAGAAACAGATATTGCAGAATAAGGTAAAATAAGGCTGTTTTATATTGTCATGCAGTCTTAAATTGTCATGACGATTTAAGATAAAGTATTATATATCAATTAGTTTAAATTCATACATACTTTTGCACCGTCAATCCTTTCCCCGAAGGTTGGCGGTGCTTCTCTTTTACAAGCCTTCGGGAGTGAGGCATCAGGGAACTTTTACAGATTGTCGTGATAAATTTCAAAACTGACATTTATGATTACCATAGAAACTCTGGTCGAACATGGAGCTAATGTAAAACTGGAAATTACTCCCTCGGACCTCAAGATGTTTGCCGAATCCATCGTACAGCGTACCATCCTGGCACAGCAGGAAGAGCATAAGGCAGTAATGCAGCGTGAAGCGGAAGAAGTCTATCTCAACACGAAGCAAGTCCGGGAACTGCTGAACGTATGCGAAGGCACGCTCAACCTGTGGGCGAAGCGCGGCTACCTCGTGCCTGTCAAGGTAGGCAACAAGAATATGTATGCCAAGTCGGATGTACGCCGCGTGCAGACAGGGGGCAAGTCCGAAAGTGTAACATCCTATTGCAAGAAGAAAAATGGCTGACATGAAAAACAGCCGGCTTGAACTGTGTAACCGAATCCGCATGGAGGCGGGGCATACCGAAGACACAGGTTTTCCTTTGGATGCATTCCCTCAGGCCGTACAGTCCGTTATACTTGACATGACCAAATACGAGAACTACATGATTGAGTTCATCGCGACGTCCATGCTGTCGGCAGCATCGACAGCCTTGGGTGGTACTTACCGTATCCGTATCAAAAGCGACTGGCAGAGCAACTGCGCACTGTACATCATTTTGGTGGGCCGTCCCGGACTAGGCAAGACTCCACCGTTGGAAGCTGCATACCGTCCAATCCGGAAACATGACTATGCCCTTTTCAAGGCGTATGAGGCAGAAGTGGAAGCATGGAAAGCGGCAGGAGAAAACGGAAAGAAACCTGGTCTTCACCGTACCATCGTATCCGACTTCACACCCGAATCGCTTCTACAGACACATAACAACAATCCACGGAGCGTTGCCATTCTGGTGGACGAGATAATGGGCATGTTCAATTCCGCCAACCGCTACACGAACGGGCAGCTCATAGAGCAATTGCTGACCGCATGGAGTGGCGGGGCCTTGGATGTAATAAGGGTAAGCAATTCCACTCCTGTACATATAGAACGCCCATGCATCAACATCATCGGAACTGCACAGACCAAACGTATTCACGAACTTCTCAAAAAAGGATTCGAGGAAAACGGACTGCTTGACCGTATCCTGTTCGTGCTTCCCAAATCCAGGGAAGTATCAAAATGGACAAACCGGGATGATGACGGAGAAAAGACCTCTTTAGCAGCAAAACGTTGGGAAAAGATACTGGACAAGGTGCTTGCTTTGGATTATGATACCGAAACGGAAGGAGATGGAATGGAAGAACAAACCGCCCATGTGCTTTCCATGAACAGTGAAGCCAAAGAGTATTTCTTCTCCTAGTGGAACGAAAAAGTGGAACGTATCAACCGGATAGAGGACGATGCCGACGTTGACAGCCGGGAGATGAAACATCCGGCTCACGTGGCACGGCTGGCTCTGATTATCCAAGTCCTGCGGTATGCTTCCGATGAAAGCCACCTGCAGTTTGTGGATCCCGTGTCGGTGAAAGCCGCTATCCGGCTGAATGACTATTTCGAGGATTCATACATACGCATCCGTTCCTTCGTGGCAGACAATACCTGTGAAGAGCCTCCCAAAGTATTGTTGTCGTTGTTACCCGATACCTTCGATACGAAAACGGCCATAGCTGCCGGTAAGGAACTGCAGAACATCAACGAGCGCACGGTGATGAACTATCTCAGGGAGTTGTGTCACAGCAGGCTCTTGAAAAAGTCCAAAGCCGGGCATTACGAGAAAATGGTGTATGAATCCGGTAAATATTCCATAAACGAAAATGAATCATCAACCTAAAACTGCAATAAATGACCCCGCGTTGCAGCTTGCAGTTTCTTCAGTCTTGCAGTCTTGGGGCTCTGAAAATGATGCTTTCCTGCAAAACTGCAAAGATTGCAGACTGCAAATGGCGTTTTGGATTTGCAGTAACCAAAAACGAAAGCATTATGAGTGAGTACAGATTCCATCTTCAAAAATACAGACCGGGCAGTAAAACAGTTTGTCCAAAGTGCGGCAGAAAGTCCTGTTTTACCCGATATGTTGACGGGAATGCGCAAATTACATTCCCTAATCATGTGGGCAAATGTGATCATATCAACAGCTGTGGCTACCATTATACCCCGAAGGAGTATTTTCAGGATAATCCAACCATCAAAGAAACCATAATTGAACAAAATAACAGAAGCGACACCCCATCAAGAGCCGTCAAGCCAATAGCGAAGCCATTATCTAGTTCTGCACCACAGACTTCTTATCTTCCCTCTGATTGGGTTAGCCAGTCCATGCAGAAGTTTGACGTCAACCCTTTATACCGATATCTAACCAAAGTGGCAGGCAAGGAGAAGACTGACAGGCTGTTCAATCTTTATAAGGTCGGTACATCCAAGATGTGGAACGGGGCAACCGTTTTCTGGCAGATAGACATCAACGGTAATGTGCGGGCAGGCAAGATTATGGGTTATGATGCTAAGACCGGGCATCGAATCAAGCATCCGTTCAATCAGGTAAATTGGGTACACTCGGTTAAGAGGGTTCCGGATTTCCACATGAAGCAGTGCCTGTTCGGTGAACACCTGTTGTCCGAAACTTCAATTCCGGCAAGTACTGTTGCCATTGTAGAAAGCGAGAAGACAGCACTGATTGCCGCCCTTTTTATTCCGGATTTCGTCTGGCTTGCCACAGGTGGAATGCACGGCAGTTTCAACAGCAAAGCCATGCAGGTGTTGTGTGGGCGTGAGGTGATTTTGTTCCCCGACCTGAAAGCAACAGAGGAATGGAAACGTAAGACAGCGATGTTTCACTCCATTTGCAAGCGTGTCACTTGTTCCGACTTGTTGGAAACGATAGCTACCGATGAACAGCACGAAGCAGGATTGGACATTGCAGACTTCCTTCTGATAGAAGACACATCGCAAATGATTCTTGCAAAAATGATACAGCGCAATCCGGCTTTGCAGTTGCTCATTGACGAATTGGATCTGGCACTGGTGGAGTAATCTGAAGGCTTGCTTCTGGAGTTTATAGGAAAGTCCATAACACAATAAGGACTTTTTGCCTGACAGCAATAAAGGTCCGTCTGAATCCGAATTAGAGTGAGCAAGCTCAAAGCAAACATCAATCATTTATCAAAAGAACATTCATTATGACAGTAGATAGAAAACAGGCCATGCATGTTGACGCCTGCAAATCATTCAGCACGGCAGAGGCTAACGAGAACGAACGGCGTTGGAATGATGACAAGATTGACAGAAAGAATCAGGATCCGACCAACCACTACGACAAGACCAGAATGAAACTGAATTTCGAGATCGGTCCTGACGGTAAAATCCATCTGTTGGGCTATCATGAGAAACCGCTTGAAGTTCGTCTGCAGGAACGGCTGGCTACATTAGGTTGGAAACCATTCAAGCCGGACAGCAAGATTCAGCCGAACTGTTGTGCAAAGTTTATCTTTGGCGGCAACCATGACCGGACGCTTGAAATGGCGTTCGGAAACCAGACCGTCAGCTTGGAGAAAGATGCAGACAACAGCCACTTGCATCGGTGTGAAGAAGTCGAACATTGGGCAAAGGATGTCTATGACTGGTGTGTCCGCAGATACGGACAGGAAAACATTGTAGGATTTCAGGTACACCTTGACGAGAGCAGCCCGCATATCCATGCTCTGATTGTTCCGGTCGGAATCCGCCGAAAAAGCGGACGAGAGTGTGTGATGTGGTCGGCAAAGTTCGGGAAAGACAGGTTTGAGTATGGAAAGATTTTAAAAGATATGCACACTTCTTTGTATGAAGATGTCGGCAGCAAATACGGTCTTGAACGTGGGGACAGTATTGACGGACGTAATGTGCAACATCTTCACAAGCGTGATTATATCCGCAAGTTGACCAAAGAGGCGAAACAGGCTGAGAAAGCGGTCAAGGGGCTTCAATCCATGATACGGAATCTGGAATCAAAGGTTTTCAGTTATAAGCTGCAACTTGAAAAGGCTGAAAAGGAGTTGGCTTCCGGCAGGATTACACTTGACAAATATGAAGAACAGAAAGCGGATATACAGAAACTCATTGCCGAATATCAGACCAAACTAGAAGACAAGGCTGACAAACTCCACGTAAAAGAGCTGGAATTGGAGCGACTGACCGCAGATGCGGCAAAAGCACGTTCAGTTGTCCAGTCGTTCCGCAATCACAAGGTAGATTTCACGCCACCTCGAATTACCGAGAAAGTTCCCTTGTTTGGTACGGATAAGTGGGTTGAACGTCAGAACCAGCATATCGCCAAACAATTCACCGAAATTGTCCGCAAGATAGAATCCTTATACAGAAATGATACGGCACGGCAAGTCGAAGCAACCCAGCGCAATGTGCTGGCAGATTATGGAGAACTTTATCAGTTGAGACGAGAGAACAAATTCCTTTCTGACATTAACGAAAGTTTGGAGTCTAAACTGAATACATTGCTTGAACAGTTGGCTATACCGTTAGTTCGCAACCTGATTTTTGCCGTTGCCGATGCGCTCATCGGTGGTCAGCCTGTACCGATTTTCTCTAGTGGCGGAGGCTCAACATCCGATTTACCTTGGGATGGCCGAAGACCGGACGAGGAGGACGAGGAGTATAGGAGGAGGTGCTTGCTTCATGCCTCACGAGTAGTTAAATCCGTAAAAAGCGGATATAGGAGAAAATAATTATTCCTTTTGGTGTGTTGTAGCAAAAGGTTACAGCACACTATAATTTAACTATACATACGCCCCATTATGAGAACGTGCCGTTTGAGGTGCCGGAAGGATGGGTATGGTGTAAAGTAGAAGACATCGGAGAAGTAATAACAGGCAATACTCCATCTAAAGATAAAGTTGAGTATTATGGTGGAGACATACCTTTTTTCAAGCCTACAGATTTGGAACAAGGAATTGATACCAAATATGCAAGCGACCATTTATCTGAACTAGGTTTTGAGCAATCTCGCAAATTACCAGTCAATACTATCTTGGTAACTTGTATTGGAGCGACTATTGGTAAAACAGGAATAATAACTGTCGAAGGTAGCTGTAATCAACAGATTAACGCCATTGTTCCTAATTGGCAAGTAACGCATAGTTTCATTTACTATGTTTGCATATCTGATTATATGCAAAGCGAAATTAAGAATAATGCTTCTGCTACAACTTTGCCAATACTCAACAAAGGTAATTTTTCTAATTTGCTATTTCCTCTACCTCCTATTGTAGAACAATACCGCATTGTGAAGGAGATAGAACATTGGTTTGCATTGATTGGCCAAATAGAACTTGGCAAAGCTGATTTACAAACTACCATCAAACAAACCAAAAGTAAAATCTTAGACCTTGCCATTCATGGCAAGCTAGTGCCACAAGACCCAAATGACGAGCCTGCCATCGAACTTTTGAAACGCATAAATCCCAACTTCACACCTTGTGATAACGGGCATTATGCGCAGTTGCCTAAAGATTGGATGGTGACTACAATAGCTGATTTATGTGAAAGTATAAATGGACTCTGGAAAGGCAAAAAAGAACCATTTATAAATGTAGGTGTCATTCGCAATGCCAATTTTACCAAAGATTTCAAATTAGACTACTCTAAAATAGAATATATTGATGTAGAAGAACGTGCTTTTACAAAGCGGCATTTATTAAATGGTGATTTGATTGTGGAAAAGTCTGGTGGGGGTGACAATAACCCTGTTGGTAGAGCAATTCTATACGAGGGTGAAGATAAAACATTCTCTTTCAGTAATTTTACAATGGCTTTGAGGTGCAAGAAGAAAGAATTGATAATAAGTAAGTTCTTGTACTACACTCTGTTGGCCAAATACCAACAAGGAGCAATGACTTTTATGCAAACGCAAACGACAGGTTTGCATAACCTTATCCTTGATAAATATTTATCTATGCTAATTCATTTTCCATCCTTACCTGAGCAAAAACGAATCGTAGCAAAGGTTGAAGACTTATTTTCACAATTGGATATGATAATGGAGAACTTATAAATTCTCCATTATCATATCTAAGGATATAAACGCATTATTTATAGCATTTACTATTCTTTGTTGTTCATTAAAGGGCGGTATTGGCACCTCAATCGCTTTTAATAGTTTTTTATTTAAGTGAGGAATGGCAGAACCAACCTTATTCTCTCGTAAAGTCTTACGATGTAGGTGAATAACTTGTAAAACATAATCTGTATTCATATTGTCGTTGATAGACATTTGTTTGAATGTACTACCTTGATAACCTTCTATAGGTGTACGGAATACTTCACCAGAGTTTTCGCCATCTACTAAAATCAAAAATGAATTTGCAGCAACATATTTCCCTGATGTCAAAGTTTTGGCTTCACGCTCACCACGCAAATATTTGACATCAAGATTTGTTCGTTCTATACCATTTTGCTTTTCTCCATCAACTAAAGAACATAATGTTTGCATAGGTGCAAGTGACCAACCCTGTGGCAACTGTGCATAATGCCCGATACGTTCCATTATATTATTACCATATTCATTCTAATTCAATGTAATATGGTAACAAAATTCAAAAATCATTTGGCAAAGACTAATCTTGCCAAGAACACCGTTACATCGTATGTATGGACGGTGCAGTATTTCCTCAATCACTATGGGAATGTGAACAAAAAGAACCTGTTAGCCTACAAGGGGTATTTGGTTGAGAACTTCAAACCACAGACAGTAAATCTTCGATTGCAGGGTATCAACAAATACCTTGAATTTACGAAACAAGAGAAACTGAAGGTAAAGTTCGTTAAAGTACAGCAGAAAAACTTTTTAGAGAATGTAATTAGCGATGCAGACTATAAGTTTCTCAAAACGCGTCTGAAAGCTGACGGCTATGATGAGTGGTATTTTGTCGTATGGTTCATGGCGGCTACCGGTGCGCGTGTCAGCGAACTGCTCCATATCAAAGCAGAGCATGTACAAATCGGACATCTTGACCTTTATAGCAAAGGTGGGAAAATACGCCGCCTGTACATTCCGAAAAGCTTACGCATAGAAGCCATGAAATGGCTTAAAGATAAAAGGGTTACTTCTGGCTATATATTTCTGAACAGATTTGGAGACCGAATTACGACACGCGGCATAGCCCAACAACTGAAACACTTTGCGGGAAAATACGGAATGAATAAGGAAGTGGTTTATCCTCATTCATTCCGTCATCGTTTTGCCAAGAATTTCCTTGACCGATTCAATGACCTTGCACTGCTTGCCGACCTAATGGGGCATGAAAGCATAGAAACTACGCGCATCTATCTACGTCGCACCGCCAGCGAACAGCAGAAGATTGTGGATAAAGTGGTTAACTGGTAACGTCGCATCAGCCTTAGAAGTGTATTCGTTTACACTTCTAAGGCTTTTTGAATCTCATCGAGGGACGAGAATAGCACCTCTATTTTTTGAACTATGCGTTGTTGCTCTGGAAATGGAGGAATAAAAATCTCCATTTGTTCCAATACTCCAATGTATAATTCTTTTTGATTAGTACTACCTGCAAGATTATCTTCTATATACTGCTGTATTATATTAGATGAGATATAGGCATATAAATATTGAGGGGTAATTCCTTTCGCTACTCTTATAACAGAAACATGTGAATCTGGAACAACAAAAGGATATTTTCCTAAACATTTTTCGTGGAACAAGCGTGTTCGTCCAACTGTCCCAGTTCCTGTTGAATTGACGAGCACATCTCCTGTTTTTAGTTTGTATTCCTCACTCCATTTACAAATTGTAGATGGGTCTAAAAATTTAGCTTGTTCTAAAGATATACCACCATCTTTTAAGTTGCACTTTTGAGCAAACACAGGAAATGTTTTATCGGTTTCTGAGTATTTAGGCGATTTCCCTCTTGATAAAAAGATACATAAATCTTTAAGTCTGCATATACACCAACTTTGTGGCAACTTCCTACTATGCCCGTTATCACAAGGTGTGAAGTCGGGATTTATGCGTTTCAAAAGTTCGATGGCAGGCTCGTCATTTGGGTCTTGTGGCACTAGCTTGCCATGAATGGCAAGGTCTAAGATTTTGCTTTTTGTTTGTTTGATGGTTGTTTGCAAATCAGCTTTGCCCTGTTCAATTTCATCAATCAAAGCAAACCAACTCTCAATTTCTGTTACTATCCTTTCCTGCTCAGCAAGTGGCGGTAGAGGTATCGCGGTATTGACAATTATTTCTTTTGAAATATTTGGTTGTGCTCCACCACCACCTTTTGCTATAAACATATCTCTATGAGATAAAAGGAAATAGAATAGGTAGTGTTGAGTTATTGCACAATACTCAATACATGCACAACATGCTTGGTTGGTTGTTGCTGGGAAAGAGAGTATTCCTAACTTCCCTATTGTTGCTCCATACATGGCGATAAGGACACTTCCTGCAGGATTTATTTTAGCTGAAGAATTTGCAACAGCTTCTTCTGTTATGCTTTCTGGAATATTTGTAATCATCCCATCATTTAAATCACCTGTTTTAAGCCAGGGGATCCTTCCGCCATAATAAGATTTATTGGAACGGCTTGGTGTTCCTCCTGCTTGCCAAACGCCAATATTTCCCAATGTTGTCCATATCCATCCTTCCGGCACCTCAAACGGCACGTTCTCATAATGGGGCGTATCGGAAGTTTTTGCAGACTTCTTGCTCTTTTTGATTTTCCCTTCTTTTACCAATCGTTCTTTTTCCGCCTTAATTCGTTCGAGGAGAACTGAGGCAGGTTCATCGCTCGGGTCTTGCGGTACAAGTTTTCCATGTATCGCAAGGTCGAGTATCTTTTGACGTAATTTCTTTGTATCCATATAGGCTATTCTTTGTTTAAGAATAGGTTGCAAAACTCATTCAGTTGCTGTTGCATACGTTCCTGTGGAATGAGGATACGTTTGTATTCTGCTATCATTGTGGGGCTCATACTTCGGCTCATAGCATATTCCACAACAACCCGGTCTGCTTCCGGGCAGAGAATAATGCCGATAGAAGGGTTCTCGTTAGAGCGTTTCACATCTCTATCGAGTGCTTCCAGATAAAACTCCAACTGACCGAGGTCTCGCGGATGGAATTTTGTCTTTTTCAGCTCCACTGCTACCAATGCCTGCAACCCACGATGGAAGAACAGCAAGTCAGCCTTAAAAGTGGATGCGCCAATATTGAGGCGGTATTCCTGATCCATAAAGATAAAATCCTTACCAAGTTCAAGGATAAATTGCTTCATGTGTTCTACCAAGCCGTTTTTCAATTTTGACTCGCTATGCTTCTTCGGAAGATTCAGAAAATCGACAAACAGCGTATCCTTGAACATTATCGGGGCATTCGGATAAGCATTGAGCAATCCTTTCGACATATTGTTCTTGCTGCCCAATAAAGCTGTATATGTCTGATTGGAGATGCAACGCTGAAGTTCTCGTTTTACTAAATGCTCTTTATTGGCATAGAGTATATAAAACATCCGTTCTTCATTGCTTTTGCATCGGCATAATATCTCAATATGATTGGTTAAGGTCGTCAGTTCTAAAATCTTTGGCATTTGTCCAGTTTTTGGCTGGATGAATTGTGCAGTTTCCGGCTGCACAATTACAGCTACCTCTTGTGTAGACTGGGGTGCTTCAATTTGTCCAATTCTTGGCTGGACAAATTCAGAGTTCAGATATTTTTCTACTGTTGCCGAAAATGCGCCCGATGAGTATTCGTCGTAAAACAAGACCATGTTGTAAATGCTACTTCGTCCAAAACCTTTGATATCAGGTCGTTGTGAGCGGATATATTCGGATAGTTGAGACACAACCTTGCTTCCCCATTCCTCGCTTTTCAGTTTGGCAGATACATAGCTGCCCACATGCCATGCCGTGAGTAACAGTTCTTCGTTGACGGCTTTAGAAGCACGGCTTTTATGCTGGAGAATAATATCTATGACCTCTCCAAACTGCTGCTCCATTGATATGGCTATATTATTATTTTCCATACAATCAATCTTCATTTATATTTGCAAGCAATTTTTCAAGTTCTGCGACAGCGGAACTTATCGTCTGGCTTTTATCTTTTATATTAGCCATCAGTTCTGCCAATGAGCGATCATCGGCTCCGCCGCCTTGCTTTATCCATGTAATGTCAAGGCTCGTCTTATCGCGAGCGAGGAGGTCTTCTACAGGATATTTACGCCAGCGGCCTTGGGGATTGTTCTCTGCATCGAAAGTTTCTACACGGTTGTTATAGCAAGAAACGAAATCATCCAAATGATGACGTTCAAGTTTGTTGGTAGCAAGCGTATGCTTGACGTCTGTACGATAGTCGTAGAGCCACACCTCTTTTGTGGGCTGACCTTTTGTAAAGAACAACACGTTTGCCTTTACGCCTTGGGCGTAGAATATACCGGTAGGTAAACGTAGAATTGTGTGTAGGTTGAAATCTGTGAGCAACTTCTTTCGTATCGTTTCACCGGCGCCACCTTCAAAAAGTACATTGTCCGGCAAAACCACAGCGGCACGACCTCCTGTTTTAAGCATTAACATCATGTGCTGGAGGAAGTTCAACTGATTATTCTTTGTCTCTACATAGAAATCCTGACGGTTAATATCGACAGAGCCTGCCGGACGTGTTCCGAAAGGAGGATTTGCAAGTATCACATCCACGAGCGTAGACGGTTCTTTCTCCAATGAATCCTCGCAAACAATCGGGCTGCGGTCAGCTCCTACACCATGCAAATAGAGATTCATGGAGGCAAGTGTTACTACCAATGGCGTATTATCCACACCATGCAAAGTACTGTTACGCAAGAAATCACGTTTCTCCTTACTTGCCGACTGGACTTTCATATAATCGTATGCCGTCAGCAAGAATCCGCCTGTTCCACAAGCCGGGTCGCAAACTGTTTCACCTATTTGCGGAGCAATACAATCCACCATAGCTTGGATAAGTGGACGGGGAGTAAAATACTGTCCTGCACCACTTTTCTTATCCTGTCCATTCTTTTCAAGAATGCTTTCGTAGATAGCACCTTTTATATCGCCGTCCATGATGAGCCATTGTTCTTCATCAATCATGGTAATGACTTTTTTCAGATAGACAGGCTTATCAATCTTGTTTTGTGCCTTGGTGTAAATCGTTCCAATCAAGTTCTCCTGTTCGCTCAGTTGTTTCAGTGTCTCTTCATATTGTCTGACCAAATCCAAACCGTCAAGAGAAATCAAGTCCACCCATTGGTAACCAACCGGAATTGCCGATTCTTCTCCAAACATTTCTAAATTCTCGGCGTCCATCTTCAAAAAGAGAAGATAGGTGAGCTGGGTGATATAATCGGTGAACCCGATACCTTGTCCGGCAAGAGTGGTTGCCAGATTCCATACTTTTTTGGTGAGCGATTGCTCTGTTGTATTATTTGTTGCCATTTCTTTATGCTGCTTTTCTTAAAACTACAAATGCGTAAAGTGAATGAAGTGCCTCGTCTGCCTTCTGCATATTGCCAAATGCTCTAATCATTTGGGCTGCATGGGTAGCATCATCTTCACGAATATCCCTGACGGTACAAGCACCGTTGGCAGCGATATAGTCCACTATGTGGCTGATAACTTCACGCTGCTTGTCGGTTATTTCGCGTTGATTTTGCCCCAACCATAGGTTGAAATACTGCTTGGAGGTGTAGACTATACTATCCAACCGCTCTATTTGACGAAAAGCAAAGCGCACAAGTTGAATGATATTCGTTAGGGCTTCGCTTTCCTCTTTGGTGGTAGAACGTCGCACACTATTAGGATTCACAATGGCATACGAGTTCCAGAGTTGTTTGGGTGTAAAATGGTTGTTTGCCATTTTGAGTTTGTTCTCCAAATCCTTCAGCATCGAATAGGTTATAGGCTCACCCTCATTGTTGTATATGATGCGTAAAGCCTCTATCTCATCGCTGTACTCTTTGCAAAAATCCTCGAAAGCATCTGTCGTGCTTTTTGCTTCCTCGATGGAAAATCCCTTGTAGATAAGTGTATCCTCTCCTGGCATCAAAGTTTTGACAAACCCGGCGGCAAGGATGAGCAAGTACCGCCGTGCATCTGCATGATGAGCAAGCGGTGAAACCAATCCTTTACGTTCATTGTTGGGCTCATTCACACAGACAAAAGGAGGAAGAGTGTTATTTTCAAGCGCATTATAAATTCTGGAAGCAAGTTCCTTCATGTCATCATGAGCCAAATGAGCGAACTCTGTTCTCTGCGAGTTGTCCGCCTTGTTGTATATTCGGGAAAGTGTCGCTGCCAAACGCTTCAAATACTCGTCAGGAAGATAACCATGGCTGATACGTTCCAATAGTTCTTTAAGGGTGATTATCTTTGTTGTCGGATCGTCAGTCGCTGTAGGAATCGTCTTTTCATGCTCTGTTACACCCACTGCGTCTACCAAATAGAAACAATCTTTACTGAATGCGTTTGGGGTAACATTGCGCAGTTGTTCATCTCCAATGATACGCACACCGCGCCCTTTCATCTGTATATAAAGAGGCAATGATTCTACGTCACGCATAAACATCACTACTTCCAACGGCTTCACATCCGTACCGGTTGCAACCAATGTGCAGGTCACTGCAATACGGAAGTCCTTGTCATTGCGAAATTGTCGTATCAGTTCGTTGCTGTCGCCTGCCGAATAGGTAATTTTCTGAACAAAACGGTCATCTGTACGCCTGAAGACCTCTTTGGCTATCTGTACGATATTGGTTGCATGAGCTTCGTTAAGAGCAAATATCAATGTTTTCGGCAGATAGTCTATGTTCTTGTCTCGCTGCGGATCATTAAACAACTCTGTATAGACCACATCGCGATAAATGGATAGGATAAGTCTGATTTGTGCCGGATTGATAATACTTCGGTTCAGTTCTTTATTGGTATAGTTTTTCGTCTCCTTATTGGAGATGGTTTTCACTTCTCCAGTATAGCAGATTTCTTCCTTAACCTTTTCTCCCTCTAAAATGGCACCTCCGTTTTCGGTGACCTGTGTCTTGATTCTATATACACGACAATCCACATTTACTCCATCAACAATACTTTGTTCCAATGTATAGTTGACAATGCGGTTGTTATTGAAGAATGCCATTGTTTCCGGAATAGGCGTAGCCGTCAATCCTACAAGCTTTGCTGTATCGAAGTATTCCAATACCTTCTTCCAGTTTCTATAAATGGAACGATGGCACTCGTCTATGATAATCATATCAAAGTAATCATGCGGCAGATTAGGATTAGGCGGTAAAGTGACCTCTTCCGTCGGTTCATTGTCGTCATCGTAATCATTATCTTCGATAGTTTCTCCTTTCAGAAAAGAGAAAAGACGCTGTATCGTTGAAATAATTACATTGCTGTCGGAAGGTATGGATGCAGAACGAAGCCGGTTTACCGTAAATATGGTATTGAAAGCATCTCCGTTTTCTGTCAATCGGAAAGTTCCGAACTCTCCCTCCGCTTGTTTGCCAAGATTATTCCTATCTACAAGGAATAGAATCCTTCGCATCGGGGTATATGATAGCATACGATATGCAGCAAGACAGGCGGTATATGTTTTACCTGCACCTGTAGCAAGTACCATCAGAGCACGATTTTGTCCACTACGAAAACTCTTTTCCAACTCGGTTACAGCCTCGAACTGGCAATCGCGCAATCCTTTCTTGCGCAAAGTTGGAAGCCCGGCAAAATAATCATTTATCCCTAACTGCTTGACTAACTCGTATGGAGTGGGGATAGTAGTTATCTGTTTGAAACAAGAGTCCTGTTTGCGTAAATCGCAGAAATATAATCCTTTTCCGTTTGAAGTAAAGATGAAAGGTAGCGGCTTCTGGTACGCCTGATAGATTTTAGGAACACTTCTGGCATATAAAGCAGCCTGTTCACATACTTTATTGGACGAGGCGTCTATATCTTCCTTTTTGGCTTCAAGCACACCAACAGCCTTACCGTTAAGAAAAAGGAAATAATCGGCTTCAAGATTCCCTTTCAGCAGTCCTTCTCGTATGGCAACGGCAGAGCAAGTTGGTTCGTAGTCCTCTCTGTTGACCACTTTCCAACCAGCATCTGTAAACCACTGATCTATTTTTTGCCTCGCTTTTTCTTCAGGAGTCATGTTCTTGATATTGTATATTATCGGAAGTGTAGCAACATATAAACAATAGATTATAAATGAATCTAAAGCTACTCAACCTGATTAATTCTATTGCAACCTCTCTTTTTTATCTGTGATTAAATCTTTTAAATCAACTTGTAATATCTCAGCTATCTGTTGCAGGGTTTCCAGATTAGGCTGAATCCGATTGCAAGCATAAGCATTGACCATACTGAAACTCTTATCAAGTTGCTTAGCCAACCATGTCTGAGAGATGCCCTTTTCGGCTAAAACAGCCTTTATTCTATTCAGTTTCATTTTTAAATGCAGTTTTATTGTGCAAATATAGTGAATTATATTCGATGATTTGGATTGTTTTTGTATTTTTGTTGTCAAAATTAAAAATAGCTATGATTCTAACAGAAAACCAACTAAAAGATCTTACTCTTGCTGCTGATGTTATTTCGGAAACTCATCAGCAAACTAGACATTTTTCTGCTGGTCAGCGTGCATCCGTATTCCTCTCTCACAAGCATGACGAAATTAGTCAACTCAGACGAGTTACCTACATTTTAGAAAATTCACATACTTGTATTTATGTTGATTGGCTTGATAATTCTATGCCAAAAACTACTTTTGGAGTTACAGCGACAATAATCAAACAGCAAATTAAAAAATATGATAAATTCATATTGATTGCTACTGATGGTGCTATTGATTCAAAATGGTGTAATTGGGAATTAGGATACGGTGATGCACAAAAATTAGACTTAGGGAAAATAGCATTATTTCCAATTGCTTGGAACG
>ENA-UEQO01002022-UEQO01002022.1-human-gut-metagenome-genome-assembly--contig:-NODE-2022-length-19151-cov-5.576387_pt1 | contig 19151 bp, 15 predicted proteins | sample MGYA00242938_ERZ507940 | MGnify/ENA primary metagenome ERZ507940 (study PRJEB26167, sample SAMN06115517) | human gut metagenome | host: Homo sapiens | place: China:Chongqing | collected 2014-12-03... | reverse complement strand
GGTTGTAACGATTGCATTTCTTTTTTTTGAAAAAAATTAAAAAAAAGAAACATTACCGGAATAACATATCGCAAAAGAATATACATTTGCATGATTTTTCCCGGGTAAACGCGAGGTTGTTTGGAACGGTCCGGATACCCTAGTGGGAGAAACGTCATTATAAAAAATTAATTTTTTTAAATCACAATGAAAAACAGATTTTTTCTGGGTTTTGTAGTTGCTATGGTTGTCGTAGCAACAAGTTGCGGAAAGATGCCGCAGGATGATATCAATGCAACGAAAGCTGCTGTGGAAGCTGCCAAAACTGCTCAGGCCGGTGTTTACATGGCTCCTGAATTCAAGTCTTTACAGGATTCGCTGACGGTCGTTATGCAGGCAATCGAAGCCGAAAATTCTAAATTTATGAAGAATTTCGATGCTTTGACGGTGAAGCTCGACACGCTGAAATCACAGGCAGAGGCTATTGCTGCTGCTGTTCCGGCTAAAAAACAGGCTGTGAAACAGGAAGCTGAAACGACTTTGGCTGCTTTGAAAACTGCGATCGAGGACACTAAAGCGCTGCTGACTAAAGCTCCGAAAGGAAAAGAAGGCAAGGCTGCTTTGGAACAGATCGGCAACGAACTGAATGTGATCGCTACTACTGCCGATGAAGTGGAAACTTCAATGGCCGGTGAAGTGAATTATGTTCAAGTGCTCGACAAGCTGACTGCCGCTCAGAAGTCGGTTGCAGACTTAAACACGGAATTGTCGGAAGCTATTGCCAAAAAAGCAAAGAAATAAGCTATTTTGACATGGATACAAGGAAGCGGGTGTCTTGCGGGACACCCGCTTTTTGGTTGGAGGTGGCAGAGAGAATGGAAGGGAGAGTGTGGATGAGGGAGATTTTTTTGTATTTTTAAGACGGCGAAAAGTCTGAAACGGTGAAAATTCCGGTATTTTTCCGGTAAGCCTGGGTATATGATAAAACGAAAACGTAAAACGAAGTCCTGCCGTTGGCTGTGGTGGCTGTTGCCTATACTGGCGGTGGCCGGATGCGGGGTGTTGCTGCTGACAGCAGACCGCCCGCCCGTTCGGCAGTTGGAGAGTGCCCGGACGGTATTGGCGGAAGCCCGGAATGCAGATTCGGAAATATATAGCCGGAAATTGTTCGGAGAGGCAGAGGTGCTTTACGATTCGGCTATGCGGGTGTGGAGGCGAGAGAACGAAAGGTGGATTGTCGTCCGGGATTTTGCTCCGGTGGCTGTTTTGGCGGAACGTTCGGAAAATTTTGCCCGTCGGGCGATAGAGCATGCCGGGGAAGCAAAACAGAACCTAAAGCAGGATTTGGGGGATGGGATTGCCCGGTTGCGGCGGGAAATGGACGGGTTCGAGGGCTTTTTTGCCACTCTGCCTTTAGACAGAGCTGTGAAAAGCCGTCATGCTCATGGGAAGTTATTACTGAACGAAGCGGAAATCGCTTTCGGGAAGGGAGAGTATGACCGGGGTAGGGAAAGAAGCAGCATTGCTGCGCAGGAAATCCGCGCGGCCTATCAAGAAGCCCGGCAGTTGCTCGACGATTATTTCCGGCAGTTACCCGGCTGGCAAAAACGGCTTGCCGCTGCGGTGGAATTTTCCCGGCGGGAACGGTGCAGGGTGATCGTGGTGGAAAAAATCCCGGCACGCTGCCATTTGTATGATAAAGGAGTGAGAAAGTATTCTTTTCCGGCGGAGTTCGGGCGGAACTGGATCGGCGATAAGCGGCAGGAGGGGGACTTTGCCACCCCGGAAGGGGAATACAAGGTCGTGAAGAAGTTGGCGGGCAGGCAAACGAAGTATTATAAAGCTCTTTTACTGGATTACCCGAATGCGGCCGACCGTGCCCGTTTCGAGCAGTTGAAAAAAGATGGCCGGATCGCTGCTACTGCCCGTCCCGGCGGGCTGATTGAGATTCACGGCGGAGGCGGGCGCGGAGTGAACTGGACGGATGGCTGTGTGGCTTTGGATGACCGGGATATGGATAAGGTGTATGGATATGTCCGGGAAGGCACTCCGGTTTTTATCATCGGGGCTTCGGAGGATTGGCGGAAAACCGGAGCGGCTTTGTCTCCGGAGATCGAATCATGGAATAAATAGATTATGAATGCGGAAGAAAATATAAATCCGGAAAAGCGGAAGCGTTTCCCCCGGTTGCGGGAGGTGCTGACGGGCGTATTGCTGGCGGTGTTTCTGCTGGTTATACTGCCTTTTTACCTGACTCCAGTCTGTCAGGAAATGAGTTTTAGCCAGACCGGTAGGTTAAAGGCCGACTCCGCTTTGTTGAAAGACCGGACGGTGCAAACGAAACTTTCCCGCCTGAAACGGGATGTGGCGCTGCTGGACAGGCGGCTCGACGGTTTTCTGCCCCATAAACCCTATATCGTGATAAACACCACCCGGAACCGTTTTTACCTGTATGACCGGAACGGGAAATTGGTACGTGAGGGCTTTTGTTCGTCGGGGAGCTATACGAAACTGGTCAGCGAAAAGCGTACCTGGATATTTAAAACCCCTAAAGGCCGGATGACGGTTTTGTCGAAAACCGAGAATCCGGTATGGACGAAACCGGACTGGGCTTTTATCGAAGAGGGGCTGCCTGTGCCCGGACCCGGAGATCCCGCCCGTTACGAAAGGGGGGTGCTCGGCGATTATGCCTTGCGGATGGCGGACGGTTATCTGCTGCACGGCACGCTTTACCAGCGTTTGCTGGGAATGCCCGTCACCCACGGTTGCGTGCGCTTCGGGGATGAGGATTTGGAGGTGGTCTATCGCACGTTGCCCGTCGGTGCGTATGTCTATATTTATTAATCACGGGAGGAACAGGATGATGAAATGGATACAGCAACATAAAATCCTCGCAATGGCGGTAGCTGTTGCCGTGGTATTGTCTGTCTGGTATATTGCCGGGGCGGTAAAAGCCGTAAACCGTTATGTGGAACAGTTTAACGCTACTTATGAGGTGAAGGAAGAGTCGGAAGGACAAGGCGTGAATATGTACCGTGTGCCCGGCTATCATGAATTATTGAAAGAAAAAGGTTTGTTGAGCAGTCAGGTGAAGTTGGCGCGTACCGATTCGGTCGGTTTGTTCCTGAATTTGCCCGATAGCGTTGCGCAGCTGATGATTAAGGGTGTGGCCGTGCGGAGCATTCCTTTGCAGAAAATCGGTTTGCCGTCGCTGTTCAGCCGTACTTCCCAGGAGGCTTTGTATGAGTGGTTGTCCGAGCCGGTGCTCGTCCATACGCTGAAAGCCACCATAGCCAAAGAGCCTGTGAACGTCGTGCAGGCTCCGAAAGACAGCAGCGATGCCGTGCCGTTGCTGAAACCCGATACGACCAACCGCGAGCCGGTGTTTTTTATACTCGGTTCCGACCGCGGGCTTCGTCTTTATTTTTATCAAACGGAACGGGGCGGACGGGATAGCCGTGCGGCTTTCGCTTTCGAATGGGCCGATCGCTGGCAGGAGGTGAAACAAAATCTCCGTTCGGTGTTCGCATTTCGTGTGCCGCCCTATGTGCCTACTTTGCGGATCGGCATTTCCAAAGAGGATGCCAAAGTGCTCTATCGCGCTTTGCCCGAAAAGGGAAGGGTCGTCATTACCTATTAGTGTTTATCGGATGCGTTTTAGCCTTTTGTGTTTAGCCGGAGTTTGTCCGGCTATTTTTTATTGCGGTGTGAGGTGTTGCGGAGCCGGTTGTTGAATTGGCAAAGCAACTGAAGCACGGATTCATTTTCGTAATAGCAGGATTTATATTTTGCCCCTCCTCGAAAGGGCGGTTTGCCGCTTGTGGCGCGAAAACGTAAAACCGAATCTGTCCGCCGCTTTGCCGAAATGGGGGGACATGTTGCCGTTCTCGAATAACTCTTTATCTTTGTAGGTATATTTTGATTGAAAGTCCATCCTTTATATACTATTCCCTTATGAATAATAGGTGGTAAATACCACCCTCTCTATGTAACAGAGAAAATGGCCGGAAATGGCTGATTCCTTGAACGATATTGATAAAAAATCGTAATATGGATATTATGGGGTGACATCTCCTATACGAAGTATGTCCTTCCCATAAGTAGAAATCCATATTTCGATGAAAATTTATTACAGCGAGAAAATATTCTCCGGTTGAATAACGTAGCTGTTATAACAGAAATGAAACCGTATTGAAGGAGATAAAAAGTGGAGCGGTTATAATAGTTCATTAAAATACGTTTCCGACCGTATCGGATAAGCGAATATAGAAGAAATGCTAACTTAAAATTCAGGTAATGGCATCAATTAAAGTGAAATTCAGGCCTTCGACAGTTGAGGGGAAAGAAGGTATTTTATATTATCAAATTATATTAAACCGTATTGTACGCCAGTTAAAGACGGACTACCGGATATTTGCGAGCGAATGGAATAAAGATAAGGAAGTTATTATTATAAGCACATATCAGGCGGAACGATATGCTTACCTTCTTGCTGTTCAGGAGCAGATAAACAGGGAGATCCGTCGGTTTGAGAAGATAGTGGCTTCCTTACCGGATAATTCGCCCGGTAAATACCCGGTAGATGAAATTATCATGCGCTTTCAGTGCTCCGTTAATGAGCAATCGCTTTTCAATTTTATGGAGGACATTATCGTGCAATTGAAACGGCTCAGTAAGAAAAGAACGGCAGAAACCTATACGGCTACGCTCAACAGTTTTTTGCGTTTCCGGGAGGATAAGGATGTTTTGATGGATGAAATAAGTTCCGATTTGATCATGGAATACGAGGCTTATCTGAAAGCAAAAGGCATTACCATGAACACGGTTTCCTTTTATATGCGTATCCTTCGGGCCGTATATAACCGGGCTGTAGAGAAGGGGATGACAGAACAACGCAATCCATTCAGGCATGTTTATACCGGTATCGACAAGACCGTAAAGCGGGCTGTGACGATAACCCATATCCGAAAGATGAAAGATTTGGATCTGACGCATCATCCGGCTATGGCTTTTGCAAGGGATATGTTTATGTTCAGCTTTTATACTCGTGGCATGTCGTTCGTGGATATGGCTTATCTTAAGAAGTCTGATCTTAAAAATGGTATCCTGATCTATCGCAGGCGGAAAACGGGGCAGCAACTTTCTATCAAATGGGAAAGGTGTATGCAGGAGATTGTCGATAAATACAGTGGCCCTGTAATGCGGGATACTCCGTACCTGTTGCCTATTATAACGGAGAGGGATATAGAGAAAGCCCGGCAGCAATATAAAAACAAATTATACATGATTAACCTTTATCTGAAACGGGTAGCGCACCAGATTGGCCTGGCAATGCCGATGACTACTTATGTGGCGCGGCATTCCTGGGCAAGTATTGCTAAAAGCAAAAATATACCCGTATCGGTTATCAGTGAAGGGATGGGGCACGATTCCGAAGCGACGACGCAAATTTATCTGGCTTCTTTGGAATGTTCCGTTATCGATAAAGCAAATTCACTTATTTTAAAAGATTTATAAAGTAGGAAAGGTATTGTTTAGTAAAATCTCTCTCTCTTCATAAGAGATACTATATGCAATGCAAATATACACAAAATATTGGAATCAAACGCAATATATTTTTTTAGAAAACGAAAAAGAACTTCAAAAAGATTAATTTGTTTTGCAAAATCTGATCGATTGTAATTTAAATAACTGATTTTCATTGTATTATACAATCTTTCTCTCTCTTATGAAGAGAGAGGAATGTATTTATTGTGTTATATATAGGCGGAACAGGGAAATAAGGGAATAGCGCGGTGTATAATCAATGAATTTCAGATATGAATAAGGGAATTTTCAAATTTTGCAGTGTCTTGCTTTTGGTACTTATTTTTAATACGGAGGGAAAGTGCCAAAAGGTAGCGGTCAAGACGAATTTACTTTATGACATTCCCGCATTGACTGCTAATGCGGGTGTCGAGTTTGGTCTGGCTTCCCGCTGGACGCTGGATGTGTCGGCCAATTACAACGGCTGGACGCTTTCACACGATCGCCGCTGGAAACATTGGCTTGTGCAGCCGGAAGCGCGTTATTGGTTTTGTGACCGTTTTGCAGGGCATTTTTTAGGGGCGCATCTTCTGGGCGGACAGTTTAATATCGGCGGTGTGAAGAATCATATCCATTTTTTGGGAAGTGATTTTTCTCAAGTGGGGTATAGGCGTTATCAAGGATGGATGATAGGTGCCGGTGTGGCATACGGTTATGCCTGGATTTTGGGAAAACATTGGAATGTGGAAGGTGAAATCGGTTTGGGCTGGATTTATACCCGCTACGATTCTTATCCGTGTGCTAATTGCGGTAAAAAATTAGCTAAAAATAAGACACATAATTACGTAGGTCCGACGAAAGCGGCTGTGAATTTGGTATATACTTTTTAACAAATGGTTATGATGAAGAGAATATATACGATATGCCTGTTGTCGTGGATGATGGCGACGGCATTGCAGGCCCAGACGTTGTTGGAAGGGCGCGTGACGGTGAGTAATCTGGATATTGCCCGTACGGAGGGTAATTTGTTCGTTTCGATGGATGTGGGGGTATCGGGTTTGGAATTGAAGACGAATCGCGAAATAATACTGACGCCCGTGTTGCGTAACGGTACGGATTCGCTAAACTTACCGGCGATGGTTGTTGCCGGGCGTAACCGTTATTTTTATCATCAGCGCAACGATTCGTTGCCGGACGATTTGTTGGTGCGGCGTACGAAGAAAGATACTGTTGTGAATTACCGCGCCGTCGTTCCCTTTGAGGGGTGGATGGCTACCGCTGCCTTGATCATGGACGAAGGCGAATGTGGTTGCCGGTGCGAGGTGCTGGTGTCGGACGATGAGATGCTGACGGTGCTGGATTTCAAACCGAAGGATTTCAAACCCGCTTTCGTCTATCTGGAGCCGCAGGCAGAGACGGTAAAAGTTCGTGAGGTGAAAGGATCGGCTTATATCGATTTCCCGGTTAACCGTACGTATATCGATGAACATTACCGTGATAATTATGTGGAGTTGCAAAAAATACGGAATACTATCGATGTGGTGCGCAACGATGCCGATACGCGGATTACTTCGGTGTTTATCAAGGGGTTCGCTTCGCCTGAGGGGGCGTATGCCAACAATACGCGTTTGGCAAAAGGACGTACCGCTACTCTAAAAGAGTATGTACGTAAATTTTATGAATTTCCCGACAGCCTGATAACTACGGCTTATGAACCGGAGGATTGGGAAGGGCTGGCGCGTTATGTGGAAACGTCCGATCTGCCTAACAAAACGGGTATTCTGGAGTTGATCGGTAGCGGAATGGAACCGGATGTCAAGGAACTTGAGCTGAAAAAACGTTATCCGGCAGACTATGCCTATCTCTACCGGAAAGTTTATCCGGGGTTGCGCCATTCGGATTATGCCGTGCAGTATCATGTGCGTATTTATACGGATGTTGCCGAAATCCGGCGATTGATGACGACGGAACCGCAAAAGCTGAGTTTACAGGAGCTGTATCTCGTGGCTCAGGATTGTGAGCCGGGCAGCGATGAATATAATGAGGTATTTGCCATTGCGGTGCGTATGTTTCCCGATGATGAAACAGCCAACCTCAATGCTGCAAACACGGCGATGGGATTGGGCGACCTCAAGAATGCCGGGCGTTATCTCGCCAAATCGGGCAGGAGGGCGGAGGCAATATATGCACGTGCCGTTTTTGCGGCATTGAACAACGACTACGATACGGCTAAAAAATTATTTACCGAGGCACAGCAAGGGGGAATCTCCCAAGCTGCTGCGGCATTGAAACAATTGGAGGAAATAAAAAAATAATATGTAATCGAAAAAACTGGATGCGATGAAACTTTGGAGTAATTTCTTAATAAGCATGTTGGCTATTGCAGCGATGGCAGGATGTAGTAAACATTCCGAAAGTTTAGATCAGGGGCGTGAACCGATAGACGACGGAAATGTTGTTTATATGAATGTTAAATTGCAGCTTCCGGCAGTTCCGGGAACCCGCAGTGTGACCGGAGAGAATGGCGGAACGGAAAGCGGAACGGAAACGGGGCAGGATTATGAAAATGGAGTAAGTAGTCTTTTGTTGGTGCTGGCAGAGAAAGATTATACTTACATTGCACATGGATTGGCCGGCACTTTGTCTGTCAAGAATGACGGGTTGGTATCTGCCACGGCAGCGATAACTCAGACGGCACTTGCTAATTATTATGATACAAAAACGGGAAGTAATCGGTCTGCTGCTCTTCCGCAGGGAGCTGAAAATATTTATGTGTTTGCTTATTGTAATCCGCCGAAAGATTTGTTGGATGTTTTCGATAAACGGGATGAGAGTACCCCGAAAGCATGGGTGGATGCGTATTGCCAGGTTATCGGAAAAAATTATGAGCCGGGCGATGATATGATCGGTGCGACGGATGGTAGCAATCGGTCAATCTGGGCGAAAGGGAGTTTCCTGATGTCGAATGCAGAACTTACCGAAGTTGAAATTCCGCGTACTTTCGACGACTGGTTGGTGAAATACGCTGAAATAAATTCTCCTTTCGAATTTAGGAAAGTGGTCCCGGTAGAACGTTCCGTGGCGCGTTTTGACTTTAAAGACGGTAGTCCTGCCAATACCCCTGCCAATACTTATATTATAGACAAAGTGACCGGCCAGCACGGCGGAGCCCTTCAAGTACAATTGGTGCGGATGGCTTTGGTGAATATGAGTAAAAGTTTTTATTATTTGAAACGCGTTTCAGATCATGACGACGGCCACCAGAATCCGGTGCTTTGCGGTGTAGAGAAACGTAATAACCATGTGGTGGACGTGGATGTGGAGAAAGATCATAAACACGGGGATATCAAAAACATGACCCCCGCCGGCTTGGAGTTAGATAAATATTTTAATTTCCAATTGTTTAACGGGGACGGTACGATAAATGAGAAAAGCCGTTATTATTGGAATAACTGGAATATAAATACAGTGCTCGGCAATGATGGCGATGTGCTCGGTGACGGTAACAACTGGAGCGGAGAAGCTGAAGGAACCGATAAGTCCGGGTATCATATTTGGCGGTATGTCACCGAAAATACGGTTTCACACGATGAATATCAAACGAATGCTGTTTCGACGGGAATCGTGTTTAAAGGGAAATTACTGATCAATGAAAGCGATGAATCTGTGAATGAAACTCTTCGCGCGGCTGTGAATGGAAAATATCAGGTGCCCGATCATTTAAAAGGGAAAGTCTATGTTTATTCTGTCGATGGAATCGATTACCCGATTCTTTATCAGTTTATGGGTAATTTGTTCGTCGGATGGAACAATCAGATAAAAGCGTATGCCGACGAAAAGCCCGGTTCTGCAATATATGCTGCTGTATATGATAAAGTCGATGGAGGTAAATCTGCCGATGAGTTATATCAGGAACTGGTGACGATTGCCAACGACGGCAATTCTTCTCGCGAAGCCATAGAGATTGCGTTAAATAATTTCCGTAAAGCGGCCACTGCTATGGGGTTCACCTTGTATCAGGCAAGTAACGATACACAGGATTACACCCCGGATCAACAAAGAGGAGAAACTTACGGGCCGGGTTATTATTTTTATTACTACTATTGGAACCGTCATAACAATAACGGCAGGAATGGCGTGATGGGACCGATGGAATTTGCCGTCGTGCGTAACAATGTATATAAACTGTCTGTGACGGAAATTCATAGTTTAGGACATCCGCGTATTTCCGGCAACGATCCCGACAAACCGACTCCGGAGACGCCCGATGAAGTGGGTAAGTTATATTTTACCGTAGATGTGAAGGTTTTACCCTGGACTGTGCGGGTGAACAATATTGTATTTTAAGCGATCATGCGAGGGATGAAACGAGATATGATGTTACGTTGGTCGGGAATGGCTTGTGCCTTTCTGATGCTCGTCTCCCTGTCTTCGTGCGAGAAGATTTACGATGATTTGGAGGCATGCCCGCACGGGGTTTCCCTGCGTTTTGTGTATGATTACAATATGGCTTATGCCAATGCGTTTCCCAAAAAGGTAGATTGCCTGACGCTTTATGTGTACGACAGTAAGGATAATTACGTCGCGACGCATGTGGTGACAGCCGATTCCTTGTTGAAGGACGAAGGGTGGCGGATGCAACTGGAATTGCCCGAGGGAAGTTATCATTTCGTGGCATACGGCGGTATTGCTTGTGACGAGAGTTCGTTCTCGCTGCAGCAAGAACCCGGTGCGGCTTCCCGTTTTGAAGACCTTCGGGCGTTCATGGATGCGGATTGCCTGAGTTCGGAAGATTCGGCAAGGCGAAATCTGCATGGCTTTTATTGGGGCGATTTGCAATTGGAAACTGCCGACTTATACCGGCAGGGGACAGTGAAGATGATGAAGAATACGAACAATATCCGTATTGTATTGCAGGATGTGAATAGCGAGCAACCGGTTTACGGAAAGGATTTTACGTTCTCGATAACGGACGATAACACGCTTTTCGGCGAGAACAACGATCTGATAGCGAACGGAAAGGTGACTTATGTGCCGTGGGCACAGGGAAATACGTTTATAGGTGTAGATAATGCCGGCAGGGATGTGGTCGGTGCTTATGCGGAATTGTCCGTATCGCGGCTGATGACGAAAAATTCGCCTGTTCTGCTGATAAGGAGTAAGGAAACAGGAGAGCATGTAATAGATATTCCTTTGTTGAAATATTTGATGTTGTATAGAAGCGACCTTTATGCCCAGATGGGGACGCAGGAATTTCTCGACCGTCAAAGCGAATGGTCTATGCTTTTCTTGTTGGATAGCGAGAAAAGATGGGTACAAACTTATATTAAAATCAACGATTGGACTGTAAGGCTTAACGAAACGGGTTTGTAAAATGAGTAGATCGGTATTTATCGTACTCCTGTTTGCTGTATCTCTGGGGTTGATAAGTTGTAGTAAGGGGGAATATGCAGAGGAAATGCCTGCGTTGATGACCTTGAAAATCAACGTGGGGATGTCCGGTACATGGCCCAAAACACGGACGGATTATTCCGGAGCGGAGAACGACGATGAAAAGATGCATACTTTGCGTATTATTATTGTACGTCCGAGCGGTATAGTTGAAAAGACGGAATATATAGATTTGGGAAACGAGCCGGCCATCGAGCGTATCTGTGAGTTTGGGGGGATTGTCAGTGGGGAAAATAAACGGATTTTTCTTGTTGTCAATGAGCATTCAACGAAAACCGAGGAGAATGGGATTGTTGAACGGGTGGTTCCTTATGATTTTACAAAAATCGAGGAAGGGAAATTATTCCCGGCGGATACCGTTTACAATCTGGCAATCCGTTTGAACGGCAAAACGGAACGGTTGTCCGGCCCGCTGCCGATGAGTGACATGCATCAAGTGGATGTGCCTCGTTATTCTCCGGACGAACAGGAACATATATGGGAAACAGAACTTACCGTCAGGCGTGCTGCCGTGAAATTTACATACTATGTGACTAACGAAAGCGATAAAGATTTCAAGGTTGTCGGTTTGGAAATGGAAAAAATGGCACAGCGCGAGTATTTCATGCCGAGGGAATTGGGGGATGGATCTTTCATTGTGCCTTCGGTGAACGGTAACAATGAGTATTATCTTTTTGAGCATGATTTTCTTACGGCAGTCGGTTTGCCTGCAAAGAAGGAAAAGGTCGATTTATTACGCCAGGCAGGCGAGAAACCGATTTATCTGCTGGAAGGGAAATACGAGGACGATGGCACGGATAAGGAGGATGCCATGCTGAATTATAAAATGGCGCTTAAGTTGCAATGCGATGAACTCGGCCCGGCTTCCTGGAAGACTACTTTCGAATATTTACCCGATCTGCCGGAATATTTACGGCGCAACACGCATGTTGTGGTTCATGCTACGATTCGGCCCGATTTGGAGATAAAATGTGAAGTGCATGTTCACCCTTATATCGGTGTTTCTCTTGACCCGGATTTCGGAATATAACAAAAAGTATTTAAGGATATGAAACGTAGCGTTTTATACTGTTTTTTTTATTTACTGTTACTGGGAGTGACGGCTTGTGTGAACGACGAAATACGCAGTTTTGACGATCTGCCGGAAGGCGAAACTACCGTGAGTGCTACCGTGGAGTTCAATCCGCTCACTCCGGCCCTGGCAACCCGGGCGGTGGAGGGAGATGCGATTAAAAGTATCGGGAGCCTTTGTGTGTTGGTGTACGGAATGGACGGGAAGCTGGTAAACAAGCACTTGATAAAAAAGAACGATACGGAGCAAGTGCCGGATTATACGGAGGGCGAAATGGAACGGAAAGATGAAGAAGGAAAAGATAGGATTGCAGAATCCAAAACGCCCTATGCCCGGTTTCGTTTAAAGATTCCTTATGGACGTTATCGTATTTACGCCGTTGCCAATATGGGTGATCTGGCCGATTATGCCGATGAGATAGAAACGATGACGGGTTTAAAGAGCATTCTCCTTACGTGGCAGAGCGATGTGAGGAAAAATAATCAGATGCTCGGACATTTTACCGAAAAGGGCGTTTATTGTAACGATGACGAGGATTACATATTGACGATAAACCGTAAGGGTATGGAATTACGTGCGGGAATCCGGCGGGTGGCTTCGAAAGTGACCTTGGCTTATGATGGTTCGCAGTTGAAAGAGGGGGTGTTTGTTTATATCAAGTCTGCCCGGATTAAGGATATTCCTCGTTATTGCCGTTTAGGAAATAAAAATGCGGTCAGGCAATCGAGGGATTCTCTGATTGAATTCGGGGATACGATCAGATATGATTTGCAATATGATGCCGATACGAAAAAAACGGTCAGTGCGCCTTTTGATGAATATTATGTGGCACGTGTCACTAAAGGACGGCCATATTTTCCGCATAACGATAAATATGAAAAGGCATTTCATACCGAAACCGAACGTGCGCTTTTCTTTTATGAAAATATGCAGGGAACGGGAAAAGATAAAAGGCAAATGTTTAAAGACGGTAATAGCGGTTCGCTGCTATATGCAGACAAAGACGATATGCCCTATGGAACTTATATCGAGGTGGAGGCTTACTATCGTTCTATCCATGAAGGCCGCGTCAGCAATGGAAATATCAAATACCGCTTTATGCTCGGAAAAAATGTTACAACGGATTATAATGCGGAACGCAATCATCATTATAAACTGACTTTAAGGTTTAAAAATTTTGCCAATGATGTGGATTGGCATATCGATTACGAGGAAGAAGATCCGAGTATTCAGGTTCCCGAACCTTATTACATTTCTTATTTATACAATCATAAGATGATGCTTCCCGTGAAAATTAATGCAGGGGGAAGTGTTTTAGAGAGTTTAACGGCTGAAATCGATACCAATTCATGGGCTCCTTTCGAAGCTTTTTATCTTGATTATGCAAGAAATTTAGATCCGAATGTAACGAAGTCGGTAAACTTGAATCCCTGGAACGGTTTTTTGTCTTTGCGAAGAACGCAGACTACAGTGGTAACCATGCCGGGGGATAATCAAATCACCAGCCTGAATAGGCTGAATATGGAGTATTGGAACAATACGAAACGCGGAAAAAGAGAATACGAGGTAAATACGGATCCCGGCGAGTACGATTCCGACGAAGGAGACGGAAAATATTATGTTTCTAAAGACGAGGATGGAAAACTGTTTTTTTCTATCCCCATGTACACCCGTGCCAAACAATTGCTTGTGAAGTCGGCTTATACGGGCAATAATCCTTATGTCGCTTATCAGCGTAAAGCAGTCGTCCGTTTCACCGGAAAATTAGCGAACGGGAAAACGATAATAAAATTTGCCAAGATCATGCAGGTGCGGCGGGTGGTTAATCCCAAAGGTATCTGGCGAAAGCATGATAACGATGCGGCTTTTCACGTCACTTTGAAGCGATTGCCCAGGGAAGCGAGCGAATCGTTCGAAGAATTTACTTCCGAAGGAAAATGGAGGGCATATCCGATAGTGGATCAGACAAACCTGATCGGACTTGGCGGACAAAACGATACGGTGATGGGGAGTACGGGTACTCCGATCGATTTTACGATCCATTTTAATGGAACGTGTGGTGAAAAGGAAAACCGTTGTGCCATTATCCGGGTAGAGTATCATGATTATAGTTGTTTTCATCTCATATTTGTTCGTCAGGGAGGTGCTCCCCTCGATTTGGTCGGTAAAGGCACTTTGTGGCATTCCTATAATATGTGTACCCGGAATACCGAAGCGGGATGTCCTTTGGAAGAAGGTTCGCTGTTCAGATTTTGTAATTGGGATCAGCCGATAGATGCCATAAATAATGAAAACGATAAAATACCGTGGATTAATGTGAGTGCGGAGAGTTTTAAGGACCATGCCAATACTCCGTTTCTTATCGCGGGGAGCAGCGAAAGAAAATTATGGTCGCAAATCACGTCTAATGCCCGGTCCGACGTGTTTACCGCTCCGGATATAAATCCGGTTATACCTGGGAAAACGGTTTCCGTTGCTTCCTTTGAAGATTATAACGAACTCTGGGAAAGCGATGCTATCGAAAATGGGTATGGGGTAATGTACGGTAATGACGCAACGGGGACACTTTCCTCGTTAGAGGAAGTGTACGGGCATCGCTACGATAAACACCAGGAGAACGGCGGGGAATATGGAATGCGGGGGATTTTTGTCTATAATAAAAATAGCGGCGATAACTTATTTTTTCCGATCGGTGCTTCGGGGTACGGTCGCCGGAAACATTATGACGGCGCCGGTGGTAAAGGAACAGCGGTATTAAGGTACGCCGGGAGAAATCGGGCCTTGGATAAAAGTGCCCCGTTTCAAGATCCCTGGCTCGGCTACCGGCCTTTATTTTATGACCTTTATATGCGTCCGGGAGCTATTTACTGGTTGCAGCGCAGGGTGTCTAACGTTAGAAATGGGGATGAAGATGCTATCGCCTGGGATATCAATTATTTTACTTTCGATTTTAATTACATTGCTACCAGTAATGTTTTCAGTGATAATAATAGTGATGCCTGTTTTGTACGTTGTGTAGAGAAATAGAGGGTGGTAAGAATATGAAAATCTTCTATATATTGTTCGTCCTGTCGGCGCTGTTTCTTGGTGGGAATCGTGCAGGCAGGGCGAATGTTTTTGAAGCGGGGGCTTGCATCCGGACAGATACGGCGGCTCTTGCGGAACTGCCGCTGCCGGTTGTGCCGCAAACCTTGCTTACTATCCGGGAACGGGCTGCGTATGTGATGGAACATTTCTGGGATGCGATGGATTTTAGCGATACGTTTTGCAGCCGTAATCGTGCTTTTATGGAGCAGAATTTCGTTAATTTCATTTCTCTTTTTCCCCATGCAGGGCAGGAGGAGGTGGCAGTAGCAGTGAAACATTTGATGAAAATAGCGGAAGCAGATCCCGTTGCTTATACACTTTTGGCAGAGATAGCGGAAAAATATCTTTATGAACGGGAATCTCCGATGATGTGTGAGGAATATTTCCTGCTGTTTCTGGAGGAAATGGCCAGTACGCCCGTATTGGACGAGAGCGCTAAAGTACGCCCGGTTTATTTATTGGAAATGGCGGGAAAGAATCGTCCGGGCATGCAGGCTTTTAATTTCACTTACCTCATGCCGGACGGTAAACGGCAAACGCTTTACGAAACACAGGGAGAGCGGCTGCTACTTGTGTTTTACGACCCCGATTGCGGTCATTGTCGCGACGTAATGGTGGCTTTGCAGGGGAATGCCTTGCTCCGGCGGCTGGCAAACACAGGACGATTGACGGTATTGGTCGTTGATGTCGGTGGTGACCGCAGTGTGTGGCAACGTTCCCTCACAACCTTGCCGGAAACTTGGAAACCCGCTTTTGACAGGGACGGAGTACGGGAGCGGGAAGGGTATGTATGGCGGGACTTGCCTGCTATGTATCTTTTGGATGATGATAAAACCGTTCTTCTCAAAGAGGCATCTTTACAAACCGTCACTGCTTTTTTTTCCGAACTGGATTCTTTGGGCAGTTATTGATTTACGGTTTTATAATTCCGAATATAAAAAGACACCTGTTTTTATTCTCGTTTTTATTTCTATCTTTGCCGTAAATAGAAGTGTTTTATGTTTAAATCTAAGAAGGATTCGGTGAAGTAAATAATCTATAATTCCGTTATAGATTATCTTTTCATGTTTGTTCGGGCATTTCCGGCCCGGAATATTTTTCGTATTAAAAATTTACAAATCGACGGCTTGTAGGAGAGTGTAGTGGAACGTTCTCTCGTGCAAGTGCTTAAACGACAATTAAAATGGATTTAAACGATATAAAGATCAGAGAGACAAAGGTTGAAGATTTCAACGATATAATGCAGGTCGAGCGGGAAGCGTTCGGTTACGAAAAGGAAGCCCGGCTGGTGGCGGATTTACTGACGGATAAAAGTGCAGAGCCTATGGTTTCGCTGCTTGCCTTTTACCGGGGGCAGGCCGTCGGGCATGTGCTTTTCACCAGGGCTTACTTCGACGGCCGGCCGGAACAGCCGATGATACACATCCTTGCCCCGCTGGCGGTGAAACCGGAGTTTCAACGGCAGGGCATCGGAGGCCTGTTGATAAAGGCCGGAATCCGGTTATTGCAGAAAATGGGTTCGCACCTTGTTTTTGTGCTGGGGCATAAGGAATATTATCCCCGGTACGGTTTTATGCCTCACGCGGCGCGATTGGGTTATCCGGCTCCTTATCCTATCCCCGATGAATTCAGCGATTGCTGGATGGTACAGCCGCTCGGCCCTATCGGTTTTGCTGCGGGTAAGGGAAAGATTAAATGTTCCGATGTGTTGAACAAACCCGAACACTGGCGGGATGATGAATCGGATAAAATATGAAAAAGATGGAAATCCGGAAAGAATCGTTACTGTATGCCGGTCGTTCGGATTATGACTACATCGACAGCTATGAATATGTGATCGTGGATATAAAAAATAAAATCGGTGTCCTCGAAATAGCGGAAGCGTTCGCTAAGCCGGGGCCGAAGTGGATGGACGGATTGTTCGCCTTGCGAAATCGGATCGTTTCGGTTTTTAAACTGAAAACTCCCACAATGGCCGTAAAGGAGGAAGCCGATGAAGACGGTGATAAATGGAAGGTGGGGAGCCGTTCTGGCATATTTAGAATATTCGGCAAAACAGACTCCGAGTTGTTGCTCGGTGAAGACGACAAGCATCTGGATGTGCGGGTTTCGTTGTTTCTGGAACCGAACGGGACTAACCGGGATGAAAAGAAAGCGACGGTGACCACCGTCGTCAAACTTCATAACCGGCTGGGAAAATGCTATTTCTTTTTCGTGAAGCCGGTTCACCGGATCATTGTTCCGCTTTTGCTGAAACAAAAATTCGGGCAACTGGAATCGGAGGCCAATGCGTAGAGCAGGAAAAGCAGCAAGTAGGCAAGCGATATAAATAAAGCCGGGATTCCCGATATACTGAGGATTCCCGGTTTTGTTTATTGTTATGGTTTAAATGCCTTTATTTTAGATTTATATTTTATTGGAGAGATATGATTTTAGGTATTCATGTCAGTTATTATTTATAATTCTCCGGGAAACGATTTCAAGGTACTTCTCTGTATATATTGGATTGGTAGAATCGGGGTAAAATAACATTTTGACTTTCTTATCCGAATCTATAACAAAGAAAAAAGGAATGGCGGAGGATTCTATGGGTAATTTTAATGTTTCGCCTTCATGGAGGTAACTGTAACATTGATTATGGTACAATGCTTTTTTTTCACGAGGGGTGATGTGGAATACTATAAAAATCGTATTTGAATTGTTTTCAGGCTCTCCGAAATATTCTTTCATTTTGCTTAATCCGAATTGTATGCATGAAGAACACATTCTTCCTGAAACGCAATAAACTAATGTCGGTTTTTTAGCCAAGTCGTATAATGAATGGATTTGTGAAGAGTCGTTTCCGTAAAATAGCTGAATATTTTTAATTTCCAGTCCTTCATTGCCGAGCCACTGTTCCGTCAGTCCTTTGAGATAGTAATGTTCTATTTCTGCTTCGATAGGTCTGGGAGTATTTTTAGAAGGTGTATAATGGTATATTATAAATAAAATCAATATACAAGTAGTAATCCATGGCAGTATTTTCATTCTAATACGATTTGAAATTATATTTTAATACGATGGGATTGGCATCGATAGGAATCTGTTGGATTTTTTCCCATTCTTGCTGATTTATCCACTCTTTTTGAACTTGCCGTTCTACGATATTTGCCGGAATAATGCTAATCAGAGACTGTTCGTTACAATCAAAAGGATAATAAATCATTATTCCGCTCGGTTTATTGAATGTCGTGGTGGTCTGAGTTGCTTTATTATAGAACGTCGTATGCCAAAATTTTTCGTAAATGTAATATACGACCATATAATCCGGGGTTTCTTTAAAATCGGAAATACAATATATTTTTTGTAGATTTTTATTTTCTGTGATATAATACATCATTTCCTGATCTTTCGGGAGATTTCTGAGTTCATGATCTTGTGCTCTGAAATTAAATGATTGTTTTTCTGTTATTTCACCTGTTTTTTGGGATATTTTATATACTTTTTTTTGATCTGCGGCAAGAAACAGAATTTCTTGCTGGAAACAGCTGAAAGGGCTGATGATGTAATGATAGGGGGTTTTACGTAAAATGAACTCCTCGGACATTGGTTTTGCCCGGATGATTTTATTTTCTTTCTTAGAGTAAATCAGCAGATTCCCCTGCACTTTTTCATAGAAAGCCGTTAAATCTTTATTAATGGGGAAGAAAGCATGTATGGCATTCGCAGGAATCTTATACGCCTGCATAAAATCACCTGGGGGATTGTAGATTAGATATTGTCCCGGAGAACTGATGATGTCTATATTGTCGGTTTCCGGATTAATAACTATAGCTTCAATACCAAGATATTCGGTAGGCCCTCTGCCTGCTTTATCTAATTTCCATAGAAATTTTCCTTTTTCATCGAATACGAATAATATTTGTTGTGTCTTATCGAGGATAAATATCTGATTATTATGCCATATCATTTTATCCGTACTGGAAATTAAACTGCTATCCTGTGTTTCTAAAGGGATAATATCTATTGTCGCAAATAGATCTGAGAATTTATCTGT
>ENA-UEQO01002020-UEQO01002020.1-human-gut-metagenome-genome-assembly--contig:-NODE-2020-length-19165-cov-20.998481_pt1 | contig 19165 bp, 20 predicted proteins | sample MGYA00242938_ERZ507940 | MGnify/ENA primary metagenome ERZ507940 (study PRJEB26167, sample SAMN06115517) | human gut metagenome | host: Homo sapiens | place: China:Chongqing | collected 2014-12-03... | reverse complement strand
AAATTGAATTTCTCAACACCAAAGGAGTGCTTTTACAAAAACATTTCGTAATTTTGCACTTGCTTGTTGAATTCGCGATGCTCATAATTTGTTCACAAGGATAAAAGAAACTTAATCACTTCTCCACCTTTAAGGTAATCTCATCACCAATAGTCAAGACGACACGGTTGGCATTCTCCAGCTCTAAGGCCTGCACCTGATTCTGAAGTCAAAGCTTCATAAAGGAAAGGTCAGAATGGTGCAAATCTGTATAGCGAAAGACTTTTGACAAACCAGTGTCATGATCCGTGGTTGTAATTTCCAACAGATACTCTGTTACTGGCGAGGTACTTTTCTTCGTCGGTATCACTTGCCTAAGATCAAATATTTCCATATGCTCTAATCTTTTTTTGTAAGAAACTTTTAGGATTATATCCTATGTTACAGCACATACCCCTTTAATCTCACATCACTATTGGGGCTGACTTTTCCCTATCATCCTCTCCAAATACCCACATAGCTCATCTTCCATATTGCTATAGTCGCAATAGGAGCTTTCGTCAGAGAGCATATCCTCCATACGAGAATCGCCCCAGGCCAATTCCAGGTCACCCAAGAGACGATGCTGCTTATTGGTCAACAACAGATGAATATCCATAGCCTCCTTCGTCTGCCAAGGAATATCTGGATGCTGGCGCAAATGACAGTACAGATGGCGCAGAACATCTAAGAATAGAACAACACTTGTCTGAACTCCACCACGCCAATATGACTCAAACCAATTCTGATGCTTTCTACATGCCTTCCCTAATTGGTCGAACAGGCAGAAGATTAAAGAAATGGCTTCCTGATATTGCTTGTTGCGGATATATTCATGTACATGATGAATAAACGGATACAAGCTTCTGGATATCTCTTTTTCATCATCATGAACTATTGCTGCATCATATGCGGCAGAAACTTCGGCTTGATGCTCAGACTCAAACTGAGTCCATTTGCGACTGCACCAATCCCTGATACTATCCATCGCTGGCCGGTATCTCTTATAGCCTCGTTCCTTCCACTCTTCCAAGATCTCAAACACCATCTGATTCAAATCATACGGTGTTTCCTTACAACCATTATGATACCAATCATAGAAGCAATCATGGTAACCATCTTCGAACCATTCATCACGAAACCAGAAGTCACTATCGTCCATGTAGTTCATCTCAAAGAGAAGATGAAGATACTTGAGTTGATCTATATCCAAGTTATCCAACTTTGATTTCAGGTCTCTGAGATAAAAACGAGATGGGGATGCTTTTGATTTGGCACTCTTCATATTTTCCTGAGCAGCACCATATCGTTGTTCAATATAGGGAGCAAACGCCTCACTTATCTCATCCAGCATCACAAATCCATCCTTGCCTCTGTTTGCTGTATTAACCACTACCCAAACCATACATTTGAGATGGTGATATTTGAGCAAGTGACGTTTCCAAAGGACATTTCCCTTGCCGCCTGCAATGATATCATGTGCCAGAACAATCTCCTCATCGTCTAATATCGCCACCATTTCTTCGGGATGGGATACGACATAAGAGGAAATGTAATCTGCCATTTTCTCCTTCGACCAAGACATAGGGATTTTCAGGGATATATCTTCTCCTATAGCTACCAGATTGTCTTTCGAGAGAATCTGCAAGCAAGAAGAATAGCTCTTTCCTGTATCGTAAGTCGAAGAATGGAATGTAATATAGTAATGGGTAGCCATTTACAAATAAGTGTTATTAGTTCCCCATGGCAGTATCGCTCTGCGCTTGTCGCCTCTCGAATGGGGAATATGCAATTTGATTTCAGAGTTCAACATTCTCACCAACAGTCAGGGTCATCTTACTGGCGTTCATGCTCTCCATCATCCTAATATGGAAATTGATCCAATCACGGTATTCATCAAGGGCGGGATCGTTGATGTCTGTATAGCCATGAAGACCGCCACAACCTGTCTCATCATTGATTTTCACAATATCTGCCACATACTTAGAATCTTTGAATTTGGATTCAATTTTTCTAAGAATTACCTGTTTCAGTTTCTGCATAATATTAATTTTTAATTCCTTCTTTATTTTTTACCATCTTATCTATCGCCTGAATCTGCTTGAGATAGGATGGGAACTTGAAGTATATCCACGAATCTTGTTCCTGCAACTCTACCATTCCTTTGTGAAGATGGCTGACTATTGAAGAACTGTGATCCATCTGAGTGATTTTCCCTACAATTTTATGGAACAACTCAGAAAGCGTGTTGTCCGGATGAAATGAATCTGTAATATAATTATATAGTTCGTCTTCTGCAAAATGGGAAGAGAATACCAATGAGGTGGAAAGGAACCGTAATATAGCATACGCAATTTCTTCCTTTGCCAGATGGTTCTCTATGATTTCCTTCGCATCATTCAAAACTGCGGCTATCTTTGTCATATCCGATTTGCCGTCAGTCTTTGCAAATGCATCTTCCTGCTTGGAATCAACAGTGATGACAGAAGGCTGGTCGATGACAGGCACCTTATGAAGCAAGACGTAGCGCTGGAGATACTTACGCCAAATCAGAAGACGCGCTCCCTGCCATACTTCTACGGCAGCTGCGGTGAGGGAAGTGAAGAGAGATGAATGAAGAGTGAAGAACTCATGAGCTCTTCTCCCCAACTCCTCCATATCATCAGGGTATTCAATACCTGTCTCTAGCGAAAAGCCCCCGATTCCATCGATCTTTTCAAACCGATAGTCGCTTTGTGTAAGCAGGTAGAGCAATCGGGAATATTTCTTTGCTTTCAGGTCTGAAAGGAACAGAGCTCTTTCATCTTTATTTTGAGAAGCATAATTGTCATAGAACCCCCCCCCATGAACAGATAGCCTTTACCTTGCCTTCTACAGTCTTCAAAAGAGCGAAATGAGCATCATACTCATAGTCCTCATCGAAGACCGGCGCATATTTGTCTGCCTCATATTCCTTGCCCCTGAAGAATTCCCGAAGGTTGCATGGAAAGATGAATTCCGTAATTCCATTATGCTGTAATACATGGTAACCTTGTCCCTCAGGAATAGCAATGCCTGAAGCAGGCGTGAGAAACGGACGGAGAACGACATCTGGAATCAGTTCCTTCAATCCCTGTTCGAGGGTTGCATTATCACAAGGGAGGTAGTTGGCCAGGATGCGGAAGTTCTTCCACATCGATTCATCTAAATTATCAAGCACCTCCTGTTGCTGGACATCCTTCCTGTTTGCCATCATCTTACTGTAGGCGATATCAGAAGTTTGACGGTTGTGATATATAGTCAATTTCTTCTGATAATTCATGAAGAGCTTGCGTAATAGACCCCCCGCATTTTTCGAAGGTTCCTTCATCTGCAGATAACCGATCATCTGATCAATAGCCCGCCATGCACCCACGGATTCAGAAGGAGCCTCATGTTCTATCTGCAAGGCATACTGGCGGATATTGGAGATACTGAGACAGTAGTTGTTTCCAAAGCGAACCAAAAGATGACGGTCTTTCTTACCTTTATGCTTGATTTGCTTGACAACGCCGACCCGACCAGCCAGAGGCCCGGAGAGGATGCGGATGGTGTCATTCTCCTTGACCAAGTCGCTGTAACGCTTTTCTACGATACTCAATCCATTGATATCATCACCTATTCTGTCATTGAAATAGACAAAAGTCTCCATATCCTCATCAGGGATTTTTGAATGTCTTACTATTTCGTCCAATGATATCTGCTTGCAGTCGGCAGTTAGAATATGCGCCTTAGTAAAGAAGGTGCGTTCTACCAGTTCGGAAGTATGCGGTTCCATTTCAAAACCCTTGTACATAAAGTAGCCATATGGAGAGAGAACCTTCTTCAAACGCCTTTCATTCTGCACTCTGATGAAGAACATTCCCTGCAAGACCGGCACGAAGCGTACCTTCACTTCTCCATTTTCGTTCTTGTAGGTTTTTCTTCCTAAAGGAAAATAGAAGTCGGTGATGATATGATTGTATTTTTCACGCAGAAAATCTATGGATTGCTGCTCTGAAAAAACATCAGTCTTGACTATAAACCACATACAGGATTTTGAATTTGAATTGTAAACACAAGGAAAGAGTTAAAAAGTGTAACCAAACATCCAACCAGATTTGGTCGCAAGACATATTTCGGCTTCCCCTGAAAAGATGCCTCTTCCCGAGTTATTGGGGTTGTGAAATTTATCACAGCATTGAAAAACCAATAGACTAACTTCCACTAATCTTCAATACTTTTATGTCTTTCAACCTTACACATACATGATGCGAACAGGCTAGTGTTTAGCAAATTGTACTTCATAAACATTCTGCTTAGGGCGAAAGCCATATTATAAGTTCTTAACTCTTCACACTCTCCTGCATCTCTCTATGAGAAACACAGAAATACGTTGCAAAAATACTAAAAAAAATGTAAACACACAAATTACAAATGTTAAAATATTGATTTTCAATAAGATATTCTGCTTTCAAGTTGAGAGGCGTATGAAGTGCATTTCTCTACTGTTCCGATTATCAGACAGTTACAATTTTCCTGCATCACTTACATCGAGATTCAGAAAAATGGTTCATAATGGTTCATTTCTAAAGCTCTATATTCCAACCACTTTAAAATTTGATAGGAAAGCCGAAATTCCACCATTGGCACCATTCACATCAGTGCTCCACAAAGAGCAATCAGCAGCAACTGTATGCATAAGACAACATGCCTTGGCAGAAACAGAAGATAGCATTTGCATATAAGGTAAGCATGACACACTACATATACACCCCACACGATAAAAAGCCTGGTGGGATTATGATGCGACAAAATTATAAAAACGAGGATGTATGCTCAAAACTACAGATGAAAACAATAGATATAACCCAACGAGGGTGTGTCATAAGTCTGTGACGCACCCTCTTTGCATGGATAAAGCAGGTATGCTAACCATTGATTTACACATTACAGACTACTAAACCTCAAACATCCCTTAGATATTAAAATGGATAGAAAAGCAAGATTTGTAAAATTATCAGAACTAAGAAACTGTTTACCTCATTACATGTAAACCACTGATAATATGAATATAAAGCAAAGAATACAGGCTAGATGACAAAAGACTTTCATCATCTAGCCTACTTTCTGTCTTACTTCTGGTGGGGAAAGCTTAGATAGTTCATCGGCATGAAAGATGCAAATTACAAACAAAAGCCGATCAACTATCTAACTATCAATTAAAGAGAAAGAGCAGACGGTATATCCACTCCTATCGTTTTCTTTGAACCTTCTGAGAAGGTCTCATCATGTGAAGAGCCATGAAGAAGCAACGCTGGCGGAATGCCAGGTCATCTTCATCATCACGCTTTCCCCATCCTGTGCCTGGTCCGCCACCGCCACCACCGGATTGTGAAATCTTAGTAGCAGCATCCAGATAGCCCAGATATAGAGCAGCGGCAATGGAAGTCACCTGAACGGCATTATCCATGATGGTCTCTGCTATGGAACCATCAAAGAGAATGTCTCCTGTCTGCCTTGCCACTTGCCTCTGTTCAAAAGGAAGCGAAGAAAGGAACTCATGATATTTGGCTACCCGGTGCTTGGCATCGGTAGCCATCATCATATACCCCATTTGCTGCATTTCCTTGACGGTGGCCTTGCTGAGCAGAGGTACTTCCTTCTGAAGCTTCTTCTGTACCTCTTCAAACTTTCTCTCAGCCGAGAGGGTCTTGGTTTGCAACTGGGCAAGGTGTAACTCTGCAGTATGAAGTTTTTGAGTCTTGTCAGCAATTTTCTCATCCACCTCTTCCAGTTCCTTCTGAATCCTATCAAGCCTGATCTTTGCCTCTTCGGCACTAATCTTTCCGGAATCACGGTCTCGCTTGAGTTGCTCAACCTCCTCCAACAACCGATTCTTCTTAGACTCCAAATTGGCAATCATGGTCTGAAGGGCCTTGAACCTGGCAGTGGCATGTTTGATGTCTTTCTCCAAGCCACTCAAAGTAGCGCGCTGCTCCCTGATGACAGTCTGCTGCCCCTCGATGGTTTGAGATAGCTGCTCATTCTCACTCATTAATTTTTCCCGAAGCTCTGCGTGGTATTCCTCCGTGGAACGATGACGGGCTCCGGTTTCAGAAATTCTATCACCACGCTCCAGACCATACTTCTGATTGATCTTAGCGATGTCATTGTGAAGACTGCTGTAAATTCTGAGACCATCCGTCTTCAACTCACCGAAATAGGACTTCCAGGAAAACTTATTGTTCTCTGTAATGGGAAGCATTGTACAATGCGCATGAGGATTGGTTTCATCCAGATGCACGATAAAGGATGCTATATTCTGTTCACCAAACCTTTCACATACAAATTTATACATGTCCTTAGCCCATTCTTCTATCTCCGGATGCCGGACAATATTAGAGTTATCAGCCCCTTTTTTGAGGTTCACCACCTGGTCACCAAAGGCCAGACGATGCATCTGATCCCTGGAACCCCCTAAAATGATATTGGCCACCGTACGGAAAAACGGCGGATCCCTACCCCTGTTCGGGTCCCAAATCTTTCGTTCCTCAAGCAGCATCCTGATTCTTTTGGGGACAGATGTTTTCTTGTCAACCTCACAAATCACCCCACCTTTCTTAATCTCAAAATTCAGGTGCTCGCGAGTAGAATCATAGTTGCCGCTCCAACGCTTCAACCTCTCGCCACCATTAGCATTGCGCAGAAACTCATTGCTCTGAGAGGTTGTCATGCCTTTTCCGGCTCTAATGTCGAGTACTTGTTTTGCCATAACTTCCATTGTTTGCCAGCAGGGACCAAAGGGTTCTTAGGGACTTTCCCTAAGCCTAATCGCTTACCTCGGCTTGCCGCACGAAGTCGCCAAGAAATTGGCAGGTAAGCCTCCGTGTTTCAAAGCGTTAGCCATGAAACCGGGGATTAGGCTCCCCCCTGATGTAAAAAAGTGCGGTTTCCGGCGCAAGCGCCCCTGGAAAACGAGCCTTCGATAGAAGCAGTTTTCCTGATATGGCAGGCCACCTGACCGAAGCCGAAAACTAGATTGTACCATCGTGCCCATCTTCCAGGAAAGAGGGCTGAAGAGAGGCTATCCACCAGGAGTTGGAGAAAGCCCGGAGCTGAAGATGCTGGGCTTCAAATGCACCACCTTACTGGTTACCATGTTGCACACCTCCAGAATCTCATACTTTTGAAGCTGGTCAACAAAGGCCAGCACCGCCGGGCGACTCCATCCCCATGCCTTCACCAGCTGCGCGATGTTGACATCCATGTCCTTGGAAGCGAGCTTAGCCTTTTGGAAACGGATAAGCAAATCCTGCAAAGCCTTCAAGCGAGAGAATCTGTTGGGATTGCGATACGAATAGTCGTTACAGAGATAAGCAATTAGCTCTGACGACATGTTGATGACGAATCTCTCCTCCTTCGGAAGCGATTCGCTACTGCTACTATTTTCTTTTACCATTTGAATATTTCTTTTAGATATAACCATTCAACTATATAATCTACCTGAGAGACAGATGAAGATTGTGATGCTCTTTCAAAAGCCCCTAGGCTGCATTCCTTCCCCGTGGCCAAGAACCCAAGCTGCGCCACCTGCTTTTCATCCCGGGAACAGGCGGAAGCTGCTTGAACGGATAAACCATACCGGCCATGAGTAGGATAAAGATCAGCTCACCCATCAGAAAGGCACGTCCACAATCTACCACTGCCACCACAATAGCAAGACCGGCAAGGAGAATTTGCAAGCACCTGCTCCCATGAATCCCAACCAACACCCTGTCGGCAAGCCTATAGGAAAACAGCAGCAACGTCATCATCAAAGCCACCATGTAAACCCAGAGAGAGGTCTGAAACGGATAAAGGATGTTCTCCATGAACGACTTAGGACCCAGTTCAACCTCACCATCAATGCCAGGCAATCCTATATCATAAGGTGTAAGGCTCAAAGCCTTCCCTTTGGCTGCACATTCCACCTGAAACGAACAGGCTTCCTTGGCTGCATGAAAGTCCACCACCTGAAACACCAGCATACAAATGACAAGAATCAATGTAAAGAATTTTCTTCCGTTGTCACTTCGATACATCTTGTGATATACATAGGAGATCCATGCCTTTACGGCAAGCGCCTTCCTTTTCAGCCAAGGCATTCGGGCAGACAGGAAACTATAGAAGTTGCGCCACTTATCAGAGCTGGCAGCCTTAGGCTTGATGCAATAGTGGAATACAAAGGGAACCGATGTAAGCAGCATAGCCAGGAGCCATTTCAAAACAATCATCACCATCTTTTACAGATATGCTAAATTAGAAAAAGAACGAGAGAATCTCATCCATCTTTTGATACTCCAGAACTTCTGCCGGCACCCTGGTAACATCCCTGAGCACATGCTGGATGCCCAAAAGCATGGTTTCATCACTATCGTAAAAGTGAACCGTCAACGAATCAATGACCCCATACTGCTCACTCCCCATGTGAATGATAAACATACTGCCATCTACCGGTGTGGAATAAGCTGCCGCCTTTAACAGCTTGCCATAGTTCTGCTTGCTGGCATAGAGGATGTGAAGCCCAAGTTTCTTCTCCAACCACTCTACCAAATCCTCCATCATAACCTGTTTGGAAGCAGGTATGACAACTTCCACGTAATCCTCATGAGGAATCGTAGGTAGAGGAACCTCCTTAAAGAATTCCGGGAGCTTGCTACGCAACTCCAGGAAGAGCGTATTGATGGAATCCTTCCATTCCTCGCTCTCTAAAAGATTGTAGTCGCTTAATGTCTTAATCATTTGATTGCAATTATAATATTGATGATAGATATGATTTAAGGAAATACTCCGACAATACCTCTGTCAAGTTATTTTCCTTGTCTCGAACATGTTTCCTGGCATCCAACCTTTCAAGCAAGCCGGGCAAGTCATCTGAGAGGGCAAGAAGTTGCTCTCTTTGCTCCTCAGTCAACACGGCAGCAGAATAGTCGTCAATGGCCATGAAAGGCTGGATGAGCATCCATCGGTAGTTGGCCTGCTGGGTGTTACCAAGGCGTCTTCTGGACAAAATATCCTCCTTACATGCCAAGGCATTCTGAATGATGCGCCGGTTGAAACGCATGCTTAGATATAACATGGTTCTGTCGTTGACATCATCCACTTGTGCCCCTACAGATGAGTAGAGTCCATCAAACACCCGGGTGGTGCCCATGGTAAGCTTCTGCAGGGTCTCGGTATCCACCTGAGCAAGATACTTCATCAAACTCCTGAAGCATTTATCCTCCAAGGCTATGAAGTTCATCAGTTCGTCACCCTGCTTGAACGACGTGGTAGAGGAAAGCAGTTTGCCATAGGCTGCAAGCGTCGTCTTCAATGATGGATAGAGCGGATAAGTATCAAGTTTCTCATAATACTTCACCGCATCCATGAAGATGGCATTCTTCTCCAACACCTTCCGCTGCATGGCAGTGTTCAGCTTGAAATACATCACCTCACGAAGCGAGCGAGGCTTGACAAACGCCAAACGGGTGATTTCCGCCCGTATGGAATCTGACACCATGAAATATGCCACAGCCATCGGACTCTTGAGGTTGAGAGAAGAGTCCCTGCCAAAACTACTGTAGGCAGAATCCCGTACCTCCAGCCAAGTGGAGGTAAGAGAAGAAAGGTCCTCAATGGACGCATCCTGCTTCTGTTTCAAAAGCTCCAGCTGCTGCTTGCATCCCTGTAATGCCTCCTCAGACGAAGAGAAGGAAGGATGCCGCTCACAGGAAACCAATATGGCCATCATGGTCATACCGAATACAATTAACTTTTTTACCTTCATTTTATTCTAATACGATTATTGATATGTTACCTGAATCTGGGTGCAAAAGTAAAAAAGAAAACTTAAAAAGTAGTCGTTTTCGCTATATAACTATATATTTAACATTTATACAAAACCCTATTATGCAAGTTTTGAAGCTCCAAAAAGTAGATATAAAATTCCAAAAACGCCGTATATAAAGACTTTATGACATATTCTAGATATGATGGAAGCGCATTTTAAAATGTTAAAATGCAAATATCTTATATGTTAAATTTACAGGGTTAATTTGGCACACAATTGGAGTATCATCTTAGCATAACAACTCCCGAAACTCCCTCATATACCCCCAAAAACAAAAAAAGTTCCTCGCCTTTTGGCGAGAAACCCTCAAAATTCATCGATAAAGATTGATGATGTCCAATCCTTTCAGCCTGGCTTTCCTGCAGGTGTAGAAAGTTCCTCCCTTTGGCTTGCCATCATAATAGGCGATGATGCCACTTGCATGGGCTAACATATAGTCATTGCGCTTGAGCAGACAACCATTGTAATACCCCTCACTGAGCACTATTTCTTCATCCACCTCATTCAAGATACGCTGATACCGCTCACGCTGAAAGGGAGCCCACCTTCCACTCTGACCTCTGTAAGGAATAACCGCAACCAACTTTACCCCCTTCAGTTCCTCCTTCAGCTTGATAACCTCCTCGGCTGCCAACATGTCAAAACCTAACGCCATGCCCGAAACAAACTTTCTGAAACCTAACGAGAAAAGCAACCTTATCTTTCCTCTCACCTGCTGTCTCACTTCCTGCTCCTTGTCCTTTGGAACAGAGCGATGTCCGGTGAAGACAACGCTCTGCTTTTTGAAAATCTGATTCATACCTTCTTATATATATAATGTGTTCTAGCTAAAAACAAACCTCCCACCACATGAGCGCCATGTTTCTCCACCTCCTCGGCAAAGATGGCATAAGAGCCACCGGTGGTGATGATGTCATCAAAGATGAGCACTTGCTTACCCTTGAAAAAGGGCTTGTCAAAATCCATGATGCTCACCTTGGAAATCTCCTTCTCTCTTCCTCTTCTGCGCTCATGAACTGCCAAGCGGTCTTCCATCAAGATAAGATGGGAATAACCATTCTTGATACCACTCAATCGGCTCACCTCCTTGCAGAACTCCTTGTAGCGGCTCTTGTTTACCTCCTGACGGCTAGCTGGCACACATAGGAAAACCATGTCCTTCACCTGCTCGCCATACTCACGTTTCAAATAGCCATCCACCATCTGCGCCACCAACTTGTAAGCATCATCCCTTGCATCCTTGAACGCATAGATAAGCTTTCTGTCTTCCTTGGCATCCTCACCCACATTGCGGATTCTTGCAGGAAAGTACTTCAAGAAATATCCCTGCTTCTTACTCAACTGGGCTATCATGCCCTCATCTATCAATCTAGCCATCAAAAATCGTTTTAAAAGTTACTCACTCAAATGGTTCAGAGTCCAAATCTCCACTACCCACTCATATCCTACATTATTGCACTGACTTTGGTTCATCCGTCTGATGTCCTCGGCTTGCTCCTCAGTAATAGGCTCACTCTCCAACTTCATCAGCTTCTTGATACTAGCCTCCCTGTTTGTCCCGATGTAAACCAAGTCCTTGCTCTCACGGGAGTTCCAATTGTCTGTACGATAAAAAAGAAATACTTTCATCTTGTCTCATTTAAAAGTTCAACACTCAAAAAAATATTCTGGATTTCCTGATTCACTGCCTTTTCAAGCTTTTGTTTTCAGAAGAATCCGAGTTTTTTTTAAAACATTCCGGCATAACCGTCATCACTTTAGCCTTTTTACGTGCATAAAAGAATGGAAGTCCAAGGGGGCAGTAAGCCAAACAATCGGTCAAGAATCTTTTCTAGAATACCCAATCTCTGATTGCGGAAGTCTGCTGGAAAAGAATCTTAGCCGATAACAAAGTGGTGTTTGGTATCTGCCAGGACTTCACATACCTTTGCAAAGTAAAAAGACTATGGTGATGGCTACCGGCTAGAAAAGATAAAAAGTGAGGAGTATTCCCCATAAAAAACAAAATAGAACCCTAGATATATCCCATCAGAAATCACATCAAACACGGTGTTTTTCCACCATGACCAAAGGGAACCGTGGGAAAACGAACCTCTCTCCCTTTAGCCTTCTGACAATATGGTCAGGTGGCAAGGTAGCATGGCAGGCCATACTACCTTGGGGATTAAAACTGTCATGTACATGAAGAGAACGCCTGAGCGTGAGTCTTGAAGAGAATGGTCATGCGTGAACTACCCAGTGAAGATGGGAAATTGTCCACCTTCGCGGGTAAGTCACCCTTGACCAGACTCGAAAAGACCTCTTCTTGTGCATGACATCAGCAAGAGATACTTTAAAAGGCAATACACTCCATTTCAACAACCAGATATCTTGCTGACATAGATACAAACCACCTCACCTGTCCTAAACATATATGAATCTACAATGATATACATTGCGGAGGAAACAGAAAACTTGACCAAAGGGTCAAATCCCCACAAAGACAAGACAACATCAAAGGCGAAAGAAACCCTACCAAAACATAGGATTTCTTTTCTAAATATACTCTTAAACATCTAATCTTCACACTTCTTGAGAGCTTCATGTGTTCCCAAATATCTTTTACCTTTGCACTCGGAAACAAGTTTAAACGAATTGGTTAACGGGTGTTAAGGTGAACTATCTTTTAAAGGTAAAAAAGTAAAAGGGTAAAAAGGATTTTTCTTATCTTCATTTTTATTATTCTCATTCTCATTATCTTTTGCCTTGCCATTGTCTATATCTTCTTCCTTTGGTAAGCCATTAATACTTGCATCAATTAGCTTGTTAAAGTCTGACTTATACTCTCTATCTTGTATAACACGGAACTTACTATATTCTGTCTCCGCAAAACGTTTTGCTACTTCATGACTAACCTTGCCAGAGTTCTCCAAGATAGGGTATTCATTAAAGTTAAGAAACATGTCTAAACGCTTAGCCCAATCCTCCATCTTATAAGAACCAGTTCTCTTCTCAGCCATACGTTCTGCATAATCAAGAAACATATTTACCAACTTATTGAGTGCTGTAATTTCACCTTCTTGCAAGTAGTTCTTCGCTATACTTATAGACTTTACCACCTTCCTTTTGACGCTTCCAACTTGTAAGCCCCATGTGTGGGTTGGTGGAATCTGCACGCTCTCTAATAATTTCTGATGCAGTATGCTGATGTATTGCATAGTGAAACTTATTTTGCATTTCTGAGTAGAACTTTCGAGATATTGGTGATTTAGGGTCATAGTCTTCACTGCAATCACGGAATATGTCTGTAATCTTCTCATAAAACATTCTTTCAGAAGCACGTATTTCTCTAATACGTTCCAATAATTCCTTAAAGAAGTCCTTACCGAAGATGCCTTGACCTTGTTTAAGTCTTTCATCATCAAGTGCAAAACCTTTAACCATGTATTCTTTCAATACCTTTGTTGTCCAAATGCGGAATTGAGTAGCCTTGTAGTTGCTAATGCGATAACCTACACTTATAATAACATCTAAATTATAGTAATCAATATACTCTGTAACAGAGCCTCTTATGCCTCTGTTTACGACGGTTGCAATTTTTGCAACCGTCATATCTTTACTTAATTCACCTTCCTTATAGATGTTTGATATATGCCTGCTCAGTGAAGACTTATTAACATCAAATAATTCAGCTATACTCTTTTGTGTAGCCCAAATTGTATTATGATGTTTATCTATCAACACTTGAACACTTACCTTGCTCTCTCCCGATGAGGGAGCAGCCCGAAAAAAATCATCCACCTTGCAGATGGATGATTTTTTGTTAACTTTTTCATAGACGTATTAATTAATCATCAATAACATCAAATGTTACGCTTACCTTTTCACCATTACCTTCTAAGATACCTTTGTCGTATTGGTCTCTTGCCATATTCTCAGCCTCTGTCTCGTTTGCGGCTTCAACGCTTACTTGAAAAACTATTTTTTCAATGATTTCAACTTGATACTTTTTCATATTTTCTCCTTTGTTAATCTTATTCGGTAGCTTTTAAACTACCGAATAAGAACATTAAACATGAAACTACTTAGTCCCAATAATCATTTGCTTGACCTCCTCATAACTTTCCTTCGTTATGAATTTGCGCCCCTCAACGCTACGCTTTGTTGTGTGTATGAGGGTAATCACACAAACCTCACTGCCGTCCTTATAATCTTCGGTTGGCTCTATGCAAGCAATCTCGTCGGTATTAATCAATACTTTTGTTCCTGCTGTCACTTCAATGAATTTGCTCATATCTAAATCCTTTCATTAAATCAATATACATTCACATGGGTAGTTGCAAGTGGCTTTTCTGTAAATCCAAGCTCCTTACAATACACGTTTACATTCACTCTAGAGCCGGTTCCGAAGTGACGTCTCAGATTTCCGCTCTCCAAATCACGATTAATCTTTCGGTTAATCGCCTGCTTCAAACCTCTCTCAGAAGAGAAAGTAATACTGCTGTGAAAGTCAAGGATAGTCCATGATTCACCATCGCAGTCATAATAAAGATTTGCATTCATACTCCAATATCATTTAAAGGGTTCAACATAAATTATTCTGGATTTCCTGATTCACTGCCTTTTCAAGCTTTTGTTTTCAGAAGAATCCGAGTTTTTTTTAAAACATTCCGGCATAACCGTCATCACTTTAGCCTTTTTACGTGCATAAAAGAATGGAAGTCCAAGGGGGCAGTAAGCCAAACAATCGGTCAAGAATCTTTTCTAGAATACCCAATCTCTGATTGCGGAAGTCTGCTGGAAAAGAATCTTAGCCGATAACAAAGTGGTGTTTGGTATCTGCCAGGACTTCACATACCTTTGCAAAGTAAAAAGACTATGGTGATGGCTACCGGCTAGAAAAGATAAAAAGTGAGGAGTATTCCCCATAAAAAACAAAATAGAACCCTAGATATATCCCATCAGAAATCACATCAAACACGGTGTTTTTCCACCATGACCAAAGGGAACCGTGGGAAAACGAACCTCTCTCCCTTTAGCCTTCTGACAATATGGTCAGGTGGCAAGGTAGCATGGCAGGCCATGCTACCTTGGGGACTAAAACTGTCATGTACATGAAGAGAACGCCTGGGCGTGAGTCTTGAAGAAAATGGTCATGCGTGAACTACCCAGTGAAGATGGGAACTAATCCACCTTCGCGGGTAAGTCACCCGTGACCAGACTCGAAAAGACCTCTTCTTGTACATGACATCAGCAAGAGAAGGTTCTAAAGACAATATATACCTTCACCCAAATACAACCATCCTATCTCTTGCAGATATAGACATAATGCAAACCTTCAGCCATAAACATGATATATTCTGTTAGCCCACAGCGTAATAGATATAATACTCAACGCCAACACCTTTAGAGAATAACAGTTGATGTCATTGAACTACCCACAAGCAAAAACTTGATCGTGAGTAGTTCAATTCCCACAATTAACATTTACAACAAGCTAATCAACCATAAAAGTCAAACATTCTTTTAATGTTTTGCAAATCCCCACCCTGAAGAGTATTCTCAGCATACTGCAAGGCCTCATTCCAAATATTTTGATATGTAAGAATGATACCAAAATTTCTCTTGGATTTGAGAACTAACCAGTATCTGTTATTTAACATCATAACTAACTGAGAAAGAAAATAAGGGTCATTCTTATACTGTGTAAAAATACTTCTAAACGTCATTTCAATAGAAGCTACGCCCCATATGTCCGTATCTACGAATGCTTTCCAAAATGCATCCATAGGATTTACACCTTCAAAACTCTTCAATTCCCAACAAGAAGTCACTGTAATAATTACTTTTTCATTCATACTTTAAATATCATTTAAAGGGTTCAACACTCAAAAAAATATTCTGGATTTCCTGATTCACTGCCTTTTCAAGCTTTTGTTTTCAGAAGAATCCGAGTTTTTTTTAAAACATTCCGGCATAACCGTCATCACTTTAGCCTTTTTACGTGCATAAAAGAATGGAAGTCCAAGGGGGCAGTAAGCCAAACAATCGGTCAAGAATCTTTTCTAGAATACCCAATCTCTGATTGCGGAAGTCTGCTGGAAAAGAATCTTAGCCGATAACAAAGTGGTGTTTGGTATCTGCCAGGACTTCACATACCTTTGCAAAGTAAAAAGACTATGGTGATGGCTACCGGCTAGAAAAGATAAAAAGTGAGGAGTATTCCCCATAAAAAACAAAATAGAACCCTAGATATATCCCATCAGAAATCACATCAAACACGGTGTTTTTCCACCATGACCAAAGGGAACCGTGGGAAAACGAACCTCTCTCCCTTTAGCCTTCTGACAATATGGTCAGGTGGCAAGGTAGCATGGCAGGCCATACTACCTTGGGGATTAAAACTGTCATGTACATGAAGAGAACGCCTGAGCGTGAGTCTTGAAGAGAATGGTCATGCGTGAACTACCCAGTGAAGATGGGAAATTGTCCACCTTCGCGGGTAAGTCACCCTTGACCAGACTCGAAAAGACCTCTTCTTGTGCATGACATCAGCAAGAGATACTTTAAAAGGCAATACACTCCATTTCAACAACCAGATATCTTGCTGACATAGATACAAACCACCTCACCTGTCCTAAACATATATGAATCTACAATGATATACATTGCGGAGGAAACAGAAAACTTGACCAAAGGGTCAAATCCCCACAAAGACAAGACAACATCAAAGGCGAAAGAAACCCTACCAAAACATAGGATTTCTTTTCTAAATATACTCTTAAACATCTAATCTTCACACTTCTTGAGAGCTTCATGTGTTCCCAAATATCTTTTACCTTTGCACTCGGAAACAAGTTTAAACGAATTGGTTAACGGGTGTTAAGGTGAACTATCTTTTAAAGGTAAAAAAGTAAAAGGGTAAAAAGGATTTTTCTTATCTTCATTTTTATTATTCTCATTCTCATTATCTTTTGCCTTGCCATTGTCTATATCTTCTTCCTTTGGTAAGCCATTAATACTTGCATCAATTAGCTTGTTAAAGTCTGACTTATACTCTCTATCTTGTATAACACGGAACTTACTATATTCTGTCTCCGCAAAACGTTTTGCTACTTCATGACTAACCTTGCCAGAGTTCTCCAAGATAGGGTATTCATTAAAGTTAAGAAACATGTCTAAACGCTTAGCCCAATCCTCCATCTTATAAGAACCAGTTCTCTTCTCAGCCATACGTTCTGCATAATCAAGAAACATATTTACCAACTTATTGAGTGCTGTAATTTCACCTTCTTGCAAGTAGTTCTTCGCTATACTTATAGACTTTACCACCTTCCTTTTGACGCTTCCAACTTGTAAGCCCCATGTGTGGGTTGGTGGAATCTGCACGCTCTCTAATAATTTCTGATGCAGTATGCTGATGTATTGCATAGTGAAACTTATTTTGCATTTCTGAGTAGAACTTTCGAGATATTGGTGATTTAGGGTCATAGTCTTCACTGCAATCACGGAATATGTCTGTAATCTTCTCATAAAACATTCTTTCAGAAGCACGTATTTCTCTAATACGTTCCAATAATTCCTTAAAGAAGTCCTTACCGAAGATGCCTTGACCTTGTTTAAGTCTTTCATCATCAAGTGCAAAACCTTTAACCATGTATTCTTTCAATACCTTTGTTGTCCAAATGCGGAATTGAGTAGCCTTGTAGTTGCTAATGCGATAACCTACACTTATAATAACATCTAAATTATAGTAATCAATATACTCTGTAACAGAGCCTCTTATGCCTCTGTTTACGACGGTTGCAATTTTTGCAACCGTCATATCTTTACTTAATTCACCTTCCTTATAGATGTTTGATATATGCCTGCTCAGTGAAGACTTATTAACATCAAATAATTCAGCTATACTCTTTTGTGTAGCCCAAATTGTATTATGATGTTTATCTATCAACACTTGAACACTTACCTTGCTCTCTCCCGATGAGGGAGCAGCCCGAAAAAAATCATCCACCTTGCAGATGGATGATTTTTTGTTAACTTTTTCATAGACGTATTAATTAATCATCAATAACATCAAATGTTACGCTTACCTTTTCACCATTACCTTCTAAGATACCTTTGTCGTATTGGTCTCTTGCCATATTCTCAGCCTCTGTCTCGTTTGCGGCTTCAACGCTTACTTGAAAAACTATTTTTTCAATGATTTCAACTTGATACTTTTTCATATTTTCTCCTTTGTTAATCTTATTCGGTAGCTTTTAAACTACCGAATAAGAACATTAAACATGAAACTACTTAGTCCCAATAATCATTTGCTTGACCTCCTCATAACTTTCCTTCGTTATGAATTTGCGCCCCTCAACGCTACGCTTTGTTGTGTGTATGAGGGTAATCACACAAACCTCACTGCCGTCCTTATAATCTTCGGTTGGCTCTATGCAAGCAATCTCGTCGGTATTAATCAATACTTTTGTTCCTGCTGTCACTTCAATGAATTTGCTCATATCTAAATCCTTTCATTAAATCAATATACATTCACATGGGTAGTTGCAAGTGGCTTTTCTGTAAATCCAAGCTCCTTACAATACACGTTTACATTCACTCTAGAGCCGGTTCCGAAGTGACGTCTCAGATTTCCGCTCTCCAAATCACGATTAATCTTTCGGTTAATCGCCTGCTTCAAACCTCTCTCAGAAGAGAAAGTAATACTGCTGTGAAAGTCAAGGATAGTCCATGATTCACCATCGCAGTCATAATAAAGATTTGCATTCATACTCCAATATCATTTAAAGGGTTCAACATAAATTATTCTGGATTTCCTGATTCACTGCCTTTTCAAGCTTTTGTTTTCAGAAGAATCCGAGTTTTTTTTAAAACATTCCGGCATAACCGTCATCACTTTAGCCTTTTTACGTGCATAAAAGAATGGAAGTCCAAGGGGGCAGTAAGCCAAACAATCGGTCAAGAATCTTTTCTAGAATACCCAATCTCTGATTGCGGAAGTCTGCTGGAAAAGAATCTTAGCCGATAACAAAGTGGTGTTTGGTATCTGCCAGGACTTCACATACCTTTGCAAAGTAAAAAGACTATGGTGATGGCTACCGGCTAGAAAAGATAAAAAGTGAGGAGTATTCCCCATAAAAAACAAAATAGAACCCTAGATATATCCCATCAGAAATCACATCAAACACGGTGTTTTTCCACCATGACCAAAGGGAACCGTGGGAAAACGAACCTCTCTCCCTTTAGCCTTCTGACAATATGGTCAGGTGGCAAGGTAGCATGGCAGGCCAT
>ENA-UEQO01001980-UEQO01001980.1-human-gut-metagenome-genome-assembly--contig:-NODE-1980-length-19478-cov-17.592083_pt1 | contig 19478 bp, 13 predicted proteins | sample MGYA00242938_ERZ507940 | MGnify/ENA primary metagenome ERZ507940 (study PRJEB26167, sample SAMN06115517) | human gut metagenome | host: Homo sapiens | place: China:Chongqing | collected 2014-12-03... | reverse complement strand
ACCTTCACCAAGGAAAACGTGCAGCTGATGGACGGCGGCATCGACTTCTACGCCACCCAGACCACCCTTGCCCCGGACGGCCGCCGCATCATGACCGCATGGCTGCAGACATGGTCGGACACCGAGGATAAGCCCCAGGGCTGCAAGTGGTTCGGGCAGACCATCTGCCCCCGCGAGCTGCACATCAAGGATGGACGCATTGTTCAGGCCCCGGTGCGGGAGCTGGACGCCGTCCACGGCAAGCGCACCTTCCACGAAAATGTAACGGTGCAAAGCGAAACTTCTCTGGAAGGCATCAAGGGCCGTGTGGCGGATCTGACCGTTACGGTGCAGCCCGGCGAGTACCGCTCCTTTACCCTGAAGCTGGCTGCTGATGCAGACCATCACACCAGCCTGACCTACGACCCCTACACCTCCGAGCTGACGCTGGATCGCAGCTATGCCGGTTCCCGTGCCGACATTGTTCACCGCCGCAGCTGCAAGGTGCGCAGCCAGAACGGTGCACTCAAACTCCGTATCCTGCTGGACAAAAACAGCATCGAAGTTTTCGCCAACGACGGTGAACAGACCATGACCGCATGGATCTACACCCCCCAGTCTGCCGACGGCATCACCTTTGCCGCAGACGGCAAAGCAACTGTTACGGTGGAACAGTTTGAGCTGAATCTGTAACCTGATATTCCTTTCATTTCTCCTTCATTGAATACAGCCCCGCTTTGGCTTCTCCTTCGCCAAAGCGGGGCTGTGTTTGTTATATTAGCTCTTTACAGGTCTACGCCCATCCACCATATGCTCCAACTTTGCGCAAACGCGAACTTGTCGGGGCGGGGCCCCTCCATTTTGCTTACGCAAGACCGTTCGGTCGCTTAAAAGCCCCACTGGGGCTTTCATTGCTGCGCTACGCTTCGCAAACGCGAACAACGCTCTTTTTGCTCTGCACAAAATCCTGCATCGTTTGGCGTATGGCGTAGTTTTCGCTGGAAATCCATCAAAAGAAAAAGCCTGAAACTTCTCGGTACATCAAGAAGTTTCAGGCTTTGTTATCTTAAAATTGGAAATTTACTGGTCAATCGGCTTCATCGTGGGGAGCTTGACTGGTGGTGATTTATAGCTGTTTACAAGTGTTCATAAGCCTTTGTTCGTGCAAGATAAAAAGGTCTTATTTTTCGCAACTCTACGCAACTGTTTACAGCTATTCTCAAATTGGTGGTAAGTCAGTGGTAAGGCTGGTGGTAAACTTATTCGTCTTCGTGAGAGTGCCAACGCTTCAAGACTTCTTCCACCTGTCCAATAAGCTGCTCCTTGTTCGGCATATACAAGACATACCGGGATGCAAAAATCTGATTCGACAAACCGCCCAGCGCATACTCGGCTGCTATGCTGTCCTTGTCGGTGCAGAGGATGATGCCGATAGGAGGATTATCTTCCGGGTCGTTGACCTCTGCGGCGTAGTAGTTCAGATACATATTAATTTGTCCGGCAGCTTCGGGCGTAAGCTTGGTGGTTTTCAACTCGATCAGCACATAGGCATGCAAAATCTTATTGTAGAACACCATATCCACATAGTAGTGGGTGTTGTTCACTGTGACACGCTGCTGTGTGCCGACAAACATAAAGCCCCGGCCAAGTTCCAGCAAGAAATCTTCGATTTGTCGCACCAGTGCTGCTTCCAAATCGCTTTCAAGGAACGGCTTTTCTTCCGGCAGCCCCAAAAACTCGAATACATACGGGTCCTTGATAATGTCCTCCGGCTTAGTGTAGTCCACACCTTTTTCAGCCAATGCTAAAACTTGTTCCTTGTTGGCATCCCCACGAGACAAGAGCAGCCGTTCAAACAGGGAACTTTCAACCTGACGTTTCATTTCACGGACAGACCAGCCAGAATTGACCGCTTCTTTTTCGTAGAAGCTGCGCTTCTCCTTATCGGAAATGGATAACAGCTCACAGTAGTGCGACCAACTCAATTTTCCAGACACTGTCTGGAAAATTGGATAGCTGAGATAGAACTGCCGCATATTGTAAACATTCGAGCGCGAAAAGCCCTTGCCAAGCTCCTTTGTCAACGCCCTGGAAAGCTGCGATAAGGTCTTTTCACCATATGCAGCACGGATGCTGTCATTTTGTTCACAACGAACAACGATCTCACCAATCTTCCAATAAGTTGACAGCAGTTCCTGATTGACCTGCTGTGCTACATTTTTACGGGAAGCTTCCAGCAGAGAACGAATCTCGCTCACTGCCGGGGCAAGAACCTGCGCTGCGAGGGTTACAGATTTATTTTCCATCAGTCATTTTCCTCCTTTCCTTCAAATGTCGTGGTTGCAGATAAGAACTCTGCAAACTTGTCGATTTCCTTTTTCTTGAGATTTTTTGTGGCCTCAGTGTAGATGTTCATGGTAGTGGTAATATCGGCGTGGCCCAGTACGTCTTGAATGACCTTCATGTTGATTCCGGCCTCGCAAAGCCGGGTAGCGCAGGTGTGCCGCAAGGAATGGCAACTAAACTTCGGAAGCAGGACAAGGTTCTTCGGCTTAATTGTACCGCTTTCGCATTTTGCCAGCTGTTCCTCGTTGCAGTCGCGGATGATACGGTCAATGCCTTTATTGATGGTGCTGTGATGCTGGCACTCGCCAAAACGGTTTACAAAAATAAAATCCGTATAGCCATCAATTGTCACCTTGCAGGAAATTCCAGTTTTCTTCTGATACTCTCGCTCTTGTACAAAAGCAGCCTTGACTGCCGGAGTCATAGGCACAATTCGATTTCCAGCTTCCGTTTTGGGTGTATTGATTCCGTACAGACAACCTTTCTCCCGGTGGCTGCAATAAATCAACGTGTGATTTACACTGATTTCACCCGTATCAAGGTTGATGTCCTCCCAGCGCAAACCCGTTGCCTCACCAGCACGGAGACCACATTCCACCATCACAGTAATGATGGGAAGCCAGTGATTGTACTTCTCACTGTTTTTCAAGAAGTCCATCAACAGCTTCTGCTGGCCTGCGGTCAGAGCCTTGCGGCGTTCGCTGTCCAGATTGTGCGTCTGCTTCAACTCTTTCAACGCATTATCGGATGGATTGATGCGGAGATACTCGTCCTCAACCGCAAAATCCAGCACCTGATGCAGCACTGTATGGATGTTCTCCACCGTTGCCACTTTCAGACGCTGCGAATCCACAAGGCCATTGTAAAACCGCCGCACATCCGACTTTTTCAGGCTTCCGACCTTCCGCTTTCCAAACTCCGGGAATACGTACATCTTGTACATATACTCGTAATTGACCAGTGTGTTGGCTTTCAGCCCCTTTTTCAGTTGCAGCCACTGCTCGTGAATGTCATTGATGGTCGTGTTCCGCGCTTCCGAACGAATGCCATCACTGCGGTCACGCTGAATCTCTGCTTCTTTCTCACGAAGTTCTTCCAGACTTTTGGCGGACACATTGTTGCGCTTGCCGTTTTCACTGCGCCAGCGGTACTCATACGTTCCGTTACTGCGCTGATATTCACCTTCCTTTAGAACACGCTTCTTTGAGTCTTTTCTTCTTTCTGCCATCGTTATGTCCTCCATTGTTGGCAGAAAGCAACCTACAGCTTAATCATACCATACCGCCGAGGTGCTTTCAACTGCCGACTTCATTTTTATTGTCAAATCGAAAATAATCGGTCAAGGTGTTCATCCAGCCTGCGGCGTTTCAACAGCCGTTTCGTACCATTCCAGAGAACAAAGGTACAGTCTTTGGAATCGCTCATTTCACGCAGCTTGTTGATACCAATGCCGGAATAAGCTGCGGCTTCTTCCAGCGTCAGATTGCTTTTCTCCCAGATCGGAACTTGTCGGGACTTGGTCCCTCCATCTTGCTGATGCAAGACCGTTCCGTCGCTTAAAGTCCCCACCGGGGACTTCATTGCTTCGCAAACGCGAACTTCTTTCATAGGCAAAACCTCCGTGTTTTTGTTTGTAACCAACAGACTGTAACCACAACAGAAAACTTTTTCTGCAATGGTGTGCTGGCAATTTTCCGTATTTATTTTTTCTTATCAGTTACAGGTTACATGGTTACAAATAGGGAAATTATTTGGAATGATGCGACTTTGAGGCAGCTGTAAGATGTAACCAGACCTGTAACCAACAATGTAAAGCAGCCCTTCAAAACGGAAATCCCATCTGTTGGGCTTCTTTGTCTGTCAGTTCTACGAAACCATCTGCATCCACTTTTGCAGCGGTTACACGCTCCCAGCCTTTCTGCACGCCATATTTCGGGTAGCGTTTGGCTGCTTTATGGGCTATCCACCCCTTGATTTCGCCATTCGCAATTCCAGCAGTCATGATCTCACAGATGGCACGGGTTTCCCATTCCGCAGGAAGATTCAGGTTGCCCAGTGCTTCGGTGTAAAGTTGCTTGGAACATACCCGGTCACCCGTGTAATCTTCCAGAAACGCATAGATCATACCAGCCTGCGTATCTTCCTGCATGAAATCTTTCTGGCAAATCTGCAAGGCTTCCTGCATGGCAGGGCTGAATGTCAGCTTATAATCACCGCTGTTGTAAATCGTCATGGCTTCTGCCCAAAGCTGGTCGATATAGGCACGGGATTCCGCTTCGTTATCCAGAATATGTACTTCAGCCTGTGTTGCATCCACCGGGATGGGGATAAAGCGGCGGTTTCCCGTGCGGTCACGGGGCAGGAAGTCCTGTCGATTGGTCGTTCCTGCAAAGACACATTGCCGCAAACGATCTGCCGGGTGTGTTTCATACGGGATTTTGTAGGTTTCTTTCTGCTTGCTGAGAAAGCTCTTGATTTCTTCAATGCTTTTGGCATTGGCAGTCGCAATCATTTCCGACATTTCCATAATCCAGTGGCCTTGCAGCTTGCGGAACACGTTATCATCATCCAGTCGCCGCAAATCATCCGAGAACCATTCATCTTTGATAGTAAGCAGCCGGAAAAAAGAGGATTTTCCTGCACCCTGCCCACCGACCAAGCAAAGCATCATTTCAAATTTGCAGCCGGGATGAAACACCCGTTTGATCGCTCCAAACAGAAAAATTTTCAACGCTTCTGTGGTAAGCTCATCTTCTGCGGCACCGAGAAAGCGATGCAAGGAGCGGCTTATCCGTGCTGTGCCATCCCACTTCAATTCATTCAAGTAGTCCCGGATGGGGTGGTAATGATTCTCATTGGCAACAATGCGAATTGCCGCAGACACTCGTTTTTCGCTGTACAGACCATACTTTTCCATTCTACGAAGAATGTACATCATATCCATGTCGGTCAGTGTAGGGCCAGAACGCTGCCAGCCCATCGGCTTTACAATATCAATGCGTTCACTCAGCAGATTCAGCCGGATGGAATCTGCAAGAATCGGGTCGTTCTGCAAAACGGTCACACAGTTTTGAATCGTGTTCTGAACACCACCTTTTTCAGCCTGCGAGAGCATTTTGCGGATGTTGGAAATGGTCGATCTCGTATTTTCGGATTCGTTGGGCAATCTGTTGAACCTCCTTCCGATGTTCGGTGAGAAAATGTCGATTCTCTATCAGATATTGGATGTAATCAGTATAATGCAGGCTGGCAACAAAGCAGGGATGCAGTTCTTCCTCTGCTGACTTCGGCGCAAATCGTTTGCGCCAGTCACCCAGAATCGCGCTGCACTCGTACAATGTTTGGATTGGGTTTTGACTTTTATATTCCACAATTTTGGGATACTGTAGTGGAAAAACAGGATTCCCCGAAAGTCCAAAATCTGCGACCAGCTTTTCCGCCGCCTTCCGCAAGGACAGCTGAAACAGTTTTGCGGTGAAGTCGATTACATCACCATCCGCTCCACAGCCAAAACAGTGAAACCGGGAATCTACTTTCATGCTGGGGTTACGGTCTGTATGGAATGGACAGCAAATCATGCTGCTGCGGTTGGGCTGAAAGCCATAGGCTTCTGCAGCCTGTCGAGTAGTAATATTCAGTTTTACGATTTCAAATAAATTGTCGTTCTTGAAAATTGACCTCCTTCTTATTTTCAAAAGTCCCTATCGGATGTGAAAGCCACCTGTGGGCTTACGCATCCGGCAGGGTTCCGGGGTGCGGGGTGGAAGACCCTGCTGATTTACAGGCTCATATCGTAGCTACGCTTCTTGGCTCGCGGCTGCTGTTCACGCTACTGCACTTTTGCCGTTTCAAAGATACTATCCACATTGGCAAGAATTGTCTGTATTTCTGCATTGCGTTCTTGAAAGTAGCGGTATGTTTCATACCGTGCATCCTTTGTGCGCATCAGAAGTTCTTTTTCTGCCCGGAGATCTTTCATCGAAGGGAATTTTTCGTCTTGGAAATCCCGCTTTAGAAATTGACGTGCTTCCTCGTATTTTGCAATTTCATCGAAATAGGTTTGCCGAAAAATTTTCTTGTTAGATGCTTTCAGAAATTCGCTATAAACAGATTTTGTAGAAAAATACTGACCCAAATGATGAATCTGCTCGTTGACCTTTTTCAGCTTGACTTCCGTGAGTTTCGCATCACTTCGAGCCGTCGCCATTTTTCGGTCAATACTCTCGGCAGCTTCATAAAGTTTTTCGTATGAATCATATCCGCGCTCTTGTACATAGAGAACGGTCTGCGCCATCTTCTGTAAATTTGAGATTTTGACTTTCTGGGTATAGGCATAGTTCTGTTGAGCCTTTACGCAATCCTGCAAATTTACAACCAGCCGGAGATTCGACTTGATGTACAGCGCATCCATAGAATCATCGACACGCCACTGCTGCTTTTCTTTCTCTGCTGTGTTGCACTGAAAAAGCAGTAAAAGATGCTCACGGTCAAAACTGGTTCCCAGCGTTCTGGCCGAGATAAATTTTTCTCTGTCTGCCGGAAGATAGCTGAATTGCCCTCGATGGTCTTTTACCAGAATGCCGTATTCCAGCTTTAATAGGTTTTGGAAGTCCATAAAAGATACAGATCGTTTTGCTACATCGGTAATGGCATTTCGGATTTTTTCCTTCTCCGTTTCAAAAGTCGTCTTTACTGGTGTAAACCCATCGCCAAGAAGTTCCAGATTGGTCAGATCTAGGTTGATCTGTCCGCGCCGTTTAGCGTAATATTCCTGCTCCGAAACTTTCGAGAGAGAGGGGGAAAGCAAATCCATCTGATTCAAGTTTTCCCTCATGCAAATATCCATCAGAGATTTCTGTAAATGTTTCAAGTAGTCTTTTGTCAGATGGTGCTTGTACCCTGCCTTGCAGTCAATGGGCCGCTCCATAAAAGGCTGCTTAGGCACATCCAGTTTTCGCAAACTGTTGATTACGATATGGACATGAATATTGCCGCTGCCATTATGACCGTCCATGTGCGTACAGACCAATGCCTGATGCCCCGGAAAATTTGCTTTTGCGTATTCCAGTCCAAGCTCCTGTGCCCGTTTACCCGTCAAGCAATTTTCTGTGCTGTCTCGTGGATCAAAGCTGATGATGTAATGGTGGCTTTTGATTTCATTCTTATTTTTGTTCTTCTGATATTCACGGTTCAACTGTCGGCAGGCCGCATCGAAAGAATAGGGTTCACAGTTCAGGCCGTCCAGATAAAACGCATCCCGCATAATACGATTTCCGTTTTGGTCAAGGATCGGAGTTTTCCGAAGTTCGTCATGCTTGAAAATCAGATATTCCAGCGCAGCACCATAGTTGGAGCTCTTACTTACGATGTGCTTTAAGATTGCCATAGTTCTTTCCTGCCATTTCTGCGACCTGCTCCCGCATTTCAAAAATGCAGGAAATCGCATGGTTGATGTTTTCACACATGACATGTGATGGAAGACCCCCACTGTTGAAGAACGCCGCGATCTGGTTCAGGTTGTTCCCGATGGCGGCAAACTCCCGTGTAATGGCTTCGATCTCGTCCGGGTGGACATAGAACACATACGAGGTATTCACGCGACCTTTCATCAGCATCTGCGCTGCAAATTCAGAGAGCGTCATTCCGGCATCTTCTGCCTGCTGGTGTAAAATTTCATGTACTGCTTCTGTAACTCGTGCGGAGATTACTTTTGTCTTTACGATAGGTTTCACTTTTTTCTTCGTTCTTGGCATGGGGTCTCCTTTCCAAAATCAAAAATTTGATTTTCCCGGCAGTGCATCCGCACTCCGGCTGTGACCTGCTGTGGCAGGCCACCAACAGGCAAAATCATGTGATTTTGCACGATGTGAGGGTATGGGGAGCGCAATCCCCATCAAGATGCCGCCGTGGAGAAACTGCCCGTAGGAACGGTTTCGTATACAAAGGCGAATCTTGCTCTTAACCACTGTCCACTCTGTCCCAGCCCATTCCTGCCCGATTTTCTCCGGCGTATTTTCCGGTAAGACGCGCAGAATGCACATTCAGTACCAGAGGTATCCTGCTGGGGTGGCTCATGCGATTTTCAAGGTGCGATGTGACTTTGTAAGGAATCGGGGAATTTCATCAGTGATACCGTAGTGAATTGGCTTACTTTTGAAAACACTTCCTATACCCTATACAAACTTTAAGGGGTGTTTTTAAACCGGGTCTTTTGAAAGTTCAAAGAAAATTCATTTTTCCAACGTTCCCCTCTACCTATAACATTCTAAAATGGGTGTTTGGCATACAGATTTTCAAATTTTGTCGAACTGCCTAATTTTAGAATATAGATTTTGTTCAATTCCCACTTATAGAACCAGAGGAAAGCTGTTTTCCGAAAGATTTTGAAAGCCCCTATACTAATAGGAATCCACAGGGTCGTTTTGGAATACAGTTTTGAAAATTTTACAAATTTGGACAAAAAGAAAAACGGCAAAGCAGATAAAATCCACTTTACCGTTTTGTGTCGATAGCGCGATCCGCATAAATTACTGTCTTGGGCTTTTCCGATAATTTGCCTTATGAGAAGATTGGAAAAAACAAGTCTATCCGCATCCACTGGATGCAGACTTGTCTTATTGCTCATCCTTTATTAAAAAGCCAGCTTCTTTCAGCTTTCGGATAACTTCTTCGCAGTTCTTTTTTCCAAGGTTACGCACACGCATAAGATCTTGGTATGATTTTGAAGCAGGATCATCAGTTGTACGGATACCTGCGCGTTTCAAACAATTAGAACTCGCTCTCCGGGAAAGTGCATCTTTTCTTAAGGTTTTGGGATGTATTTGGGGCTGGGCAGCTTAACAGACATTTTATCCCTGACGGCGTAAAACGTGATACAGGCCAGTAATGAAATACTTGTAGCCACTCCGATACAACTTCATCTAAAGAACGACCAGCTCTGTGTTAGAGTTTCTCCTACAAAAGTTTGTGATCCGTTAAAGCTCCGCTTCTGTGCGCTAGTTCGGATGATGGGCCGGTACAATCTATTGGCAAGAGAATGAATGTCGTTGCGGTTTATATTATACTTGATTGCTGCCCGGTTCACGCCGCCCTTCTCTATGTAGTTCAAAAGTGATTGACGGAACTGCATGGTTTGTGTTACGGTATTCATGGCGAATGCGCCGCCCTTTCTGTGCTGTTTTTGTGTAGCAACTTAACTGTACAACAGGTCGACGTGTTCATCTTTCTTTTTATTCAACTTTGTAACACATCTATTGTAATTCTACAAAGACATACGCTCTGTCTTTAGAAATACCATTGACTTTTTTTGACATTAATGATAGTATTTTTACAGATAAAGACATTTTCATGTACGATTATGTTAATTCATTAGGAAGGAGATAAAAGCATGGAATACGTTAAGCCCGCTGTTATTAATCCCGCGACCGTAAATTCGGCAAAGTGCGGCGATGGCCCGTGTGGCAGACCCTGCAGTGTGAACAGAGCCTAAAATAAAGCCATAAAGTCTATCAGAGGGTGCAGAGCAATCGTGCTGTGCCCTCTTTTTATATCTATGAAACGCCTTGAGATTTCCATCTGAATTCAGAGCCACGGAGGTAGACAGTATGTACTACAAAATCAGGAATGATGTGTTGTTCCGAAAATATCAGGGGCATGGCTATATAACAGACAATTCAGAATACGGCTATCGTATGCTCAATGATGCCCGTATACATCCGGGTGAAAAATATGTCTCTGCCAGTGGAGCTGTCATGTTGAGTATGCTGAGCAAATCTCCTCGCGCCATTGATGATATTGTTGGAGATTTGTCGCAAATCTTCACTGGTGTCGAGTATGAAACGTTGAAACAAGATACCATAGAGTTTTTCGACTGGTTTGTAGATGAGGGATTTCTTAGTTGTGGTAAAACGGTCGACACTTGCACAGATCGATTTGTTGCAGATATCCTGAGACCGGACAATCGCAATCCGGCTCAAGATGGTATGGCAAGAAGTGACTGCACTGGTGGAGAAATCAGTCCAAATGATTTTCTTAGAAGCATCCATATCGAGATTGCTGATGCATGCAATGAGCGTTGCGTACATTGCTATATTCCAAATGAACGCAAAAACAACGCGATTGATCCCGCCTTGTTTTATCGACTCATCGAGGAAGGGCGGAAGATGAACATCATCCATGTTACGCTGTCCGGAGGAGAACCTCTTCTTCACAAAGATATTTTAGGCTTTTTGAAAAGATGTAGAGAACTGGATTTGTCTGTAAACGTTCTGTCGAATCTGACTTTGTTGACGGATGATATCCTATCGGAAATGAAGAAAAATCCTCTTCTCTCTGTACAAGTTTCCCTTTATTCTATGGATGCCACAGTGCATGATTCTATCACAAAGTTAAGCGGAAGCTTTGAAAAAACAAAAGCGGGAATCCTTCGGTTGTGTGATGAAAATATCCCGGTACAGATATCGTGTCCTATCATAAAACAAAATAAAGACACCTATGTTGATGTCCTTCACTGGGGATGGGACCATAATATTGCTGTTGCAACAGAGCCGGTAATCTTTGCCGCTTACGATCATTCCGGCTGCAACCTTGCAAACCGCTTGTCCATCGAAGAAGTAGATGATGTCTTAACTGTGCAAATGCAGGAGGGGTATGCTGAATCGCTCCACAAGATTGCCATGGACAGAGAAAGTCTGACCGGAAATGATCCAATATGCTCTGTTTGCCGATATAGCTTCTGCGTTACAGCAAGTGGGACTGTATTTCCCTGCGCTGGCTGGCAGAACAATGTTATTGGAGACCTGAATCATCAAACCGTTCAGGAAATATGGGAAACCTCAGCAAAAATAAAGGAACTAAGACAAGTAAAACGGTCGCGGTTCTTACAGTGTGTTGACTGTAAGGACAGAGGCTACTGCACAGTCTGCATGATGTGGAATTCAAACGAGAATCCTGATGGAGCTCCGTTCAGAATCAACCAGTACCGTTGCAATGTTGCAGCTATGACCCACCGTAAAGTCGACAAAGCTTTACAGAGAATATCTTCTGCGAAAATAACATCCCGCTGACTTTGATACATATCTCTAAAGATTTTATATGGGAGTCGTGCCAATTATGGAAAAGATTATAATTAAGGATGCCTTTGAAAACAATTTAAAGCACCTAGATTTAAAAATTCCTTTGGACAAATTCACCTGCGTAACTGGTTGTTCCGGATGCGGTAAATCCTCCTTGGTATTTGATACGATCTACGCAGAGAGTCAGAGAGCCTTTCTTGAGGGGATGACCGGTAATATTTATGGTCAGAAACTGATGAATAAGCCGAAGGTAGGTTCTATCGAAAATCTTCGCCCAGCTCTGAATATTTCTCAAAACTACTACAACGTAAATCCCCGTTCCACTATCGGCACCACTACAGAAATCTCCTATTATCTCAGATCATTATTTTCCATTGTTAATAGCAGCCAAACATCCAGCGTTTCAGAAAAATTGTTCTCGTCCAATAACCCAAAATCTTTTTGTCCTCATTGCTTTGGCCTCGGCGTTGAAACTGTCGTGTCCGAATCTCTCCTGATTCCAGACCGTGATATCACATTGAGAGACGGTGCAATTTTATATTTTAAAGGTTCACCGGAAAGCAAGGAACAAAAGTATCTGGAAGCCCTATGCGAACATTATGGAATCGATATTGACAAAAAAGTCTCCCAACTCAGCGATTACGAGCTTCGCCAGTTGCTTTATGCTGATGACCAAACCCGATGCAAATTGGCCTATAAAGAGGGCAAACGAAAAAAGCAGCACTATGTAACACTTCGCGGAGCTATACCTGCTATATTGGAACGAATATCCGACAGTGATCCATCCGCCCCCTCAACTGTCTATGCAAAATATCTGGAGGAGATTCCTTGTCATGTATGTGGTGGGACCAAGCTACGCAAAGAAGTTCTGGAATACAAAATTGGCGGACTGAACTACGCTGACATCGAAAGCATGGAACTGACTGCTTTGTTTTCTTGGATACAGCAGTTTAGTGACAAGCGAATTTCTCCGTCCAAAAAAGAGTTTGTTGAGCAACTTGTAAACAGCATTCTTTGCAAATTGAACGCATTGATGCAACTTGACGTGGGCTATCTGTGCCTTAACAGACCCATTCCTACCCTTTCAGGCGGTGAAAGGCAACGAGTTCGGATTGCCACTCAGCTTACATGTTCCCTGAAGGGATTAATCTATATTTTGGATGAACCGTGTAAAGGGCTGCATTATAGAGATATAACCAAGGTTGTAACCGCTACTCGGAATTTAGTCTGCCGTGGAAACACCGTTATCGCAATAGAGCACAACAAACAGTACATCTCATCTGCCGACTGTATCATAGAGCTCGGGCCGGTTGGTGGACCCGATGGAGGATACTTAATCCGCCAGTCAGGCACCACCCCTGCCACTGGTCATTCTCTTGCTTTTAAGCAGCCGTTAAATGCGAAAGACTATTTTGAAGTTCGTAACATCAATTTCAGAAATATTCGCAGACAGAATGCTCGTTTTCCTATTGGCGGAATCACCTGTATAACCGGTGTTTCTGGTTCTGGAAAATCGACCTTAGCATCGGTCATTGCAAGATGTTTTTCCAGAAAATCCGATAATGTTCATGGCACTGTTTATGGCGGAAAGAATATCCGGCGGGTCATACAGGTTAATCAGGCTCCCATAGGAAAAACACAAAGATCGACGATTGTTTCTTATCTGGAAATCTTTGATGAGATTCGTGCATTGTTTTCAAAGACAGACGCTGCAAAACAGATGAAACTTGGTGCCTCGTCATTTAGCATGAACGTTAAAGGTGGGCGTTGTGAATGTTGCCAAGGCACAGGCCTCCAGAAAATCGAACTCAACTATCTTCCCAACTCCTATATCACCTGCCCTGAATGCGGAGGAAAGCGATTCAACGATCAAGTGTTATCTGTGAAATACTGCGGAAAAACAATCCTGGATATTCTGGAAACACCAATCATTGATATTGTGAATGTGTTTAAAGAATCCAAAAAAGTCTGCCAAACTTTGAGCAGCATGATCGAATTGGGTCTAGGATATTTAAAATTAGGTCAGATGTCCATGAATTTATCCGGAGGAGAGGCTCAGCGCGTAAAGCTGGCAAAAGCCTTGAGCTCTTCGTCCTATGGCAAAAATTTGTATATTCTTGATGAACCGACGTCTGGCTTGAATGATGTAGATATCGACAAATTCATTCAAGTTCTGTTTTCTTTGCAAAAGAACGGTGAGACAGCCATAATAATCGAGCATAATGTTGAATTCATTAAAACGGTTGCAGATCATATCATTGACTTTGGTATATCCGGCGGTGAATCCGGTGGAAAAATCGTCGCGCAAGGATTTCCGGAAGCAGTATTTGCCAACAAAGTCTCTTCGCTATACCGTCTGGATAAACTGACATATTAATGCACCTGTCAATTATGGGAGGAGAGTTTCAATGACTGCTGAAGGAAAGATTAAGCAATGCTCAATCGTGCTTACACGCGACTGTAATTTGCGTTGCACTTTTTGCTATGTAAAAAGTGCTGGATATGTAGCAGATAATCGAATCGAATACGATGATCTTAAAAGTATCGTTAATTTTTGCTGTGAAGCAAAAGTCAAGTATATATTCTTTACCGGAGGAGAACCGCTTACATACCCACATCTTCCGGAAATTTTGCAGTATATCAAAACAAGACGTCATCCCATAACAACTGCAGTTGCAACAAATGGTGTCTTGCTTAGCAACATGGAATTATGCCGGATGCTGATCGATAGTGGCCTCGGATATGTTGATGTATCTATGAAAGGAAGAAATCGGAAGGAATGGTGTGAAATGACGGGATATGATGGCACTGAGAAACAGCATCAGGCAATTCGTAATCTGGCTTCGTTGCCAATAGAGTTTACTTGTTCCATGGTGATAACCCCCGAGAATGTTCACTCCTTTTGCGAAGCTGTCCAAATCGCTCATGATAATGGTGCAAAGCAGTTCTCGTTCACATTCATCATCGACAACAATAATGCCGGGGACAAAGATCTGATTTACCTGCAAAAGCACGACCCCATAAAATTAGTCCGTGATTTCATTTCTCAAATTGATAAATTGAGCGATATTACAGATGAATGGTGGATCGAATACAGCTTTCCACTGTGTGTATATACGGAAGAGCAGCTAAAGCTTCTAAAAGGCAGGCTTGCTACACCCTGCCAGATTCATCTGAAAAACGCCGTAACATTCAATACGAAGATGGAATTGCTTCCATGTGATATGTATCTCTACCAGCCGTTGGGAAAATTCGGCAGGGACTTTTCGTCCTACCAAGATTTCCAGTCATTGACCGAAAATGCTATCTACCGTAAAACGATGGACGAAATCCGCAAGTTGCCATCTGACGAGTGTACCACCTGCGAGCACTTTGATGTATGCCGTGGCGGATGCCCTGTTCTTTGGAAGAATTATTCGTTTGACTCATTGAAGAAATTTAAAAACCAAAAGTTTTTTCTATAAGTTTTGTCATAAATAACGTGTAAATTTGAGTTTTTGGAGGATGAATTTCGGAATTTCGCGAGCCATGTTTTTGTCAAGCAATTTCATCTGTGTTCCGTAGTTGGAACAATTTCTCTGGTCAGATGGAATACCGAAATCAACATCTTCAGTCTGGATGTCTTTGCACAGTTTCTATTTCTCCAGTGCGTTCAGAACATAGTAGGCGGACACATTCAATCATCAATAATTTCTCGCTTGTAGTGGATGCCCGCCCAAGATACAAAAAGCACCCCTGCCCATCGTGCTGTGCTGTCGCACAACATCGAATGGACAGGGGTGCTTGTGTTTATTGTAGGCTGCTTTCCGTTTTACTAATGCAAATTATCAAATTTGGTGGTAAGTTGGTGGTAAATCCACGTTGTTCCAGTATCGAACGCCACAATTTCAAACGAAACAAAGCCATTTTTTGCGTTTTACTGCTCAATCGGCTTCATCGTGGGGACAGGTCAAGGAAGGCTCACAAATGGCTTTATTTTCCTTTATAAGCCTATCCATGCGGCTTCCTTTTTCCTGCTCCCGTACGTCACTCTACGCAGCTCTCCACAACTTACCGGCAATTTGGTGTAAAAGTGGTGTAGTAGTTGGTGTAGTGGATTTCAGACCGAAATGCCCAGTTTACCGTTCAGATTTGCAAAGGAATGGGCTTTGGCTTCCTTGGTGGCTTCCGCGTAAATCTCCATCGTGGTGCTGATGTCCTTGTGTCCCATGATGTCCTGAATGATCTTCAGGTTGGTCTCATTTTCGCACAGCCGGGTGCAGAACGTGTGCCGGAGATTATGGCAGGAGAAGGGCGGCAGCAGCTGCGGCTCCCGTTTTTCCTTTTCGGCCTTTTCCAGCTCGGCTTCGTTGTGTGCCACGCTGATGCGCTTGATGGCGCGGTTGACCGTCTGCGGGTTCTGCGGCTGGCCGAAGCGGTTCAGGAATACGAAGTCCGAGATTCCGTCGATTTCGTATTCGCATACCAGTTCCAGCTCCTGCTGGTTGGTGCGTTCCTGCTCCAGCGCCTTCCGCACTTCGGGCAGGATTGGAATCGCCCGCTTACCTGCGGCAGTCTTGGGGGTGGACATGGTGAAGTAGCAGCCGCCGACCTCGTGGTCATGGTACACCAGATTGTGCTGGATGGTGATAAACCCACTCTCGAAGTCGATGTCGCTCCAGCACAGGCCAACCGTTTCCGAGATACGGCATCCGGTACCCAGCATGAAGGTGAACATCGGGAGCCAGTGCTGGAACTTCGGCGTTTTCTTGATGAAATTCAGAAATGCCTGCTGCTGGGGCAGGGTCAGAGCGTGGCGTTTGGGCGTTTCGTACTGGTGGGCGGCTTTAATGGCCGTCAGGACACCATCCGTGGGATTCACACGGATGTACTCATCGTCCACCGCCACCGCAAAGACCTGATGGAGAACATTCTGGATGGTTTCCAGCGTGTTCAACGCCATCTTGCCATTGCGGACGATGCCATTGTAGTAGCTGCGGATATCCGACTTGCGAATGTCCTTGAGCTTCATCATGCCGATCTCATCCCGGACGAACCGATTGTACATATAGACGTAATTGGCGAAGGTATGCTCTTTCAAGCCCACCTTGTTCTTACGCCACAGTTCAAACAGGTCATTCAGGGTCAGGCTGCACTCCGGGATGCGGATGCCATCTGCCAAGTCGTGCTGGATCTTCTCTTCCTTTTCGCGCAGCCCCTCCAAGGTTGCATCATAGATGGTATGGCGTTTTCCGTTTTTTGCAGTCCAACGGTACATATACAGCCCGTCGCTCTTGCGGTAGACCTCGCCATCTTTCAAAACACGGCCTTTATTATCTTTACGTCTTTGCATATAAACTCTCCTTTTCATTCACAGAATGTTGAAAAGGAGCCTTACGCCATGAGTATACCATGACGCAAGACTCCCTGCAACATCAAACGGTCAATTTTCTACACCGCATCAGATCGAGAATGCCTTGTCCAGATATTCGTCCAGCTTACGGCGTTTGATCAGTCGTTTGGTTCCGTTCCAAAGGACGAACTTGCATTCATCGCTATCGGTCATTGACCGCAGTTTATTGATACCGATCCCAGAGTAAGCCGCCGCTTCCTCCAAGGTCAGATTACTCTTTTGCCAAATCGGAACTTCTTTCACTTGCACCTCCATATCCTTGTAACCGGGTGCCGGGGCAGATAGTGCCAGCTTTCTGCCCCGGACGCTCCCGATGAGGTTCAAATTTCCGAGTGCCCCTCCTGTGTGCGGGGTTGTGCCGCTGGTTTGTTTTGTGCCTGTTCTGCCTGCAAGCGGTTCAGCAGTTGCAGAACGGAATCCCGTGCTCTCTCCTTGACCTGCTCCTTGCCTTTCTGCCGGGCCTCCGGCTTCAGGAGCTTCTCTTGCAGGTGGGCGGCGGTGGTCTGCATGGTCTTGAGAAACTTGTCCAGCACGCCATCCAAACGGTGAGCGGCATATTCCCTCGTGGCTTTGGGAGCCTTGCGTTCCGGGGACAGCACCCACTTCTTCGTTTCCTCGATCATCCGCATATCTTCCTTGCAGGTCTCGGTGCGCACCACATCGGTCACGACCTCCACCGCCTTGTCATAAGCTGCTGCCGTTACCTCGTCGATCAGCGTTTCCATGTCGTTGACCTTGAGGGTCAATTCGTCCAGCTTGCTCTGCTGGGCGGCAAGTTGCTCCTTCTGCTTGGCGAGGATGAAGTCCTGTTTTTCCAGATATTTGCGGTTGCCGTATTCCGCTTCTTCCTCCAGTTCCAGTTCGTGCCGTTTTGCAATCTCGAACAGCATCTTCCGGCAGGCGGCATCAAAGGTGATCTTGCGGTTGTTGCGGCGGCTGAGGGGCTTGTCCGGGTCGGGCAGTTCAAAGCCCAGTGCTTCCAGTGCCTTTTCCTGCTGCGGAGCGATCTCGCCGTACTTGTTTTCGCAGTCGAACACATGACGCTCGTGGATGTGGGGTGTGCTTTCGTCCAGATGCAGTGCCCAGTCCAGCACATGAACATGGTTGCCATACTTGGCTTTGAACTTCTCGATGAACTCTGTGACGACGCTCAGCAAGTCCTCTGCCGAAGCGTGTTCATCCAGCGTTCCAAGTTGGTAGATGGTCTCCTCCGGGCAGGTCTTGCGGCTGGACAGCAGGTCTGGAATGGAGCGGTTGCGCTCTGTGTGCCGAATCTTGGCGTTGCGCTCGTTCTGACCTTCGATAAAGGTCGTGTACCGGCTCTCGTAGAACTGCCGTTCCACATCTGAGAAGGTCGCCCCCAGATCGTCCGGGTCTTGTGGGTCGAGAGCCGAACGGAAACCGTGGAAGCAGTCCCAATAGATGTTGCCCTTGGCTCGTTCCGGGTCGATGTGCTCACTGTTGGTGAGGTCGAAATTCCGGTCGTTGTGCTTGGGGTTATAAGTGCCGTGGGTTCCGGCTCGTCCGTTGTGTCGTGTTAATTTCAGATAGACATCCCTCCATTTCAACGTCTTGGTGGGGTGGGGCGCAGCAGCTCTGCTGCTGAATCTGCCACCTGCGGTGCGCCAGATAATACCCAGTAGGATATGACGCACAGCATCATATCACTGGGGCAAAGAGCTGCGCTCTCTGCACTCTTGCTCCGGGCAAGCTGACAGGCAAAGATTTGCGAATCCCTGCCCGCAGCTCGTCCGGCTTTTTCAGTTGGCCAAATTGACTAACTGATTTTGCCTGTTCCCAAAATGGTAACAGGCAGATAGACGGTCTGATAACGGCCATCCCACCCTGATTCCCATTTTGGGGAATTGGGTAGGAGCTGGTAAGTGCCGTTTTCCGGCATTTACCACTACGGGTTGGTTGGTGGTCGTTTTGACCACCAACCAAAGCCCCTTATATGGCGCGTTTTCGGTCAATCGCTGCGTACGTGCGTACAGAGAAAGCCGACTGCTGCGTACGCACGTACGCAGCAAAACACCCAAATTCTCCTTTATAGGGGGTCATACTCGCCAACTGTTGGGAGTAAGGTCGGGCTGCACAAGGGCTTCGATGCCCACAAAGCCCCGGACACGCCGCCCGGACGAATTGACGATGTTGTTGGTGGATTCCAGATTATACCTGCGCTGGTTGGCGATCAGCGCATCGCTGAACCCTCTGGCCTTGATCGCATTCAGGCTGTTCTCCTCGCACCACATCTTGTAGACCTCATACAGCTCTTTCGAGCTGGTGCAGGCATCCGCCTTCAGGCGGATGTAGCCCTCGGATTCGAGGAAATCGAACACATTGTTGTTGTCCCGCTTCACCAGTTCCCGGTTGCGCTTGGCACGGTCACTCTCGGTGAACTGGAAGCCATTCTTCACCAGCCGCTGCAAGCCCTCAAATGTCCACAGCAGGATGCCCTCGACCTCTGCTGCCATCTTCTCGGCAATGTCCGGGTCATCCACACGGGAGAGGGGCTTGTCCTTGGTGGTCAGGATGAGCTGGCGGCGGTAGAAACCGTCCGAGCGATCATACAGAGCCTGCAAGTCACCGTTGCTGAATGCCAGCAGACGAGCGTACATCCAGCCCTGATAGCTCTGCTTGCCCTTGCGCTCCAAGTCCATCTGTCCCTGTGCGGTCACGATGGACTT
>ENA-UEQO01001965-UEQO01001965.1-human-gut-metagenome-genome-assembly--contig:-NODE-1965-length-19563-cov-5.542030_pt1 | contig 19563 bp, 12 predicted proteins | sample MGYA00242938_ERZ507940 | MGnify/ENA primary metagenome ERZ507940 (study PRJEB26167, sample SAMN06115517) | human gut metagenome | host: Homo sapiens | place: China:Chongqing | collected 2014-12-03... | reverse complement strand
CGCTACGGCATGCCTGGTCCTGGGGCTGGGCGCCATGAGCGCCCGGAGCCGCGTGGTGCGCGACTCCAAAATTCTGCCGCAGAAGGCGCAGACCATGCTCCGCACTAATTTCCCCAAGGCCAAGGTGAACCACATCAAGCTGGAGACGAAGGCCCTCGGCCGCGACGAGTATGACGTGATCCTCAACGACGGCACAGAGGTGGAGTTCGACCACGCCGGCGACTGGAAGGAAGTGGACTGCGGCGCCAAGGCCGTGCCGTCGGGCCTGGTGCTGCCGGCCATAGGCAAGTACGTGAAGGCGAATTACCCGTCGGCGAGCATCGTCGGCATCGAGATAGACCGGCATTCCTACGAGGTGAAGCTTGACAACGGCACGGACCTGAAGTTCGGCCGCGACGGACGCTTCATCAAGATCGACTGATCCTCCCATAGATGACGCACACGCGGGAGTGCCGAGGCGCTCCCCTACCGATTCCCCGACAAAATACTATTTGTTTCCGATAAGGTCACGCCTCGCCTGCCTGTGAATGCCGACGGGGCGTTTTTCCGTGTCGGCGCCGCGGCGGGTGGCGGACGCACCGGGATGCGGCCCTGAAGTCCCGGAACGTGCATTTGCCGCAGAGGTGGGAATAGTAGAGATTTTTTTCGTAACTTTGCACGTCTGCACACAGTGCAGGCCAAGAAAGGTAAAAGTCATCTTACTGGATAAATTCTTACGTCAATGAAAAAGCTTAACCTGCTGCTGGTGGCAGTGACGCTGCGGGGCGCCCCGGGCGTGCGCGGCCAGATCGTCGCCGCCGAGCCGGCCGTTCTGCAGGAATCGTCGCAGAACGTGGTGATCTACTATCACGCCGACCAGGGCAACAAGGGGCTTATCAACCAGCCCTCCTCGGAGCCCATCTACGCCCACACGGGCGTCATCACCAACCGTTCCACCTCCGCCTCCGACTGGAAGCACGCGCCCGCCTGGCTCGACAACGCGGCCAAGTACCGCCTCACCTACGTGAGCGAGAACCTGTGGAAGCTCGACATGGGCGACATACGCTCCTACTACGGCATCACCGACCCCACAGAGAAGGTGAGGCAGCTGGCATTCGTGTTCCGCGACGCCACGGGCGGAAAGCAGGGCAAGACGGCCTCGGGCGGCGACATCTTCGTGGACGTGGTCGACGCCGGCCTGCAGGTGACACTCACCAGCAGCCTGGATGGCACGCTCGTCACCCCGGGCCACGAGAAAGTGACCTTCACTGCCTCGTGCACCCAGCCCGCCACGCTCGTCATCGACATCGACGGCACCCCCGTGGCCAACCGGCAGGACGCCACCTCGCTGACGGCCGACTACACATTCACCGCCAACGGCCAGTTCACCGTCACTGCCACGGCCACCATCAACGAGCTGACGGCCACCGACCAGCTGACCATCTCCTACCCCAAGGCCAGCCAGCAGCAGGACTACCCCGGCGGCGTGCCCCGGATGGGCGCCGTGCGCCAGGCCGACGGCAGCGTGCTCTTCTGCCTGGCCGCCCCGCTCAAGTCGTCGGCGATCCTCGTGGGCGCCTGGGACGACTACCAGGTGCTCGACTCCCGCTCCATGTCCTACCAGGACTACGAGGGGAACCGCTACTTCTGGGCCCGCGTGGAGGGCCTGGCCGCCGACAAGGCATACCCCTACTACTACCTGGTGGACGGAACCGGCGTCGGCGACCCATACGCCCGCCTGGTGCTCGACCCCGAGAACGACAAGTACATCCCCGAAAGCGTCTATCCCGGCCTCATCCCCTACCCCGCCGACAAGGTGTCGGGCGGCGTGCCCCTGGCCGTCTGCCAGCACAACATCAACGACTACGACTGGCAGGTCACCGGCTTCAAGGGCGTGGCCCCGGAACGCCTGAACATCTACGAGCTGCTGGTGCGCGACTTCACCGGCACCGAGGGGAAGGCCCTGGGCGACGGCACCATCCGCGCCGCGCAGGCCCGCATCCCCTATCTCAAGGCCATGGGCATCAACGCCGTCGAGCTGCTGCCCATCAACGAATTCAACGGCAACATCTCATGGGGCTACAACCCCAATTTCTACTTCGCCCCCGACAAGGCATACGGCACCCCGGCCGACTACAAGGCCTTCATCGACGCCTGCCACGCCAACGGCATCGCCGTGATCCTCGACATGGTCTTCAACCAGACCGACTGGCAGCACCCCTGGTACCGCCTCTACCCCGAAGGCTCCAACCCCTTCTACAACGCCACCGCGCCACACGCCTACTCGGTGCTCAACGACTGGAACCAGGGCAACCCCCTGGTGCAGCAGCAGTTCGAGGACTGCCTGCGCTACTGGCTGGAGGAATACCGCGTGGACGGCTTCCGCTTCGACCTGGTCAAGGGCCTGGGCGACAATGACTCCTACGCCAACTCCGGCGACGCCGCCACCAACGCCTACAACGCCTCGCGCGTGGCTCGCATGAAGCGCCTCCACGACGCCATGAAGGAAGTGAACCCCGACGCCTACTTCATCAACGAGAACCTGGCCGGCGCCCAGGAGGAGAACGAGATGGCCGCCGACGGACAGCTCAACTGGGCCAACCTCAACACCCAGGGGTGCCAGTACGCCATGGGCTACCAGGCCAATTCCGGCCTGGAGCGCTTCTACGCCCCCTCCGACTCCCGCCTGTGGGGCTCCACCGTTTCCTACCTGGAGAGCCACGACGAGCAGCGCCTGGCATACCGGCAGAACCAGGAGGGCGCCAGCGGCGTCCGCGGCGACATCACCGCCTCCATGCACCGCCTCGGCTCGGCCGCCTGCCAGATGATCCTCAGCCCCGGCGCACACATGATCTGGCAGTTCTCCGAACTCGGGAACTTCGACAACACCAAGGACGCCGGCGGCGGCAACAACACCGACCCCAAGACGGTGCGCTGGAACCTCTACGACAACGCCAGCCGCCGCGGCCTATACGACTCCTACTCGCAGCTCAACCACATCCGCATCAAGAACCCGGAGCTCTTCGCCCGGGGCGCCGACTTCCGGAGCAACGTCGGCGCGGCCTGGTGGGGCATGGGCCGAACCATGTACCTCAGCAACCAGGGCAAGGAGCTCATCGCCGTAATCAACCCCGAGACCTCGGGCGACAAGACCATCGACGTCACCTTCAAGACGCGCGACAACGACGAATACCAGGTGCTGAGCAAGAGTCACGGCACCAACCCGACCTTCGACGCCGTCAACGGCAAGGTCACCGTCCCGGCCAACTGCTACGTGGTGCTGGCCAACAAGGCCGTCATCTCGGCGCGCGGCATCGAGGCCGACGCCGATGGCGCTGTCGTCTACGGCGCCGACGGGCGCATCGTCATCGAGGGCGCGGACGCATCCTCCGCCACGGTCTACGACCTGGGCGGGCGCCGCATGCCCACCCTCCGGGTGCCCGCCGGCATCTACCTCGTCCGCCTCGGCACCCGCACCTACAAGGTCGCCGTCCGCTGAGGCCTTGTTCCTCAAAAAATATTAACGTCAGGGTCGCAGATGTGCCTGGGATTCAGCCTTGCAGCCTCAGGAGCATAGCGAGCTATGTGACTGAGGCAAAAGGCTGAAGCACAGGTGCAGCTGCGAGGCAAAGCCAATATCTTTCCTGATGTTGCCACCTTGAACAGTGCTGTTTTTTACATTTCTTAATTATTTGAGTTTTTAACCGGTGTCTTTTCGGTAAATTTCGCCGAGTTTCATCAGTCACGATGCTCGCATCGCTCCCTCTTCAACTCGCGAAATTTCCGCGAAAATCCACCGCCCTGACGCAATATTTTTTTAAGGAACGAGGCCTGAGCCCCACCCTCCCCTACGTCAGCGGGGTGCGCCAATGCCGGCGCACCCCGCTTCGCTTGTCCGCCCTCTTTCATCGGGCCGGGTCGAGGGGGTTGTCGGGCCAGCGGTGGCGGGGATAGCGGCGGCGCAGTTCCTTGCGGACGTCGAAGTAGGTGGTGGTCCAGAAGGAGCGGAGGTCGGAGGTGAGCTGCACGGGCTTGAAGCCTGGCGAGAGGAGCTCCATGAGCACGTGGCGGCGACCGCCGTCGAGGCGGGGGGTGTCGAGCAGGCCGAGGCAGTCCTGCAGGCGGGCGCTGACCACCGGCGCCTCGGCCCCCTGGCGGTAGTCGACGCGGGCACGGCGTCCGCCGGGAAGCTGTATGTAGCCGGGCACCAGGCGCTCCAGCGCCTGCCGGCTCTCGTAGGGCAGGAGGCCCGTCATCACTTCGCACATGTCTATCTTGCGTAGCTCGGCGGTGGTCGAGGCCTTGCCTATGTATAGCGGGAGCCAGTCGGAGGCACGGTCGAGCAGAGCCTGCGCGGAGAGGTCGGGGATGTCCATCTCGGGGTGCCAGGCCTTCAGGGTGGCGACTCGCCGCTGCAGGTGCCGCACGGCGTCGGAGAAGTCGAACATGCTCAGTCCCTGGCGTGGCGCGGCGGCGCAGATGGCGTCGCACACAAGCTGGCGGTGGTCGCCGGGCATGGGGCGGCTCTCGAGCAGGAGGCTTCCCAGGCGCAGCTCTCGGGCGGCGACGGCACGGCCCTGGCGGGCGTCCCAGCTGACGTTGTCGCGCCAGCGGCCCAGCGGCACGAGGTCTTCAATACGGACCGGCGAGGCGAGGAAGATGCGGCGGTCCATGGAGGCGACGGCCAGCAGGTCGTGACCGCCGAGGCTGTCGGCCTCGGGGAGGGTGGCGATGCCGGGCCCGGCCAGGCGGTACCGGCCGTAGCCGCTCTTGCGAGCCACGCGCTCGGGGTAGGCGGTGGCGATGAGCAGGCCCGTGTCGGCCGGGTGCGGGTCGTCGTTGACCTCCGGGGCGCGCACCAGCCGCCGGTACTGCGCGGCGATGTCGGCGATGCGTGAATAGCGGCCCGGCGTCTTCCTCGCCCTGTCGCGCCTTAACTTGCCGATGCGCAGGTTGATGTCGGCCTGATCGGAGTCGGCCATGGGGTCGCGCTCTTCGAGCAGGGCGGCGATGTCGGCGGCGAGGGCCTTCAGCTCCGGAGTGTCGGCGCTGACGAGCATGGCAGCCATGCGCGGATGGCAGGGGAGAAGGGAGAGCTTTCGCCCGTATTCGGTGATGCGCCCCTTGTCGTCGAGTGCTTCGAGGTCGGCCAGGATGCGGCGCGCCTCGGCCAGGTGCCCGGGGGGCGGGGGAGTGAGCCATGGCAGGCGTGAGGCGTCCGGCTCGCCCCAGGCGGCGATGTCGAGCACCGTGCCCGCCAGGTCGGCGTCCATGATTTCGGGCCGGCGGCTGGGGGCCATGCGTGCCTCGGCACCCTTGGACCATAGGCGGTAGCAGACGCCGTCGCGCAGACGTCCGGCGCGTCCGGCGCGCTGCGTGGCCATGTCCAGCGATATCGGCACAGTGCAGAGGCGGCCGAGGCCCGTCGACGGCTCGTAGCGGAGGGTGCGGCATAGCCCCGAGTCGACGACCACGGTCACGCCCTCGATGGTGATGGACGTCTCGGCGATGGGTGTGGCGAGCACCACCTTGCGCCGGCCCGGCGGGGAGGGCGCTATTGCGCGGCGCTGCTGCTCGGGGCCGAGCAGGCCGTAGAGCGGACAGATGCGGGTGTCGCCCAACGAGCCTTCGAGGGCCTCGGAGCACTGCCGTATCTCGCCCTGGCCCGGCAGGAAGACGAGGATATCGCCGGTGTGCTCGGCGTGCGCCTTGCGCACTACTGCAGGGACGCATCCCGTCGCGTCCGAAGGTGAGGCCTGGCCGCCCGGCGGAGCGTATACGATTTCGACGTGGTGGAGCCTGCCGGGCGCCTCGAGGTGCGTGGCGTCGAGCTCGCGGCAGAGCGGAGAGGCGTCGATGGTGGCCGACATTATGACAATTCGCAGGTCGGGGCGCACCTGCGCCTGAGCCTCGCGGACGAGCGCCAGGGCCACGTCGGCCGTCAGGCTCCGCTCGTGGAACTCGTCGAAGACTACGGCGGCGACACCCTCCAGGAACGGGTCCTCGACCAGCATACGCTGCAGTATGCCCTCGGTGATGACTTCCACGCGGGTGCGGGCCGACACCTTGGTCTCGAACCTCACCCGGCAGCCGACCGTCTCGCCGGTCTTCTCGCCGAGCATGTGCGCCATTCGGTCGGCGATCTGGCGGGCTGCCAGGCGCCGCGGCTCGAGCATGAGGATTTTCCCGTCGGGCAATGCCTGCATCATCACCAGCGGCAGCAGCGTCGACTTGCCGGCGCCAGGCTCGGCGGTGACCACCAGCCGCGCCCCCTCGGCGGCGACGGCCTCACCCAGCTGCGCGGCGATGCTTCCCGCCGGAAGCTCCGAGCAGTACCTGTCCATCCGCTCATTCATGTTCTTTTCCATGGATTCATTTCGATTGGAGCAGGGGCAGGAAGGCGGCCACCGATTCGGCGATCTGGGCGCGGTCCTCCAGGCGCGAGGAGTCTATGCGCAGGTGTGCCCGCGAGTAGAAGGGAACGCGGGCCGCGTGCATCTCCCCAAGGCGCGTGCGGAGGGCGTCACCGTCCAGGCCCGCCAGCAGCGGACGCTTGTCGGGCCGCAGTCGTATGCGCTGCATCAGCCGCCCCACGGGCGCCCGCAGCCACACCGTCTCCCCGCGCGACAGCATATACTCCATGTTGCCCAGGTGGCAGGGGGCGCCCCCGCCGGTGGCGACGACCACGTCCTCGAACTCGCCCACCTCGCGCAGCATCGCCCCCTCCAGGTCCCGGAACGCCTCCTCCCCGACAGTGGCGAACAGCTCCCGCACGGTGGTGCGGAAACGGTTCTCGATGTAGTGGTCCAGGTCGATGTAGCGCCGCCCCAGGGCTCGCGAAAGGGCCCGCCCGAACGTGCTCTTGCCGCTCGCCGGCATCCCCACGATGAAGATCGGTCTATGCTCCATGCGGCGAAGTTACAATTTTTTTCGGCACCGATGCCCCGGGTATGGATTTTTTTCCTTACTTTTGCACATAAGAAACGTATCGAAGACCATGAGCACTGACATGAAAGTCGAGACCTGCCCCCGTCCGGACGCCCCGTCCGCGCGCCCGTCCGGCCGCCGCATCGGCATGCTGGCCAATCACCACGACAGCGACGAGACGCGCCTGTTCCTCACCCCCGAGACCTGCGGGCGCCTCATCTCCGACGGCTGGGAGGTCTGCATGGAGACCGACGCCGCCTCCCCCATAAGCTACGCCGACACCGCCTACGCCGACTACGGCGTGGAAATAGTGAACCGCGCCGACGCCCTCGGCTGCGACATCGTGCTGAGCTACGCCCCCATACCCGCCCCCGACGTGGAAAAAATGCACCCCGGCGCCGTGCTGCTCTGCATGTTCTCCCCGGCGCTCTTCTCCCGCACCGTCATCGAGGCCCTCAAGGAGCGCGTGGTCTGCACCATCGCCCTCGACGAGATCGAGAGCCACAACGGCGTCCAGGTCTTCGCCAACATAGTCGACGACGTCGACGGCCGCGCCGCCATGTGGTACGCCCAGGAGGCCCTCTCGTTCCTCGGCGGCGGCAAGGGAGTGCTCATAGGCGGAGTCCCCGGCATCATGCCCTGCGAGGTGCTCATCATCGGCATGGGCCGCAAGGTGCAGCAGGCAGCACTCTGCGCCATCGCCCTCGGAGCGCAGGTCACCCTGATGGACAACGACATGAGCGAGCTCCAGCTCGCCCAGTCCGTGTGCGGCGACCGCCTCGTCACCTGCGCCATACACCCGCGCCCGCTGGCCTCCAAGGTGAAGACCGCCGACGTCATCCTCATCGACTCCTGCACCCGCGACTTCGAATTCCCCGCGCAGCTCAAGAGCCTCGTCAAGGCCGACTGCTTCGTGCTCGACTTCCACCTCTCGTCGCCGTCGCTGTCCACGCCCCGCACCGTCACCCAGGGCCTGGCCACCTGCCTGTACAACCTCTTCTTGGAGTTCAGGCTCAAGGATGGAGTGGAGAACACGCTGCTCACCACCGCCGGCGTACGCCGCGGCGTCATAACCTACGGCGGGCACCTCTGCAACAAGCTCGTGTCCTCCATCGCCGGAATGCAGGTCGTGGACCTGGACATGCTCCTTTCCCGCACCAACTGAGCGGGCGCGTCAAAATTCAGAATTTCGGTCAGATCGTAGGGATGCACCCCGGTGCATCCGCCACGATTCGCCGGATTTTGCAACACCCTCATCCTTTCCGGCAACACCCGGAAAAAGTCACCTCGAGACCCCGCTTCAACAGGATAACGTGCCGCGACTGATACTACCCATCGGAAGCCCCGGCTCGCCCACCGAGGCCCGCACCGCCCTGCGCATGGCCGAAATGCGCCTGCAAGGGTGGCGCACCACCGTCTACACCCCCGGCTCGACCCTGCTCGACGCCCCATTCCGCGCCGCCGGCATCGACCTGCGCCACCTCCCCCTGCACGGACCCGCCGACCTCGCCTCCATACGCACCCTGGCCCGCCACCTGCGCGGCGAGGAGCCTCACGCCGCCATCGTGGCCCAGGACTACGACACCGCCTTCCTGGCCCTGTGCGCCCGCAAGCTCGCCCGCCGGCAGGACCTGCGCGTCATACTCGTCAGCGACCAGCGCCGCCCCCCGCGCACCACCTGGCTGGCGAGACGCATATACCGCAACCTCTCCGCCCTCGTCTTCACCAGCATCTACTCCCTGGCCCTCTTCCGCATGGCCGAGCAGAAGACCGGCCGCGTGCTCACCTCCCCGGACCGCGTGCACGTCTCCCTGCACGGCGCCGGCACCCCGCCGCCCGCCGCCGACGAGCCCAAAGGCCCCGTCATCGCCCTCTACCACGGCGAGCTCCGCCCCGGCTGCGGCCTGCGCCACCTCATCGACGCCCTCCCCGCCATGCGCGGCAGGCGCCTGCGCCTCATGATAGCCGGACAGGGCCGCTCCGACTACATGGACCGCCTGCGCCGCCGCGCCATCAGCCGCGACGTCATGGACCTCATCAGCTGGCGCCGCGAGCGGCCCTCCATGGCGGAACTCGCCGCCACCGCGCACTTCGGCATCTTCCCCTACCACGGCGAGGAACTCTTCGGCGACTCCAACGTGGAGCTCATGGCCGCCGGCCGACCCCAGATCGTCACCTCCGGGCACGTCGCCCGCGAGTACCTCGGCGACGACGGCGGCGCCGTCTACATCCCCGCCGACGCCCCCGCCGACGCCTACACCTCCGCCATGCTCCGCCTGAGCACCGACGCCGACCTCCGCGCCCGCCTGGGCGCCGATGCCGCCGACGCCTACCGCCGACGCTTCGACCCCGCCCGCCTCCTGGCCGACTTCGCCGCCATCCTCGAAAAATAGTCATCGCCGCCCGATAAACGTGTTTAACTGGCTATTCTGAGTGATATTACGCATTGACAAGCCCCCTATTTTAGTATTTGCATCGGCTGTCCAAGGAAAATAATAAAGAAATTTTAACAATCAAGGGTTGAAATGTTAACAATGCTTAAACTTTCCCTAAAATTAGTATCTATACGGAAAAATATTCGTATCTTGCGACTGCAAAATAAAAATACCATCGACATGATGCAGAAACTATCCTCCTTACTGGTGGCTGCGCTCCTCCTCCTGATGGGCGCATGCTCCAACGACGTGCTGGACCTCAGCACCGACACGACAACCAACAACACGAACGCCCCGCGCGGCTTCGTAAGCATGGACCAGGCCAAGGCGCGCCTGGCAAACATCGTCAACCAGCTCAACTCTCAGACTTCCGACGCCTCGCAGCCCTTCCCCGCCGTCACCCCCTCGCGCCTGACCGGCGTAGCCCTCGGCGCCGACATGAAGCCCCTCACTCGCGCCGACGACCAGACCCAAGCCGGATGCTACCTCCTGCGCATGGACAACGATATGTTTGCCATCATGAGCGCCACCGACAACCGCCCCGAGCTACTGGCCATCGGCAGCGGCTACCCCAACTTCGAGGACTCCACCGCTCTCGTCCCCAATCCCGGCTACTGGGATCCAATCGTGCCCATGGATACTCTCCCGCATGTCAACGAGCAAAGGGACTCGGTGTTCACAAAAATAATCAAAACCGAATACGAGTACCTGGCGGAGAATCTGTGCCCTGTCAAGTGGGGAAACAAGTACCCCTATAACAACCGGGTCAGGATGCTTCCCACCGGGAATTTCAATCCCATTACCGGCGAGCCCATGCTCGCACATGCCGCTGTTGGATGTGTCGCAGTGGCGTGTGCGCAGATTATGCTGGCACCGAACCTGCGGGGTGGCTACTACAAAGAACACACCTTTGACTGGGATGCCCTCGCCCAATGCCGCTACGCCAGTTCATTCAGTCCTATCTCTTCGGAAGTTCACCAAGTGGCTACCCTATTCGAGGACCTGACCAACGAGGAAAACATTAATCCGAGCACTTGGGGCCTCGGCGTGACATGGGCAAATCCCTCCAACATCATCCACACCCTGGAGCATTTCCACTTCAAGAATCCAGGCAAAGGTCCCTACGCGTTCAATCTTGACACGGTCAAGTCCGAACTTCTGCAGGGTTATCCCCTCTATTTCTCGGCCTATGGCGGAGTGGATTCCGTCAAAATGCTCGGAGGACATGCCTGGGTGTGCCATGGCCTCATGAAAGCCAAGATCACCATTGGGGTCTACGCGTCGCATAACATTCTCGAACAGCCCGAGCTCATAGACCAAAAGGAGGAAACGGCATGGTATCTGCAGATGAACTGGGGCTGGGATTCCAAAGGCGACGGGTACTATCTCGCAAAATTCAACGATTTCCTGAACAACATAAAGGGACCGGACGTGCCTGAGGATGGAACGTCACCCACCGCAGGACAAAACATCTACTTCCCCAATACCACGGGCATAATATATGGGTTCAGATTCAGGTAAAATCTGACGACAAGAGTGAAACAATCCTTCCAACAACCACATAAAACCACGACAGCGATGAAAAAAGAATTGGCTGCATGGGCCATATCGATAGCCATGCTGGGCGCATTCTGCGCATGCTCGAGCGACAACGACGAGCCACCCACGCCTCCGGCTCCGCCCACAGAGCTGGAACCGAACGAGATTCCCGGAATCGAATCCGCACCCACCCAGTTCACAGGCTTCGAGAACATCAACCACGACACAATCCCGTTCTCGTGGATGGGCATGCACGACCTCTACGCACCTGTCATCAACATCTGCGAAGAAAGGGAAGAAGGCAAGGCCTACTATACCGAAAAGTACGATTCGGAAATATATTTCGAGCATGACGGCAAGGAATACAGACTCGGCGACAAGCTCCCGGATACTCAATACGACGTACCCATCGGCCACACGGTGAAAACCATGGCTTCAGGGCCTGAGTCCATCCAGGGCATAACACTCGGCACCTTCGATTTCCACAAGGACGATGTCTACGTGCTGCACTGGCCGGCCAAGAACCTGAAAGTCTACCTGAAGATTTACACCGAGCTGAAGTACATCCGGCTGTCCGACGGCTCACCCTGGGAGGGCGACAACTACTATGACCCCGACGGAGCGTTCGTGTTCCACTACGGCCTGTACGTCAACGGTGAGGGCCATCAGCAGCTCTGGCTAAAGGTCGGCACCGACGGCAAAGTGAAGCTCTACCACCATCCCAACGAGTGGCTTGGAAAATAAGACCCGTGTCCGCTTTGTCGCAGCCGATGGCCACGGGCGGTTCAGCGGATAGAAATAATCGTAAAACAGGCGGCGTCCTCTGACCGGGACGCCGCCTGTTTTACGATTGCCGACCATCACCGTGGTGAGGTTCTCGCACATATTGAAGACGAAGGTTTTCAGCGACTTGATTTTGGAGAGGACGGTCACCTCGCGCAGGCTGACGCAGCCTTGGAAGGCCGAGCTGCCTAATTCGGTGACGCTCTCGAGGATGTTGACGCGCTGCAGGCCGGAAGCCTCGGAGAAGGCCCATTCGTCGATCTTCGGGATGGTGGACGGGAGTGTGGCAGAGAGTACTTCGGCCACACGCACCAGCGCTTCATCCACAACCTGGGCGCCGCCCATCCGGGCCGTCGACACCGCCAAGTACCGCCTTCACAAGAAGCTCGGCTGCGAGGAGTCCACGTACATGTACCTGCAGAAGTTCCTGTAAGTTCAGTTCCCTCCCGACAACAATGACAAGGGATGAGCAATCAGGCGACGCCTCGGAACGGGGCGACGCCTGACTGCTGCTTGCTCATACCTAATTGACCCGGACCTTATAGGCGCGGTCGGCGACGCGCACCAGGTATACACCCCGGGCGAGGGGCATCAGCGTCTCTCCTGCTCCGAGGGTACGGGCCAGGATCCGCACGCCCTGCAGGGAAAAGACGCTCACGGCGCCCCCCTCCGGCAGACGCACCCGTATTCCGCCGGACGTCGGGACGACGCCGGCCTGTGCCTGCGCCTCCAGCACGCTCACGCCGCTTGAGGTATCGACGGCCACCGGGGCCGACTCGCCATGGCCGTACACGGCCGTGACCTTGCAGACGGTGCCGCCGTCGGCAGGCCGCAGGCCCTCGTAGCGGCATTCCGCCACAGGCTCGGGAGTGAGCAGGCGGTCGCCGCAGTAGACGTTGTAGCCCAGCAGGCGGGCCTCCCGGTCCAGCGGCAGGTAGCGTATGTTGTCGACCATCAGCAGCGGACAGTCGGCGGAGTTGTTGCGGGCGTGCACGGCGCGGACGGCGAAGTGGCGCGTGCCCTCCGGCACGTCGAACGAGAGTGTCTGCCAGTCATTGCTGTAGCGTATGCTGTCGAGGCGCACGAAGTCGGCGATGGCGGATGTGCCCTTGGAGTACCACACCTCGAAAGAGAGGCTATACTTGAAGAAAGCCTTGAAGTCGGCGCAGACGCGCTGGGCGCAGCCGGCAAGCTCGGGCGAGACGAGCCAGTCGTCCACCCCGGCCGAGCTGCTGTTGTTGAGGCTGGCGGCGAAACGAGTGCCGTTGCAGTCGGCGCTGCCTATGTAGTAGGAATTGTAGAGGGTTTGGTCGAACACGAAGAAGCCCACGGTGTCGCCCGACACTGGCAGGCGTATGCCGTCGTGCGTGAAAGTGGCGTTGGGCACGGTGTCGTGCGAGACGCTGGCCCACGAGCCCATGACGGTGCCCCACGCGGCGTCCTCCTCGAAGTCCTTGATGGCCGGGAGGCCGGGGATGCGGCTCGTGTCCGGAGCCTGCCAGGTCAGCTTGATGCGCGACTTCGACCAGGACTCGAGGTTGCCTACGGCGGGCAGGGCCGACGGCAGCACGGCCGAGACGACGGCCGGGGTAGTGCACGTCCGGCCGTCGTCGGCAGTGACGCGCACACTGTATTCGAGGCGGGTGTCGGGAGAATCGGGCGGCAGGACGTCGCGCAGCGGTACTGTCACTGCCGAAAGCGGGGCGAGGCCCTCGGAGCGGACGGTGGCCGCCACGGCGCCGTTGCGCAGCAGCTCCACGGTCAGGGGAGCCGACGCCGACGCGCCACGGTTCATGATCCTGACGGGAATGTCGCATGGGCTTCCAAGGCGCCGCTCGCTGGGAGCCGACGGCAGCCCGGCCGACAGGAAGGCGTCACCCTCGGCGATGCGTATGGCGTCGACCAGCAGCGAGGACGCGTGGCGGCTCTCGGCACGCACCTCCACCTGCACCAGGCCGTCGCGGAAGGGCGCCAGGCGCGTTCCCACGGGATGCCAGCCGGGACCCGGCAGCGACCCCAGGTTCAGCGAGTCGAGCAGTGTCTCCTCACCACCCCTGATGGCGAAGAAACGGATGGACACGTCCTCCGGGTAGTTATGACGGTACACGCACATGGTGAACACGGGGTCCGTCGTGCCCGACAGGTCGATGTAGTTGGACAGGATGGTGGCTTTGGCCGTGGAGTTGCCCGTCATCACCATGGCGCGGGAGTAGCCGCCGTCGCCGTCGGCGTCGGGGGTGGCGGGCAGTGTGGCCGCGGTGGCCATGGTCCATTGCATGGGGCCGCTGACGGCCTGGTAGAAGGGCAGCGACATCTTGCCGTCGGCAAAGGATTCGACCACTGGCAGGCGGAAGGGCTCGCCCAGGAAGATGCGGCGCCCGGTGGCGGCAGCGGATAGCCCCCCTTCGTTGCGGGCGTACACCTGCACGGCGAAGTGGCCCGTGCGCCCGGCGTAGTCCCACGTCAGCACGGTGTCGCGGCAGTTCGACACCAGCGTGTCCACGGTGCGGTTGATGTAGTCACGGAGCACCACGCTGTAGGTGAGCGTGGCGGGGTCGAGCGCCTGCCCCTTGGCGTCCTTGACCGGCGCCACCCAGGAGGCGACGAACTTCTTGGTGGGCACCAGCTCGGTGACGGTCACCGGCTTGGGGGCGGCAGGCTTGTTGACGGCGCCCGACACACACGGGACGCCAAGCAGGGTGCAGAGCAGCGCCGGCCAGAGCCGGCGGAAGGTTGATTTTGCCATACGCGGAAGTGTTGGTTTCGTATCGCAAAATTACAGTCGCTCCTCTCCTTTCCGCTTAATGTATGTTAATTTTTGCGTCGTCGTATCAAGGAGAGATGCTGCGGGGTGATGCCCAGGTAGGAGGCGATGATCTTCAGCGGCACCTTCTGCAGGATCTCGATGCGGTTCTCCACCAGGGCCTTGTATCGGGCGGCGGCGTCACCCATCAGGGTGGCCCGCTTGAGCTCCAGGAAGTAGTGGGCGTCGTACGACATCATGAGCTGCCAGCGGGTGAACTCCGGGTATCGGTCCATCAGGGCGTCGAAGCGTGCGCGTGGCACCTGCAGCACGGTGCACTCGCAGCATGCCTCTATGGTGTCCAGGCTCGGCTTGCCGGCGTAGTAGCAGTGATAGTCGAGCAGCTGCGTGCCCCGGCAGGCGAAGGAGGTGGTCTGCTCCACGTCCGCGTTCCAGTGCCAGTTGCGCGTTATGCCGTCGACCAGTATGTAGAAGCTGTCGTCCGTCTCCCCCTCGGCGATGAGGGGCGTGAATGGCGCGAGGCGCAGCAGGGAGCCGGCATCGATGAGGGCGTCCATGATCTCGACAGGAGGCGGGGAGGTGTGCAGGGCCTCCTCCACTATGAGGCGCCGGATGAGCTGACGCGTGGCGTCGTCGACGGGAATGCGTGTGGGCGGTATCTTCATAGGCTTATTCGGGCAGGGGCATCAGCCAGTCGCACGGACCTGGATCGGGGGAGCTGGGAGTTGGGGACGATTGTGAGCGGCAACTATCAGCTCTCAACTCTGCACTCTCTACTTCAGGCTGCATGTCGATGAAGGGGGCGTCGGGGTCGAGGGCGGAGTAGAGGCGGAGGCGGTCGCGGCTCTCCGCCAGGGCGTGGCGCAGGTGCGCGAGACGACGCTCGTAGCTGGCGCGCATCGCCTCCACCTTGCTCAGTTCCCGGGAAATCTCGGCCACTGCCTGGCGGGTCTCGGCGCGTTCGGCGGCCAGGGTGGCGCGGAGGGCATCGGCCTCGGCGGCGCGGCGCAGGCAGTCGGCCTGCGCCTGTTCCACCTGCTCCAGGCGCTCGCGGTAGAGCGCGGCCTGGCGCTCCGCCTCTTCGCGCCCGCGGCACGAGGCGGTCAGCTCCCCGTCGAGCGCCGCCTTCTCAGCCTCCAGGCCGGCGATGCGGGCCGTCTGCTCTTCGGCCCGGGCAATGGCCTGCACGGCCCGGCGAGGATGGAAGATAGGGTAGAGAATGTTCATTGCCGGGAGAGCGAGAGGCCGGGGCGCAGCACCACGCCGGTGGACTTGCGGCCGTTGATGGCTATGGTCAGGGGCTCGGCGAAACACACCGCCCGCAGCGTCTCGGACTCGTAGACGGCCGGAGCGGCATCAAGCAGCGCCTGGTCGATGAAGCCCTCGCCGCGTCCGGCGTCGACGGTGAAGTAGCCCACCCCGTAGCTGGTGAGGTTCTGGAAGAAGTGGGTGCCCTGCGACGGCTCGATGCGGTAGCCGGGCAGCGCCGTCTCCACAATCAGCCGCGCCGAGGCGATCTGCGGCCACCGCACGGGGATGCCCAGGACCGGATCGGAGCTTCCCCACCGCCCGGGACCGATGAGAATGTACGGCTGACCCTGCCGGGTCAGCTGCTTGTTCAGCGCGTCGATCTCGGAGGCCGTCTCGGGGTTGCGGAGGGAGTCAAAGCTCTCGGGGCGGACGTACACCACGGTGCGGACGCCGTCCGTCAGGCCGTGCCCCAGAGCGGTGCCGGATCGCACGAGCAGGTCGCTGTCGGGAAGCTGCGCCCAGGAGTCGTCGAGCATCTCCTTGACGTCCACGATGGGGCGGATCTGGAGCCAGAATAGGTCGCCCTTGTGCGGCTCGGACATCGCCTTGGGACTGACCATGGCGGCGAACTCGATCTCCACCGGCCGCCCCATCGCCTTCTGGCCCATGGAGAGCATGAAGCGCACACACTCGGCCAGCGGGAAAACGTCGTGCCGCAGGATGTTGGCGAAAGTCACGACCTTGCGGCCCGGCCCGACATCAGTGTCGCGCAGGATGTGGTCGTTGGCGTCGTAGGTGCTCAGGGTGAAGCGCAGCGCGCCCGTGCGGGCCGCCTCCGCCACCGGTATCGAACAAATGTTGAAACCGTCGTCGGTCGAAAGCGTGTCGGGCCGGTCGGACGTGTCCGGCAAGTCCGGCTTGTCCGACCTGCCCACGGGGAGGACGTCGAGGCACGTCTGGGTGTCGCGCAGCGCCGTCTGTAGGGTGGAGGTCTGGATTGCGGCCGCCGGGTGCGCCGGCGAGAAACGCAGGGCGCGGCCGCCGTCGACGATGTACTTGCCCAGGCCCACGGCCACCTCGGCCACACCCTCCTCGGCCTTCTCGGCCCCCACGGGGTAGTAGTTGAGCGAACGGCCGACGCCCGACAGCGTGGGATAGTAGAGGCCCTCGTGCGTGGCGCCGACCACCTCCTGCAGGATGACGGCCATCTTCTCCTGGTCTATGAGGTTGCGGGTGGCGTTCATGTAGGCCTTGCTGTCGGCGAAGAAGACGGAGGCGTACACGCCCTTGATGGCCTCCTCCACCAGCCGCAGGGTCCGCTCCGGGTCCGGGCAGCGGGGCACCATGTAAGTGGAGTAGACGCCGGCGAAGGGCTGGTAGTGGGAGTCCTCGAGCAGCGACGACGACCGCACGGCCAGGGGCCGCTCCATCACCCGAAGCAGCGCCCGCAGGTCATCGGCCACCTCGCGCGGCAGCTCGGCGCGGAGGAAGGCGTCGAGGATTTCCCGGTCGGAAGCGTCGCTGAGAGCCGTCGGGTAGAGATCGTTGAGCTCCATGAAGTCGTCGAAGACGTCGGTGCAGAGCACCACCGTGCGCGGTATGGAGATGGTGGCGCCGGCGGGAAACCTGTCCTCGGGGATGCGCTTGAGGCACGAGTCGATGAAGGCCAGGCCGCGCCCCTTGCCCCCCATGGAGCCCTGGCCGATGCGCGCGAAGTTGGAATAGCGGTCGAAGCGGTCGCGCCGGTAGATGGCCACCACGCCACGGTTCTTCATGCGTCGGTAAGCCACGATGGCGTCGAAGACCAGCCGCCGCACCGCCGGCGCCTCCCCCAGCTCCGTGAAGTGGCGCTTCTCTATGGCATCTGCTATCGGGAAGAGGGCGCGGGAGTTGAGCCAGCGGCTCACGGCGTTGGTGGAGCAGAGCGTGAACAGCGCCCGGTCAGGGATGTCGAAGATGCTCTTCTGCAGCTCCGCCAGGTTGCGTATGCGCATCAGCTCCAGGCCCGTGTCCGGGTCGTAGACCACGAAGTCGCCGAAGCCAAAGTTGCGGCGCACTGCCGCCCGCAGGTCCTGCGGCATCGTCTTGCTCTCCTTGTCGATGAACATCGCCCCCAGACGCATGGCCCGCGCGCGGTTGGCCTGCTCGGTGCTCGCGATGATGACAGGCATGTACGGGTCCGCGGCGTGGATCTCCTCCGTCAGCCGCAGCCCGGCGTCGGACGCCAGGCGGCCGTCGCGCGGATAGCGCACGTCGGTGACCACGCCCAGCATATGGCCTCTGAAACGCCGCAGCAGCGCTTGCGCCGAATTGTAGTCGCGGCAGAAGAGCACCTTGGCACGGCCACGCATACGCAGCATCCGCTCGTGGTCGTTGAGCGCCTCCTCGCTGAAGTTGCGGCTCTGCGTGAGCAGGAAGCGGTAGAGCTGTGGCAGCATTGCCGAATAGAAGCGGGTGGTGTCCTCCACCACCATGATGCACTTCACACCCACGCGCAGGATGTCATTGTCGGCGTTCATGCGGTCCTCGATGAGCTTGATGATGGCCAGGATGAGGTCCACGTTGCCGAGCCAGGAAAAGACGAAGTCCACGCACGACAGATCCTCGTTGGCCAGGCGGCGCGACACCTGCCGGGCGAACGGCAGCAGCAGCACCGTCGGGATGCCGGGATGCGCGTGCCGCAGCGAGGCAATCTCCTGGAGCGTGGCGCCAATCTCCACCCCCGGCATGACGATCACCAAGTCCGGCCGCAAGTATCGCATCCGCTCACGGGCGCGGGCAAAATCCCCCACCTTGATGAAGCGGGGCGGCGAGGAGAGATTGAGGTCGGTGTATTCGCGGTGTATGGCGTCCTCCACGCGCCCATCCTCCTCGAGCATGAAAGTGTCGTAGGGCGATGCGATGAGCAGCACGTTGTGGACGCGCCGCTGCATGAGATTCTGGAACGCCGTCTCGCGCAAGTGTATCGGTGCCGGGTCGTAATTCTTCATTGTTGCAGTGAACTTGGGGCGCCCGTTTCCAGCCGTCCCTGCCTATATAACGCCGGAGTGCGCCCAAGTGTTATCCCGACCCATGCACAATCCGCACATCCCCCGCCCGGCGGCAGCCACGAAAAAAAGGAGCCGGGTCTTTCGACTCGGCTCCTCGAAGGGGGCGATGACCTACTCTCCCGCTTTCGCAGTACCATCGGCGCGATGAAGCTTAACTTCTCTGTTCGGGATGGGAAGAGGTGGATCCTTCATGCTATCATCACCTTGATGTCTTAATCGGGTCCGCGGGGGCCTCCAGGCCCGTCCGCCCCGCGCTCTCGCGGGTGGCCCGTAGGGGGCAAGGAAGCACGACCGACGGAAGCGGCAGAGCGGCCAAAGCAGGTCTCCCACGGCCCGTAGGGCCGAAGGACTCGGGTGCCATTATCCAGCCTACAAGCGGGCATCCCGTCAGGATGCCGCCTCTGGCGGCGTTGTATTTTCTCACACTACTTTCGGGCTATTAGTACCGCTCGGCTGAGCGTGTCGCCACGCTTGCACCTGCGGCCTATCGACGTCGTGGTCTACGACGGCCCTTATGGCGAAATCTAATCTCGGAGCAGGCTTCGTGCTTAGATGCTTTCAGCACTTATCCTTCCCAGGCGCTGCTACCCGGCAGTGCGGCTGGCGCCACAACCGGCTGACAGGAGGCCTGTCCGACACGGTCCTCTCGTACTAGTGTCGGGGCTCCTCAGATTTCCGCGCCCACAACAGATAGAGACCGAACTGTCTCACGACGTTCTGAACCCAGCTCGCGTGCCACTTTAATAGGCGAACAGCCTAACCCTTGGGACCTTCTCCAGCCCCAGGATGTGACGAGCCGACATCGAGGTGCCAAACCACTCCGTCGATATGAGCT
>ENA-UEQO01001958-UEQO01001958.1-human-gut-metagenome-genome-assembly--contig:-NODE-1958-length-19636-cov-3.338310_pt1 | contig 19636 bp, 12 predicted proteins | sample MGYA00242938_ERZ507940 | MGnify/ENA primary metagenome ERZ507940 (study PRJEB26167, sample SAMN06115517) | human gut metagenome | host: Homo sapiens | place: China:Chongqing | collected 2014-12-03... | reverse complement strand
GGGTAAGGATTTTCCCCGAACAAGGCAAAAAAACAACATCATAAATCAAAAACAGGCTCGCATGACACACGTTAATATAACATCCCGAAAACTATTTCTTATCCTCTTTTCACTCGTGTTACCGATTGTAATCAAAGCCGAGCAGAAGGGATTGGAGGAACAATTACGAAAAGTCATAGCGAATAAAAAAGCACAAATTGGTATTGCCGTGATCATTAATAGTAAAGATACGATCACGATTAATAATGATGCACGTTACCCGATGATGAGCGTGTTTAAGTTGCATCAGGCTTTAGCAGTTGCCGATTATTGCGAGAAGAAGGGCTTGTCTTTCGATACATCTATTTATATACGTAAGGCTGATCTGAAAACGGACACGTACAGCCCGCTCCGAGACTTGTACCCGGATGGAGAAATTTCTCTCTCGATAAAAGAATTACTAAAGTACACCTTACATTTAAGCGATAATAATGCCTGTGATATTCTTTTCCTGCAAACTGGAGGCACGGAGGCTACGGATCACTACATCCGCACCAATTTGGGCATGAGACATTTCGCAATCAAAGCCACCGAAGACGAAATGCACCAAGATAAAAACAAATGCTACCTGAATTGGAGTACTCCACTTGAAACGGTAAGAATGATTGAATTACTGTTGAACGTGCCGCTATTCGATGACGAGTACCAAAAATTTATCAAAACGACCATGATGTCCTGCGAAACGGGAAAAGATCGGTTAGCACGCCCTCTGCAAGGAAACAAAGCAATCCTCGGTCATAAAACCGGGACCGGTGATCGGAATGACAAAGGACAAATTATCGGGATGAACGATGTCGGGTTCGTGTACTTGCCCGATGGTCAAAGCTACACGATCGCTGTTTTTATAAAGGACTCAGAAGAAAGTGAGGCCGCAACAGTCCGAATTATTGCAGATATTTCAAAAACGGTATATCGACACGTTACGAATAACAGTCACGAATAAAACCATGAAACACTAAACCACACGACTATTTTCATCATTCACTTGCTTTATGGTTAAGAACTGCTAACAGATTACTCCAACACGAATGAGCCTCGAATATCCCCACTAAGAAGGAGTAACGATAATTCGGAAACTTTTGCTTGGTAGATAGCGGATAACTTCCGGTCGACGGCATCAATGTAACTACGTTGAAATTCCCTGAATTCGATTCCGGAAAGCGACCCGATCTTATATTTTTCTAAAGCCGCATCCAAATTGGCCTCAGCCACACTAGCACTTTCAATCTCGAAATTTACCATCAGCAGGTTGTTTTCATAGGAATTATACATCAACGCCAAATCTCCCAGTGTTTCTTTTTCTACTTCTTGGTAGGAAAGTTCGGTATTTTCCAATTCCAGTTTGGCATTCTTGATCTTCGTCCGGTTTTGTAAACGACTGAATATAGGAACATTTAACGAGAATCCCCAGTAAAAACCGTTTGACCGGTTCAACGTGGTACTGGAAGAGGGTGTATCTGTCTTGTTATAGTTGTACCCGGAATTGAAATCTAGCGTCGGGAATAATACGGCACGGGCATTTTTTAAATCCAGCGCGGAAATTTTCTGATCTTTTTTAGCGATCAACAAGGTGGTGTTTCCTTCCAAAGTTTTTTGCTCCAAGGTACCCAATGCCAGTTGCGGCCCCAGCAAGATCGTGTCTTGCACATAGTTCACCATTTGCAAATCCGTATTCATCAATTTGTTCAACGTGATATAGGCACTTTTTAAAGCCTCCTTTTGCCGGACGTAAGTTGAGCTGTCGGTGTTCAAATCAATTTTTGCCTGTTGAGCTTCTAGCCCGGATCTATTCCCGATCTTGTAACGCACTCTGGCCTCGTCGTAACGTTCATTCGAGAGTTCCAGTGAATGACGGGCTGCCATCAATTTATGGTGTTGTACCAGCACGTTATAATAGGCTGCACTCACGTTCAAGATCAAGTTCTCCACGGCTTGCTGCACGGCAAGTTCTCCCATTGCCAGTAGCTCTTTCTGTTTTTCATGGGTGGTGAACATCTCTAGCCCGTCAAATATCCGCCAGTTTAGAGCAACACCTGCGGTGTAGTTATCCGTTTTTACATCCGACATCTTATTCACCTCTCCCACGCTATTCTCGGTCTTCGTGTCATTTCGGGTCTGTGTCTGTTTCGCAGTCCCTTCCAATGTAGGTAGGAAAGTCGAGTAATTCAAATTATTCTTATCCATCCGAGCCTCGTTCCGGATGATTTTAATGGAAAAATTTGATTCCAAGGCTTTTTCCAAACATTCATCCAGACTTACACGCTGCGCGGAACAATTGAAAATCGAGAATTGAAAATTTAAAATGAACAATAAAATGATCATTTTTCCTATCCATTTCATATATCGTAAATTCTGTTTTTTCATAGTCATTCTTTATTCTACTCGCAAAATTTTCAATTTGTTCAATCTTCTATCTCTTCTATTATTTTTACTTTTTTCGAGGAGAGGTAAGTGTAAATAGCCGGGATCACGAAAAGTGTCAACAGGGTGGAACATACCATACCTCCTACTACCGCAATACCCATGGCAACACGGCTCTCAGCTCCCGCACCCGTGGCCATTGCCATCGGAAGAATACCTAACACGGTAGACAAACTCGTCATCAGGATCGGACGTAAACGAGACACGGCCGAATCCTCGATCGCCTCACGCATGGACAAACCGGCCAACTTACGCTGGTTGGCAAATTCCACGATCAAGATACCGTTCTTCGAAACCAACCCGACCAACATGATGATACCGATCTGGCTGAAAATGTTCATGGTCTGCCCAAAATACCACAAAGCAACCATAGCCCCGATCAATGCCAACGGAACGGTAAACATGATGATTAACGGATCACGGAAACTTTCGAACTGTGCGGCAAGTACCAAATAGATAAATACCAACGCCAACATGAAGGCGAACATCAAACTGGAAGAACTTTCCACGAAGTCCTTAGAGGTTCCCGATAACGTGGTTTTAAAGTCATCGCTCAATACCTCATCGGCAATACGATCCATCTCTTCCAATCCTTGAGAAAGAGTCACGCCCTTTGCCAGACCGGCAGAAACGGTTGCCGACACGAAACGATCATAACGATATAACTGTGGCGGCATGGAACTTTCGGACGTTGTGATCAGATTATCCAGATGAATCAAGTCGCCATTGTTATTCCGCACGTATATTCCTTTCAAGTCACTCGGTTTGTTTCGATCTTGACGCTCCAACTGGGAAAGTATCTGGTACTGTTTTCCATTCATGATGTAGTAACCCACCCGTTGCTCACTCATGGTCAACTGAAGTGTTCTGGCAATATCCTGCACGGAAACCCCCATACTGGCAGCCTTGTCCCGATCAATATTAATGGTCAACTCCGGTTTCGTGAACTTCAAATTCAAATCAGATGCCGAAAATACCGAACTCTTGTTCACCTCGTCCATGAAAATAGGTAATATCGCCTTCAAATCATCCAGATTTTTCGCTTGGATTACGTATTCCACCGGAAGTCCTCCCCGCCGGCCACCGAAGGTCTGTTGCTGGGAAACCAACGTTCGGCCTCCTGTAAACTGACGCACGTCTATAGCTAACTCGTCGGCAATCTCCTGTTGAGTCCGTTTCCGCTTGTCTGCATCAACCAACCACAATTGCAAGCTTGCCCGGTTTGTTTGTCCTCCCCCGATGAATTGAATCACTTTCTCTTGTTCCGGCACGGTTTGTTCCACAAAGGTTGAAATTTCATCCGCATAACGGGCCATATACTCGTAGGTGGCTCCTTCCGGAGCGACAGAATTCAAACGAATATTCGAACGGTCCTCCAAAGGTGCCATTTCCGAGGGAATCAATAACCACAGGAAATAAATAGCTACACCGGAAGCCCCGAGTATAATGATTGACCAATAACGGACTTTCAAGAATCGCTGTAACCAACGACGGTACACCCGATTCATTCCTTCGAAAAAAGGTTCTGTTTTCCGGTAAAACCAATTTTGCGTGGCATTCCGGGTCAATAATTTCGTGGAGATCATCGGTGTAAATGTCAACGCCACGAAAGAGGAAACCACCACGGCTCCGGCAATCACCACGCTAAATTCACGGAACAAACGCCCCGTGGTTCCTTCCAAGAAAACGATCGGGAAGAACACGGCCACCAACACCACTGTTGTCGCGATAACGGCAAAAAATATCTCGTTTGATCCTTTGAATCCCGCCTGCAACGGGGACATTCCTTGCTCTATTTTCGTGAATATATTCTCCATGACCACAATAGCATCATCAACCACCAAACCGATGGCCAGCACGACAGCCAGCAAGGTCAATATATTGATGGTAAACCCGGCCACGTACATAATGAAAAAGGATGCAATCAATGACACGGGGATTGCCAGAACGGGAATTAACGTCGTCCGCCAACTCCGCAAGAAAAGGAAGATGATCAACACAACCAAGAGGAAAGCCTCGAAAATCGTGTCCTCCACCTCGTTGATTGAACTCCGGATGAATACCGTGTTGTCGAAAGCTATCGTGGCATCAATATCTTCCGGCAGGTCCTTTTCCAAATCCTGCATCACGAGATAAGCCCGGTCTGCAATATCAATGTAGTTTGCTCCCGGCTGGGGAATCAAAGCACACATCACCATGGGAAGGCCGTTACGTTTGGCTATACTCCGGGTGTTCTCGGCATCCACTTCCGCCACACCAATATCTTTAAAACGGACAATTTTTGATCCTTCTCTCGAAATGACCAGATTGTTGAAATCCTCGATAGACATTAATCGTCCCAAAGTACGAATTGTCAACTCGGTATTGTCTCCTTCCACTCGCCCGGAAGGTAATTCGATATTCTCTTTTTCAACGGCAGACTGCACGTCCATCGGGGTCAACCGATGTGCTGCCAGTAAAGCCGGGTCCATACGCAAACGCACGGAATAACGTTTTTCTCCCCAAATATCCACGCTACTCACGCCAGGGATAGTCTGTAACCGTTCTTTGTAATAGCGTTCGGCATATCCGCTCAGGTCGATCAACGAACGTTGACCACTACGCAAAGAAACAGCAAAAATAGGTTGGGCATCCGCATCCGCCTTGTACACGGTCGGGGGATCTATATCCTGCGGTAACCGACGTAACGTTCCGGAAACTTTGTCCCGGACGTCATTAGCTGCCGTTTCCAAATCCACGCTTAATTCGAATTCTATCGTGATCCGGCTTTGTCCATCACGGCTCGTACTACTTAACGAACGGATTCCCTGTATACCATTAATGGCCGACTCCAAAGGCTCGGTAATTTGTGTTTCAATAACATCGGCGTTAGCCCCCACGAACGAGGTCGACACGGATATTACCGGGGGATCCACGCTAGGGTAGTCACGCACGCCTAAATATAGCAACCCGATGGAACCGACAATGACCAAAATCAAGTTTAACACGGTTGCCAGCACCGGACGCTTTATACAGGTTGAAGATAAACTCATACCACTGATTAATTTTAGATTTATGATTTTAGATTTTAGATTATATGATTCAGTGATCTTAGATTTTAGATATTGTAATTCTATTCATTCTAAATTTTAAATTCTATTCTCTACATTACCTGAAGCACTAAATTTTAAACTCTGAACTTTTTCTCTATTTATTCAACTTGACATTCACGATCATTCCCTCACGCAATTGCATCAAACCTCCCGTTAACACGGTGTCACCCACATGTATTCCGGAAGTTACTTCCACGAACTGGGAATCCCGACTGTCTGTTTGCACGGATACGCTGGTAGCCTTTTTATTTTTCACTACCCACAAACGTTTCCCATCCATCTCCGGCACGACGGCCTCTGTCGGAACAAGTATATATTTCAAATTCTCAGCTGTCATCAACTCCCCCTTCACGAACATTCCCGCTACCAAATTTTTAGTATTCCGGTAACGAGCCCGCAGATTTATGGTATGAGTAGCCACGTCCGCCTGTGGATCAACAGCATACACTTCTGCCTCGATCTGATGTTCCATCCCGCTAGGTTGGAAAGTAAGTTTTCTACCCACTAAAGGCAGGTCAATATATTTTTCAGGAATAGAAAATTCAATTTTTAAATAAGAATTATCAACAATCGTGGACACCTTAGTACTCGGTTGCAAGTAACTCCCCTCACTCACGAAACGAAATCCCATTCGACCGTCAAAAGGAGCCCGGATTTCAGTTCGAGCAATTTTAACCTTTAATAATTCAATATCAGCCAGATTCATATTGTACTCGGTCTCCAACTGCTGGAATTCTTCCACGCTGATGGATTCCCGCTTTAATAGTATCCGCTGTCTTTCCAATTTGGCTGCCAATAATTCTTTTTGGAATTCGGCACGAGCGAGTTGAGCCTGCAAATCCGAATCATCCACTTTCACTAACAAGGTTCCTTTCTTCACCAACGTCCCTTCTTCAAAAGCGATCTTCACAACTTTACCGGCTGTTTCCGAAACCAGTTCGACTTCTTCATTTGCAACCAATAATCCCGTTACGGGAATTCCATTACCGGAAGTTGACATAGATGCCACGATCCCCGATACCGGTAAAGCCCCCCGGTTAGTCGCCTTGGGAGCTGTTGTCGGGGTTGACATCTCTTTATCCGAAGAAAAATCCAAACGAAGGATCACGATTGCTCCCACGATCACGACCGGAATTCCAATTTGTAAAACTCTCTTTAAACCTTTGTTCATATTTTAAATCATTACATACCAAAAATGCCTGTTTCAGCAAAGCTTAGACAAGTATTCACAACACTGTTGTTATGACATCAAATATCCCCAAAAGTTTATCAACAAACCGTTAATAGTTTGTTAAAATAACGAGATGTTTTAGATATTTTATTTAAAACCAATGGCGCCATTTAAACACGATGAAACCGAAGACGGAAAAGAGTAGCGAGATAACAATCACGATCAAAAATCCATAAGGATTTTCCTCCAAAGAGTTCGGAACATTCATCCCGTACAAACTAGCAATCAAGGTCGGTAACATTAATATAATCGAGATGGACGTCATCCGTTTCATCACGATATTCAAATTATTGGAAATCACCGAAGCGTAGGCATCCATTGTACCGCTTAAAATATCACTATAAATACGGGCCGAATCCTGAGCTTGCCGCAATTCGATCTCCACGTCCTCCACCAAATCCTCGTCGAAGAATTGCCGCTGCACTTTCAAGGTCTTCATTTTGATCAACAAGTTGTCATTCCCACGCAAAGAAGTGATAAAGAATACCAATGATTTCTCGATTTTCAGCAACCGTTGTAATTCTTCATTCCGGATGGAACGTTCCAATTCGACCTCTGCCATGTGCATTTGGGCGTTGATTTGTTTCAAGTATTTCAAATACCACACGGAGGCAGAAAGAAACAAACGGAAAACAAGATCCCAATTATTGGCAATTTCCAAGTTTTTACGAATCACGTAATTGATGAAATCAGGTATCATTTCTGTCTCGTAATAGCACACGGTTACGAACATATCCTCCTTCACGATAATCCCCAAAGGCACTGTGATGAAAGGAATACTTGTATCTACCGACTTAAAGGGAATACGCAGGATCATCAGCGTCCATCCATCCTCTACTTCCAAACGGGAACGCTCGTCCACGTCTTCAACGTCATCTATAAAAGCCTCCGGAACTCCCATTTCGTCGATCAGGTAGCGAAGATCGTCCTGAGTGGGTGAAACAACATTAATCCAGCAATTGGGTTCCCATACTTTCTTTTCCACGAACCCTACTTTACCCATTAGGAAAGTTCTCATAATAATCCTCCTTCAATTTATGAATAGAGGCATTTATCGAGAACCCCTATTCAGATTAATACTGTTGATGATAGTCGTCCATATCTTGTTCTATGAATTTTGCCACAAAAGTAATCTTTTTATTGTAAAACAGCAATTATTTCTTTAAATCGATGAAGACCGGAAGATGATCACTGTATCCTCCAATGTAGTGAGGCCCCCGATAGGTCGGTTTCGGACGAACACCGAAAGTCCCTCGCTCTTCTTCAAGTAGAAAATCCGCATCATAGATACCCATTCTTCGGGACACCTGCAAACCAGCTTCCCCGTTCAACAGGTTCCCGGAAACGATGATGTGATCCAGCGTCTGCCACTCTCCCTTGTAACGATAACTACCATAGTTTTTTCCTAGCAAGTAATACCCGGTGTTGTAAAAGTTTTCAGATTCAATTGTCCCGGATTCCGGATTTCGAGTTTTCAATGTCTTTTGCGCAGATGTATTCGCCCGTCCGTTCAAATCTCCCAAAATCAAAATCATGGCCCGGGGATGAATATCCTGTATAGAATCCACCTTCTGCCTTACGACGGATGCTGCTTTTACCCGTTTCCATTCACTTTTCGCCTCCCCACCACGCATAGAAGGGAAATGACAAACAAAAACATGAAGAGTATCGTTTGGGGCCAATATACCCTCACAATAAAGTATATCCCGGGTGGTCTCCCCGCTTTTTAAGTGGACAGGAAAGAAAGCGTTATGCAATAGCCGAAATGAATCTTTCCGGTAGAGTAAAGCAACATCAATTCCCCTTGTATCCGGGGAGTCGGTATGTACAATACCATAATTACCATCCGCCAACACCGTTTTGTTTACCAAGTCTGAAACAACATTCCGATTCTCCACCTCGCTCAAGCCGATGAGTAGCGGAAACTTTCCCGCCCCGAGACCGTTTAACACTTTCGAGATATTGAGTAACTTTCGGGTATAACGTTCCCGATTCCAATGCTGTTTTCCCCGGGGAGTAAAATCGTCATCTGCCGTCAGCGTGTCGTTTCGAGTGTCAAATAAATTTTCCGTATTATAAAACACGACTCGTTCCCGCGTCCCCATCTGGGCATATGAAACACAGAAGACACACAATAAAAATATCTCGATACAGGTCTTTAGAAACATCACTAGAGTAAAATAAGATGCTTCTCCAACAAAGCAATAATTTTACTCCTTAATAAATTTGCATTAATCGGTTTTGCCGTGTAGCCGTCAAACCCGCTGGCCATGATTTTCTCTTCATCAGAGGCATAAGCATAGGCTGTAACCGCAATCACGGGAACCGTCCCGGAAATCTTGCGGATTTCCTGCACGGCTTGAAAACCATTCAACTCCGGCATATTTATATCCATTAAAACCAAATGTGGATCGTGTTCTTTAAACAATTCAACGGCCTCCCGGCCATTCCACGCATGTATCAATTGATAATCCTTTTTCAATATGGATTCGAAAAGCATGTAATTACTCGGATTATCTTCAGCAACCAGTATCTTGAGTTTATTTTTCTCGACTACTTGCTGAACGATTTTCTCTTCCTTTATTTCTTGACAACGCAATTTTACAGCCACGTAAGGAATCGTAAACCAAAAAGTTGTTCCTTGTCCTACTTCCGATTCCACCCCGATCTTACCGCCCATCCGTTCCACGATCGTCTTACAGATAGACAAGCCAAGCCCTGTTCCCTGTGCAAAATTGTTCAACTTCACGAATCGTTCAAACACAGCGTCTTTTTTATCTGCATCAATACCACATCCCGTGTCAGACACATAAAAATAAAGAGAGTCTTTCTCCAAAAGATGATAACCGAAACGAATCGTTCCTTCTTTCGTGAATTTTATCGCATTATTGAGCAGATTGGTAATCACTTGTGTTAATCGATTTTTCTCTGAACGGATACAACATTCCGGAAGATACTCGTCAAATTCAATTTCGACCTTTGCGGAAGTCAGTCGTAAACAAGAGGTTTGTTCTAATCCTCGCATCAAAGCGTTCAAGTCAAATTCCGAATAAGCAAACTCCATCGAACCGGACTCAATTTTGGAAAGATCAAGAATATCACTAATTAATTGCAAAAGTAAGGTGTTATTATTCTCGATAATATTAATGTATTCCCGTTTTTCCTCTTCAGTTTCCGTCGATGCCAATATATTAGAGAATCCGACGATAGCATTCAACGGGGTACGAATTTCGTGGCTCATGTTAGCAAGAAAGGCTGATTTTAACCGGTTGGATTCTTCCGCATGTTCTTTCGCATCACGCAAAGCCAGTTCCATCTGTTTTCGAGTGGTAATCACAACCGAAGATCCCACCAAAGATAAAGGTTTCCCATTTTTATCCCACTGATCCACGGTAGCCTGAGCCTCTACCCATTCGTAAGAATAATGATGTTCTCTTTTATCCAATACCCGGTATTCCTCCCTGATCTTGGCTACTTTCCCGGCAATTAAAGCCGAATAAGCCGCTTTTACACGTTCCCGATCGTCTTTGTGTATCTTTGAAAAATATTGTTCTTCAGGAACCGCTAAAGAATCCTCATTATCAGTACAATGTTTTAGTTCAATTGGACGATTCACATCACACAAGAAGGTATGTCTTTCCAAATCCCAACGCCAAGGAGTTATATTCGCCACGTCAAGAGCCATTGACAATTTATAGTTCACAGATTCCAACATGGATCTTGTTTTCCGCAAATCAGTAACGTCCACGCAAAAAATATCGACCATTCCTTGTTCCGTGGATGCGATATTTATTATTTCATAGTATTTCTGTGTTGCACTGTAATAATATTCAAAGGTAAATGACTTTTTCTCGATAAACATTTTTTTGTACAACACGACGAACTCGTTATATCGACTTCCCCGTAATTCACTACCTTTTTTACCTACCACCTTCTCCGCTTTGGCAAAACATTCTTCAAACATCGGGTTTACTTCTTCCACTTGATAATCCACGACATCCCCTTTGGCATTATAAATCAACCGATGTTTCATGTAAGCCAACGGCATATTCGTGAAAAGCGCTTTATATTTTTCCAAAAGAACCAACTCCCGATCGTGTAACACTCTCTCTTTTTTCAACAACCGTAACCGTATCCATAACAGATACGTGATAAATAGTAATACGATAATGGCTAGTAACATATAACGAGCCTGCTCCCAAAATCCTTCCGGAGCAAATAAATAAACCGCATTATCCGGATACAAAGAAGTCGGGATTCCGGCCTTCTGAAGAATCGGATAAGAGAGATAATAATTCGGTTTTCCCGCCACTTGCAAAGGAATATCTTTTGCCTCCTTTCCATCCAAGACCTCCCTTAACGTCCGCATGACCGTATGTGCAAAATCTTTGCCCAAGTAGAAATATCCTCCAGCCATATCCCCGTCATAGATTCCATTATCTTCCAACGTGAAGACCGGGTGATTATCGAAATAACTGATAGCTTTATGGTTGTTCGTGGACAAATATTTATTTCCGGCAATTTCCTTACGTTGGACCCATGAAAAATAAAATAACCCGACCTCATTCACGTCATATGAATAAATGGAATCCAGCATTTGATCCATATTTATCTGCCCTTCAATAAAATAAGACACATCCAAATCCGGAAAATATGTCTCGCACACGTGTCTCATTTTCTCCCGTATCTGCGCACTCACGTAGTGTCTATCCGATATCAAGACAATCTTCTTCATGTTCGGGAGCAATCGTTTCATTTCGTCAATCGTTTCACGGATATAAACGGGACACTCGATAAGAGTAACATTCAATCCGTTCAATTTATCCTGTAAAGGGATAATATTCTTCGGGTTGATCTCTTCTCTTTTCAACATGACATCCAACGGACTGACATAATCTTCCCGCACACAAAGAATAACAGGAACATCTTTCCAGATTTCTTTAAAAACATCCTCGAACACGCACCAGATACTATTTCCCAACATGACAATACACCTGGGAGCGGTATCATATTTTGCCAAAATATAATCCCTCCTTTTCTGCAATCCCGCCATACTATCCACCAAAAGCATGTCCAAGGATTCAACCCAAATATCTTCTTTTATCGAATGATCTTTCCGTATACTGTCGATAGCGTGGTTTGCCCACACGTCAGATTCTGCATAAGAATTCAGAATTAATATATACCCTCGATCATGGATATTCGCTTTTGTCAAAAAAACATGACAACAACAAATAAACAATAAGCTTATCCGCAAAACATTTTTCGTCGACATGACAATTCCCTTTATACAAATATTGTACAAAGGTATAAAATCTATTTATGAACCCATCCTATTTTGCTCGAATTCGGCAATATATTAATTAGTCATTCCCTGCAACTCTTCCCAATATTCCAAAGCCCGTCGAGTATGAGGGATCACGATGGTTCCTCCCACCAGATTGGCAACAGAGAATATTTCGAACAACTCTTCCGTGGTTACCCCATACTGATGACATTTTTCCAAATGATATTTGATACAATCATCACAACGCAACACCATTGACGTCGCTAATCCCAGCATTTCTTTTACTTTTGAGGATAAAGCACCGTCCATATATGTATTGGTGTCCAGATTATAGATCCGTTTGATCACTTTATTATCGGCAGCCAGTATTTTCTCGTTCATTTTAGCCCGGTATGCCCGGAATTGCTCAACCATTTCACTCATAATTGTACATTTTACAGCTAAACAAATAATTTCAATATATCGTTGATGTTCGCAAACAACAGCAGAAACAACAGGAAAAACATTCCCACGATCTGGGCGTTCTCCATAAATTTCTCATTCGGCTTACGACGTGTTATCACCTCGTAGAGCAGGAACATCACGTGACCTCCATCCAATGCCGGAATAGGCAAGAGATTCATTACGCCCAGAATAATAGACAACATGGCCGTTAATTCCCAGAAAGCCCGCCAATCCCACACGCTGGGGAATATGTTCCCGATAGAAATAAATCCTCCCACGGACCTGAAAGCTTCCGGGTTTTTAAATAATTTGAATTGTTTCAGATAGGATTTGATCCAGTCAAACCCCATATTAATTCCCGCAGGAATAGCACCAAAGAAGGAATATTCTTTCACGGCGTACTCGAAATCGTTTATCACTTTCGGATACACCCCGATCACTTTACCACTTCCGAGAGCAATAGGGATAGAAAGGGTATCACTTCCACGTAAGACTTTTACATTCAATATACTGTCCCGGTGTGAACGAATCAAATCAATATACTCGTCATAGAAAGTAAACGAATGCCCGTCTAATTCCAACACCCGGTCTTCTTCCAGCATTCCGGCATTCCGGGCAGGCGATTCATCGGCAAACCCTTGTATCGAACCGTCATATTTATAACGAGGTGTCAGTAAAGCTATCCGCTTAAACCCTTTCGAGGAATAGGCCAGCATCTCCCCGATTAGCGTAGAAGGAAGATTTATATTCATCACTTGACCATCCCGCATAACCTGTATAGTCTTCGGGTTCTCCATTAAAATATACCCCGGAATTTCAAAGAAATTCTCTACTTTTTTATTGTCCAAGGATAATATCATATCTCCATTTCGCAACCCGGCATCAAGCAACAAAGAGTCGCATACAACTCCATATTTCGCATTCTCGGTAGGCAAGTACTGCTCTCCCCATGCGTAAAGAATCATGATGTAAATGAAAAACGCCAGGATAAAATTAACAAGTACCCCACCGATCATGATGATCAATCTTTGCCAAGCCGGTTTGGAACGAAACTCGTAAGGTTTTGCCGGTTCTTTCATTTGCTCCAGATCCATGGACTCGTCAATCATTCCTGCAATCTTCACGTATCCGCCAAGAGGCAACCATCCCATCCCGTATTCAGTTTCTCCCCTTTTAAAACGAAACAGGGAAAACCACGGGTTGAAGAAAATAAAAAACTTCTCCACTCGTACTTTAAATATTTTTGCCGCCACGAAATGCCCCAACTCATGCAACATAACCAGAATCGAAAGGCTCAACAAAAACTGCAATATCTTTACTAATACATCCATATACCTATTTTAGATTTTAAATTTGCGATTTTAGATTGAGAAACTCTTCTTTTGCTATTCGTCGACCCTCTTGGTCAGAAGCGATATAATCTTCCAAAGTAGGTTGGACAATATAACTCACTTTTTCCATCGTTCGTTCAATCACATCCGACATGGCCGTGAAAGAAATTTCATCTTTCAAAAAGGCTGCCACCATAATTTCATTGGCCGCATTCAACACACAGGGGGCATTCCCTCCTCGATTCATGGCCTCATAAGCCAATCCCAGATTCCGGAAAGTCGTTACATCCGGTTTTTCAAACGTGAGATCAGGATAAATACCAAAATCCAAGCGCGGTATCTCCGAATGTACCCGTTCCGGGTAAGTCAGTGCATACTGGATCGGTAAACGCATATCCGGAACCCCCAACTGTGCTTTTATATTTCCATCCTGAAACTGAACCATCGAGTGGACAACGGATTGCGGGTGTACTAATACCTCTATTTGTGAAGGTTTTACCCCAAACAACCACTTTGCCTCGATCGCCTCGAAACCTTTGTTCATCATGGATGCGGAGTCAATAGTAACCTTTGCCCCCATGCTCCAATTCGGATGTTTTAATGCCTGTGCTGCCGTTACGGACTTCAAATATTCATAATCCCGTCCTCGGAAAGGTCCCCCGGACGCCGTTAATAATATCTTCTCCACCGGATTGTTATGTTCGCCCACTAAACACTGGAATATAGCCGAGTGTTCGGAATCCACGGGTAATATCGCCACCTTGTATTCCTCAACCAACCGGTTAATTAAATCTCCGGCAACAACTAAGGTTTCCTTATTAGCCAGAGCAATCGTCTTACCCGCCTTAATCGCATTAATCGTGGGTAACAACCCGCTATACCCAACCATGGCTGTAACAACCACATCAATCGTGGATGTTTGCACGACTTGAGCAATGGCTTCACTCCCGGCATATACCTTTATATCCTCGTCCTTCAACAACTCAGTTAACTCGGAATATTTTGCTTCATTTCCGATCACAACCATGTTAGGCTTAAACTTTCTGGCTTGTTGTGCCAGTAATTCCACCTGATTATTTGCCGTGAGAACTTCTACATTAAACCGCTCCGGATTAGCGTCAATCACCTGCAATGTCTGCGTTCCGATTGACCCGGTAGATCCCAATATTGCTATATTTTTCATTTCAAAACAATCTCCAAAACCACTATTTGCGAATCATTTAAACTTAATGAATGTTTCCGGATTCAATGCTTTTCCCGCTTGCCACAACTCGAAATGTAAATGCGGTCCGGTTGTTTCTTCTCCCGTGTTCCCTACCACTGCAATCGCCTCTCCCGCACGGACAAAATCTCCCTGCTTTTTCAACAATACCGAATTATGCTTATATACTGAAACCAGATTCCCATTATGCTGTACTTGAATCACGTAACCCGTCTTAATTGTCCAATCCGTGAAAATGACCACGCCATCCAGCACGGACAAAACATTTGAATTTTGCTTGGCCACCAAATCCACCCCGTAATGACGAGTCGTTTCATCAAAATGATTGGTTACCACCCCATCCAATGGTGAGAAGAAATGATAAAAATCATCATCGGAAGAACTGACATGCCCAAGGGTTAAATTGTATTTTTCTTCTTTTTCCACGATTTCCCGAAAACCGGCCTCTTCTTCCGACATACCTAACATTGAAGTATCATAGGTTACCTTTACATTCTGTTGCATCGACACGAAACTCGTCGTGTCCAAGTTTTCGTCTCTCAAAATAGTTTGTATGGAATGAAGAAAACGATCCTTCTTCTGCACTTCATTCAATAGAGAATCAACCCGTAAAGCGTTTTGTGTAATCTGACGTCTCAACTGTTGACTCGGGTAACCCGGGATGAACTCCCGCAAATTCGTGAAAGCAATCAGCATGATCGTCAATATAATCAAGACGACGGCTAATGTACTTAATGCCGTGAGAACGTGTAACGGAGAGAGCCGAAGGTGCATTACCTCCTCGTAAGTAGACTCGTTAAATATCGTCAACTTATAGCGATTCCTCAGCTTATTCCAATATTTTCGTTTTTTACTGCTCATCCAATTATTTTTAGCCTTCAAAAATAGTATAAAAATCCAACTTTCCCAGCCAGAGGATTCATAAACTTTATCGTGGCAATTGAAAAATGAGTCAGCTCTTGAATCAATTCGTGGTTTTGATAATCTCCGGGTATTGATAGATTCGCAAATTAAAATAAGGAATCACGGCTAACAGGTGATCGAATATGTCGGCCTGCACCTTTTCATACGCCACCCACTCTTGTTTTCGGGAGAAACAATACACCTCTAAGGGAATGCCTGTTGCTGTCGGTTGTAATTGCCTAACCATGTATGTCATACCCATATTTAGATCCGGGTTTGCCTCCAGCTTACGTACCGCATATTGCCGGAATATGCCTAAATTAGTCAACCTTCTCTCGTCCAACACGTCAGATTTTCCTTTATTCTGCTCGTTTAACTTCGGCAACATATCTTCAATATACCCTTTCAAGACATTTGATTTCCGTAAAGTATCAATTTCCTCATCCGAAAGGAAATGAACAGAGAGCATATCTATATTAATATAACGCATGATCCGACGACCGGCAGCCTCCTCCATTCCCCGCCAGTTCGTGAAAGAAGCGGACACTAACTGATAGGTGGGAATCGTCGTGATCGTCATATCCCAGTTTTGTACTTTCACTGTATACAAGTTGATCTCCAACACAGTCCCGTTGGCATTATTGCTCGGCATCACGATCCAGTCCCCGATACGCACCATCTGATTGGCCAGTAATTGAACTCCGGCCACAAAACCTAATATCGCATCTTTGAATATCAACATTAAAACTGCAGCAAACGCTCCTAACCCGACCAATAGATTACGGGGGGATTCCCCGATAAACTCGCTGACGATTGTTATAATAATAGCTGAAATCACGAAAATTTTAATCACCTGCACGAAAACTTTTATCGGACGATCTTTCGCTATCGGGTACGAATCGTAAATTCGGTTTATCGCATCCAGCACGGCAACAATCACGAAACCGGCAACCACGAGTATCCAAGCCACGATAAACCGATGAAAAAGTTCTATATGTTGCCACTTCCCGTACACGATTTTAAAAGCAAAATCTATAAATATAGGCGGTATCAGATTAAATATTTTCTGAAAAACACGCTCCTCGAAAAAAATATCATCCCATTTGGTTTTCGTACGACGCACCATTCCCCCGATCACCCGGGTTATTCCCTTGCGTAAAAAGAAGGTAAATAAAAAAGCGATCAGACAAATGACCGCGATCTGCAAAAGGACCTCGACAGCCGAGGCCGTGGAAGGGTCTTTAATACCCAAATTCAACCAAGAAAACCATTTGTTTATATCTATTTTCAACAGCATCATATCTTTCCCAAAGTTTTACAGGCGTATACGATAAACCACCGGATAAGTTAAACCCCATTAACAACGAATCGTTCTAAATAATCTAAAAACCCCTCTATTTTTCCCTATTTTCACACTTAACCCCTAAATTAACGTTAAAGAATTAACGTATCAGAACAAAATTACTTACACTTTGCTATATTTGCAGACACAAACATTAAAACATTAAAATAATTCGTATGGCAAAAAAATTATTAATCGTGTGTGCTTTATTGGCATTGATCAGCACTAGCTTGTTCGCCCAATATGACATGAAGGCACCACTTCCCATGGATCCGAACGTTCGCATCGGGAAACTAGCTAATGGATTGACTTATTACATCCGCCATAACGCGGAACCCAAAGAAAGAGCAAGTTTTTACATCATCCAAAACGTAGGAGCAATTTTGGAAAATGACGATCAAAACGGTTTGGCTCACTTTTTGGAACATATGGCATTTAACGGGACAAAACACTTCCCAGGCAGAAAAGGCATCACCGATATGTTGGAAAAACATGGTGTTGAATTCGGAAGAAATGTAAATGCTTACACGGCACAAGACGAAACTGTTTACAACATCAGTGAAGTTCCCACAACCAATCCCGGCTTATTAGATACTTGTTTACTTGTACTTCACGATTGGTCTCACTACCTTCTATTAGTTGATGAAGAGATCGACGGGGAAAGAGGGGTCATTTCCGAAGAATGGAGAACCAGAAGAAACGCCGGCTTCCGCGTTCGCAACCAAATCATGCCGGTACTATTAAAGGATTCCAAATACGCCCAAAGAGATGTTATCGGGGATTTGAATATCATCAAAAATTTCAAATATCAGACTCTCCGTGATTACTATCACAAATGGTATCGTCCGGACTTGCAAGCTATCGCTGTTGTCGGAGATTTTGATGTTGACCAGATGGAGAAAAAAGTAAAAGAATTATTCTCTAAAATCCCAACCCCGGTAAACCCGGCCAAGAGAGAAAATTTCACGGTAAATCCTCACGATGAAATTTATTTCGTATGTGCAACTGACAAAGAGTTAACCCAATCTTCCGTTAGCGTATACATTAAATACCCGGCTCCGACCAAAGAAGAAAAGAATCACCAATACATGAAAAACGGTATTCTTCAATCTTTCTATAACACAATGTTAGGACAACGTGTTTCTGAATTACTTCAGAAAGGCAACCCTCCTTTCATCTCTGCCCAAGCAGGATTCGGTGGTAATATTGTAAGAGGCTGGAACACCTATATTATTTCGACTACCGCGAAACCCAATGAAGAAGCAGGAGCATTAGAAGCTATTTATCGTGAAAATGAAAGAGTAAAAAAATTCGGTTTCACGGAAGGTGAGCTTGAAAGAGCAAAAACCAATATGTTAGTAGGATTAGAATCCGCTTACAAACAAAAAGACAAAACAACTTCCGAAGACTATATCGGTGAAATGCAATCTAACTTCCTAGAAGGAGAACCGATCGTTGACTTTGATTATTACTACAATTTTGCTAAAAACATTATCCCCACCATTACAGTAGATGAAGTTTCAGCTTTAGCAAAACAATACCTTAACCGGAAAAATATGGTAATCGTGGTGCAAGGTCCGTCCGAAGGAGTTAAACACATCACGAAAGAAGAGGCTATTGCCACTTTGGATAAAGTTGAAAACGCTAACTTAGAACCTTACAAAGATCAGTCTGCAGAAGCTGCCTTGATCACGGAAGACTTGAAAGGTTCCAAGATCATCTCTACCAAAAAATTACCACAATTCGATGCAGAAGAATGGGTATTAGAAAATGGAGCAAAGGTTGTATTCCGCAAAGCAGATTACGAAAAAGACCAAGTACAAGTCGCTTCTTACAGTAAAGGTGGTACCTCATTATACGATGTCGACAAACTGGCTTCAGCCATGGTTACCGATCAATTTATCGGAGCTTACGGTTTAGGCGATTATGACGCTATTACCTTAAGAAAATTACTGACTGGCAAACAAGCACAAGCAGGTGTTAGTATCAGTGGACTTTCCGAATCCGTTGGCGGAGCATCTACCCCGAATGATTTCGAAACTTTAATGCAATTGATTTACCTGCGTTTCGAGAAACCTCGTTTCGACAAAGAGGTTCACCAAACCATGATGCAACGTAACTACGCCGCTATCGAGAATTCTGCTAATAATCCTCAAAAGATTATGCAAGACTCTGTAAGCATGATTATGAGTAATTATAGCCCGAGAACATTATCATTTGGAAAAGATTTCTTGGATAAGGTCAGCATTGAACAAATCGAAGAGATTTACCGTGATCGTATTAAAGATATCAGTGACTTCACCTTCTTCATCGTAGGGAATATT
>ENA-UEQO01001944-UEQO01001944.1-human-gut-metagenome-genome-assembly--contig:-NODE-1944-length-19716-cov-27.407862_pt1 | contig 19716 bp, 19 predicted proteins | sample MGYA00242938_ERZ507940 | MGnify/ENA primary metagenome ERZ507940 (study PRJEB26167, sample SAMN06115517) | human gut metagenome | host: Homo sapiens | place: China:Chongqing | collected 2014-12-03... | reverse complement strand
ATGAGAAAGCACGAAACCGCCGTATGCGGAACCGCACGTACGGTGGTGTGGGAGGTCGGTAAATGTGAAAATAGGAGACAAATGCCTTTTATGATTAGCATTTACCTCCTACCCGATTGTCGTCATATTTCTTTCATTCAACACTCAACATTTACCTCTCAACATTCACCATTCTCTGACTTTTTCAGAAACTTTTCCCAGAAAACTCTTGCAGATATGAAAATAAAACCGTAACTTTGCGCTATAGAATTTTAAAACAGATGGTTATGAAGTACTTAGATCCTAAGGCAGACCTTACGTTCAAGAAGATATTCAGCAATCATCCTAAAAGACTGATCAGTCTTCTGAACGCTCTCTTGCCACTCAGCGAAGAAGAGCAGATACACGAGATAAAGTATCTGCCTACAGAACTTGTGCCCCAGCTCGAAGGGGGCAAGAACACCATAGTGGATGTACTCTGCACAGATGTCAGAGGCAGGAAGTTCTGCGTGGAAATGCAGATGGAATGGTCCGACGCTTTTCAGCAGCGAGTACTGTTCAATGCATCCAAGCTCTATGTGAATCAGGCAAAAAAGGGAGAAAAATACAGCGAACTGCAACCAGTGTATTCTCTCAACCTGATAAATGATATCTTTGCGCATGATACTCCAGATTTCATCCACAACTACCGCATCGTGCACGATAAGGACAGCAATAAGATCATCGAAGGCTTGCATTTTACCTTCATTGAACTCCCTAAGTTCACTCCACATTCCATTGCCGATAAGCGCATGATGGTCTTGTGGCTCCGTTTCCTCACAGAAATAAATTCCAATACGAAGGATATTCCTGCCGACCTGCTTAATGATCCGGAGATTGGAAAAGCCGTAGAAGATCTTGAAGTTTCCGGTTTTACTGATGCCGAACTCAGAGCCTATGACAAGTTTTGGGATTCGGTAAGTGTTGAAAGAACCCTTCTGGATGACAGATACCAGAAAGGAATGGAAGAAGGTATGGAAAAAGGCATGGAGAAAGGTAGAGCAGAAGGCAAGCATGAGGCCAACACAGAAACCGCACAACGTTTGCTGGCAATGGGACTTTCTGCCGAACAGGTTGCCAAAGCTACCCAGCTACCTTTGGAAATCATTAAGAATCTGAGCAATTCATAAAAAATATAATAGCTGAGATGTAGATTACGAATATCTCCATATAATCAAGGGTCTATACGCCACCTGTTCATCGTGGTATATAGACCCTTGTCGTTTTTTATTCATTTTATCCATCGTATTGAATAAAATCAGTACTTTTTTATTCAATACGAATGATTTTCAGCCATTTTCTCCCGCCATTCGGTAGGAGTACAACCTTCCTTTAACTTGAAAATGCGGTACAGATAGGTGCGGGCAGAGAAACCACATTCGGCAGAAATGATGTCATTACTATAGTCTGGATATGTCTGATTTATAATGAATGCGCTTGCAAAATTACAATAATAATTTCAGAAAAAGAAAAAAGTTCTTAAAATATTAATAAAAAAACAAATAATAAAGTGTTTCGCAAGATTTTCAACTGAACTTTCATGAGTAATAAAAGCATTCTTTGTATAAATGCAACAAGGCGCAACCTTCTCACGAAGACTGCGCCTCTAATAGTTTTCTTTTTTTGTTTAATTTTTAAGAGAGTATTAACATATATATTTTTGTAAGTGTAAGTTTCTAACTTCTTTATTTCTTTTGCTCTGAACTTTATGGCTCGAAGAACTTAATCTGTGCTCCAGTATATGGTTTTCCTGCTATATTATAGCTGAAAACTGTAGGCTTTGGATTCTTCTCATCCTTTGGATCAACTTCGTAACCATAAAGAGCAAAATAAGCTTCCAACTTGCTGGTCTTACTGTCAACCAGTCCTGTATTGTAAATGTAATATGCATTAGCATAAACATAGAAATTGACCTTATGAGTTGCACCACCATACTCCAAATTTACTGTCATTGTTTCTGGATAGAGCAAGAATTGAATGACTGGTGTAACTGTATAGTAGGTTACAACACTCTTGAAGTTAACCGGCATCTCATATTTCTTCAATGCTTCCTTCAGGTCTTTCGTGTCAGCATTTTCAGGAATGTAACGGGCGAGAATCTTTACAGGGAAGTTGCGAACAGTCATTACAGTGTCTTTGTCATTTCCATAGATATCTGTAGCAATGTCTAAGGTGTCGATGTATTCCTTTGTACCTTTTATTTCAGTAACATGCTCATCGCTCATATAAGCGAGTTTACCATTGTGGACACCTGCTGTCTTGAGATAGCAAAGATCCTTTTCTGCTTGTGTGAGCGGCTGATAATAGCTGTTGTTATCATCGCCTGTATTACAAGAAGTGAATGCGAAAGCTGCAACGAAGGCAGCTACAATTGAGAATAATTTGATTTTTTTCATTTTGCTATTATGTTTTGATTCTTATTTTCTCATATTTCTCAGCCTAAATGCACCCCGATATAGTTGCCCGAGGCACTTCAGTTCTTCTATAAAACAAGAAAAGGCGGGAAACTTGCATCACTTTTAGTTAATCTCTGTTAATGCTCTTCACTTGTCCATTTCATAGAGCACTTTTGCCAATGTATCGTAACCTCTGACTTTCAGTTCTTAGTTGTTTGAGCTTTTTACTGTATTAAGTCTAGGTTTGTCTTACATAGCTATGCAAAGTTAGTTTTTTATTTTGAAATACGCAAGAAATTTATGATTTTCTTTCTCTTTTTCGCATAAAAATACTACTTTTGTGGAGATTTTAGGGATTATTCACCTAAAAGCGGAATGAATCGTGTAGACTCTGAGTCTCATGGAAAATGAATTAATGATGAATCTGATATGAAAAAGAAAGTAGGTACATTTAAGATTTGGCTGTTGGCGATAGCCGCAGTAGTGGCGTTTTCTGTCTTGCCGAAGGTTTCTTCGCTGGCAACAGAAGATCAGGCACTTGTTGTAAAGGAGAACAAGCAGGAGGCTGCTGATGCTGCGGGCGATGAACCGTCTGCAGAGAATAAGCAGGAAACTGCTGGAGAGGATGCGAATCTGGAGGCGCAGGGGCTGGAGATTCCGGTATCTAAGTTAAAGGTATCTGAAACCATCAAGCATCGGTTGGCTTATACGGTATCTTATAATCATGATACGCGACAGCCGAATTGGGTAGCCTGGGCGCTGACGGGGGAGCATGCATCTGGTAAGTTGCCGCGCGGTAAGTTTGCTGATGATGAGGAGATGCCGGCACCCGTGGGTACTTTGGCGGATTATTACAACAGTGGTTTGGACAGGGGACACATGTGTCCGGCTGGTGACAACAAATGGAGTCAGCAGGCGATGGATGAATGTTTCCTGATGACCAATATGTGTCCGCAGAACCACAGTCTGAATGCGGGGGTATGGAACACGATAGAGCAGCAGTGCCGCAACTGGGCGAAGCAGTATGGTAAGGTTTATATTGTCTGCGGACCGATATTTCTGAATAAGGAGCATCGCAAGTTGGGTAAGAACAAGGTGGTAGTGCCTGATGCCTTCTTCAAGGTGGTTCTTCATACGGGCAAGAATCCGCAAGCCATCGGCTTTATCTGCCGTAACCAGTCGCAGAAAGGCAGAAAGAAGACGGAATTCGTAAATTCAGTGGATGAAGTGGAGCGTATCACCGGCTATGATTTCTTCCCTCAGCTTCCGGATGATGTTGAGAAGAGGGTAGAGGCTAAGGCTGAAATGTTTTAAAAAGAAATTTCTGCAGTATCCGGTAATAGGATATAACAAAAAAAAGCTTTCCGTAATGGAAAGCCTTTTTCTTGAAGATCTGTGACTCGCATGGGGCTCGAACCCATGACCCCAACATTAAAAGTGTTGTGCTCTACCAGCTGAGCTAGCGAGTCAATCTTCTGCTTTATGTTTCAAAAGCGAGTGCAAAGGTACGGCAAAAATCTGAAATAACCAAATATTTTGCCATATTTTTACTGATTTTCTTCATTTTTATCTGAAATCGGGACATTTTCGCCCGTTTCTTCATGATATTGCGGCTTCTCCTTCGTTACATACCGCTGCCAGTAGGCTATGATGAGCGTTGTGAGCGGAAGGGCTACAATCAATCCCAGGAAGCCCAGAAGTGCACCCCAAACCGAGAGACTCAAGAGGAGAATGGCTGGATTCAATCCCATCGCCTTACCCATGATCTTCGGGGTAACTACCATGTCGGTGATGACCTGCACCACACAGAACACCAGAACTGCCAGACCGAATACCAGCCAGAAGTTCTGACCTGTGTCGGCAGCCTTCAGCATGGCAAGGAATGCCGTAGGGATGAGGGCGAAGGTATGGAGATACGGAACCAGGTCCATGATGCCGATGAGAATACCCAGACCTATCGCCATCGGGAAACCGATGATGGTAAAACCGATGCAGAACATGATGCCCATACAGAGCGCTACCAGTCCCTGACCACGGATATAGTTGTTGAGCTCGCGCTCCACATCCTTCATCAGCGCACTCCAGAACGGACGGTTCTTCTTAGGGAAGATTCTCACCCAGTTGGCTGTCAGCGTCTCATAATCGAGCAGGATGAAGAACATATATAATAAGGTAATCATCGATGCCACGATACTCATCAGTACCGTGGCCGTCTGACTGACTACCGAGAAGACCTTAGGCATGGTGGTCTTGATGGCATCGCTGAAGTCCTTGCTTTTCAGAAAAAGCTCTATCTGTTCCTGGTTGGCCTGCAGCCAGTCTTTGATCAGCGCCGTCAGGTTGTTGGTATGAGTCGTCTGATGCAGCCATCGTGTCAACACCTCACCGAGTTTGTCAAACTGGTCAATCATCGGAGGGATGATGAGCCACAGCACGCCTCCTATAACAGCGATAGCCGTTCCCATGGCGATGAGGATAGACAGCGCACGTATTCTGATGTGGAGTTTGTTTTCGATAAACTTCACGACCGGATAGAGCAGGTAAGCGAAAAACCATGCAATGAAGAATGGCAGCAGTACGCTGCTCAGATAATTGGTCATGTAGAGCACGGCCAGTACGATGAGGGTAACACCCGCCCATCTTATAAATTTATCAAATGTAATCTCCTTTCCCATAACTGTTCCTTTTGTTATAATTTTTCGTTAAGAATCGCCTTCTGGTAGCATTCTCTGCAGAGCGGCTCGTATTCATCTTTCTCGCCCAGAAGCACCCGTTTGTCGTTATTGATCAACCGGTGGCTCACATAGGCGACCGATCCGCACTTTACGCAGATGGCATGAACCTTGGTCACCTCGTCGGCGATGGCACAGAGAGCAGGAATCGGACCGAAGGGAACTCCCTTGAAGTCCATATCCAGTCCTGCCACGATGACTCTCACGCCACGGTTGGCGAGTTCGTTGCATACCTCCACGAGTCCATTGTCCAGGAACTGGGCTTCATCGATACCCACCACGTCGATATCAGAAGCCAATAGCAGTATCGATCCAGAGGACTCAATAGGAGTAGACCGGATAGAGTTCTGATCATGGCTCACTACATCTTCCTCGGAGTAACGAGTGTCAAGCGCCGGCTTAAAGATTTCCACCTTCTGCTTGGCGAACTTCGCACGCTTCATTCTTCGGATCAATTCCTCTGTTTTTCCGGAGAACATCGATCCGCACACCACTTCAATTCTTCCGGGACGGTGTGCCTCCCCAATTAGATTTTCTGTCATTTCGGGGGCAAAATTAATAATAAGGTTTTAAAAAATGCAAAGAAACGCGTTTTTTTTTTGCTATGAAAGATTAATTAACTACATTTGCGGTCAGTATGGGCACATTATACATCGTTCCGACTCCAGTTGGTAACATGGAGGACATGACAATGCGAGCCATTCGCATACTGAAAGAAGCGGATTTGGTACTCGCTGAGGACACTCGAACATCGAGTGTCCTGCTGAAGCATTTCGATATCAGAAATCGATTAGTGGCTCACCATAAGTTTAACGAACATGGCACATCTTCTGCCATCGTAGAGCGACTGAAGGGTGGCGAAACCATTGCCTTGATCAGCGATGCCGGAACACCGGGTATCAGCGATCCTGGTTTTTACCTCGCCCGCGAGGCAGCCAAGGCAGGCATCACGGTGCAGACTTTGCCTGGACCTACGGCATGCATACCGGCCATCGTTTCATCGGGTTTGCCATGCGACCGTTTCTGCTTCGAAGGATTCATTCCGCAGAAAAAGGGCAGACAGACCTATCTTGAATCATTGAAGGATGAGGTGCGCACCATGATTTTTTATGAGTCGCCTTATCGTGTGGTGAAAACCTTGCAGCAGTTTGCCGAGGTTTTCGGGGATGACAGACAGGTGAGCTGTTGTCGTGAAATATCCAAACTCCACGAGGAGAGTGTGAGGGGTACGCTTGCCGAGGTCATCGCTCATTTTGAGGAGACAGAACCAAGGGGCGAATTTGTCATCGTATTGGCAGGAAAAGATCCCAAACAGCTCAAGGAGGAGAGGAAGGAAAAGAAGCGTGAAGAGCGCCGGCAGAAGAAAAACGGGGCTCTCAGGGATGAAGAAAGTAATGAATAAAGTATAGGAAGCGACGCGTTATACGCGAAAAGATAATTTTTTTAATCAAACATTAAAAAGGAAAATGATTATGAAAAAGCTATTATTTGCGGCATGTTTAGCTGCTTTTTGCTTGACCAGTTGCAACAACGGCAAGAACAACACCCAGGATTTGGCAAATCAGCAGAATGATTCGCTAAACAGTATCATCGCTCAGAAGGATAGCGAAATTAACGATATGATGGGTACATTGAATGAAATCCAGGATGGTCTGAACCAGATCAGTGAGGCTGAGCACAGAGTAACTCTCCTGAAGAACGGTGAGGGTGCCAGCAAGAGACAGCAGCTCAAGGAGAATGTTCAGTTCATCGCTACCCGTATGCAGCAGAACCGCGAACTCCTGGCTAAACTGCAGAAGCAGATGGCTAACAGCTCTTTGCAGGCTGATCAGTTGAAGAAGACCATCGCAAACCTTCAGAAGCAGATTGCACAGAAGGATAAGGAACTCCAGGCGCTTCGCGAGGAGTTGGATAAGAAGGATATTCATATTGCAGCACTCGACGAGACTATCAACAATCTGAATACCAAGACCTCTCGTCTTACTACTGAAAGCAACCAGAAGACAGAGACAATCAATGCACAGGACAAGCAGCTCAACACTGCCTGGTACGTATTCGGTACCAAGAAGGAGTTGAAGGAGCAGCATATCATGGAAAAGGGTAAGGTAATGACCGGCAATTTCAACAAGAGTTATTTCACCAAGGTTGATATCCGCAACATTTCTGAAATCAAGTTGATGTCAAAGTCGGCTAAGTTGCTCACTACCCACCCATCCAGCTCTTATGCATTGGTACGTGATGCTAACAAGCAGTATACGCTCCGCATCACCAATCCACAGATTTTCTGGAGCACCAGCAAGTATCTTGTAGTGCTCGTTAAGTAATTATCTCTTTCTCTGAAAGAAATCCTGCATGAGTGCGCGGCACTCATCTTCCAATACGCCCGATGTAACTGTCGTCTTAGGATGCAGTGCATCGGGCGCATATTTTGTATACCCCCTTTTCTCGTCGCTGGCACCATATACCACGCGGCTGATCTGTGCCCATCCCAGCGCTCCGGCGCACATCACGCAGGGTTCTACCGTAACGTATAGGGTACAGTCTTTCAGGTATTTTCCTCCCAGCATGTTGGCTCCCGAAGTGATGGCCTGCATTTCGGCATGAGCCGTAACATCGGTCAGCATCTCCGTAAGATTGTGGGCACGCGATATGATCCGATCCTTACAAACGATGATGGCGCCTACCGGAATCTCGTCTTCATCGAATGCCGCCTGAGCCTCCATCAGGGCACGGCGCATGTATGCTTCGTCTTTTTTCTTAATGTCTTCCATTGTTTTTCGTGCAAAATTACATAAAAAAGTTTGAAGTGTGGACTTTTTTTGTTATTTTTGCAAGGTAAAAGCATCTTTTGGTGCAAAATAAAGAAAATAGACTATGGCAGAGCATAATGAATTAGGCAAATGGGGAGAAGACGAGGCTACGCTCTATCTCGAGAATGAAGGCTATGTCGTCATCGACAGAGACTGGAAAGCCGGCAAGCGGGATCTGGATATCCTTGCCGTTTCGCCGGATGGTAAGACGCTGGTTGTGGTAGAGGTCAAGACCCGTTCGGGTGAAGAATACCAGCAGCCCGAGGAAGCCGTAGATGTCAGGAAGGTGCGTAATCTGGCAATAGCCGCCAATACTTACGTCAAGGAACAGAAGGTGGAAAAAGAACTTCGCTTTGATATTGTTACCGTGGTAGGGGTAGGGCATCAGGTGAAACGCATCGAGCATCTTGTGGATGCCTTCAACCCGTTGCTGATTGGATAACCCGTTGTGATTTGCTATACATTATTATATAGACATGGAAAAGAAGATTATACGATTAAAGGAAGTGGATTCCACGAATACCTTCCTGAAGAATTTGGATACTTACGATGAAGATGCGCTGACCATTGCCATTGCTGATTATCAGACAGCAGGCAGGGGACAGGGCGTGCATACCTGGGAGAGTGAGCCGGGCAAGAACCTCCTCTTCAGTATGATGATGTGTCCTAAGTGGGTACCTTTGCGCCAGCAGTTCCTCCTTTCCGAGGCTGGTGGGCTCGCCGTGAAGGACGCTCTTGATTCCTATACGGACGGCATTACGCTGAAATGGCCGAATGATGTGTACTGGTATGACAAGAAAATCAGTGGCACGCTGATAGAGACTGCCATCGACTCCAAGGGCATCAAGCGCTGCATCTTCGGCATCGGCATTGATGTCAATCAGACTGAGTTCCACAGCGATGCGCCCAACCCTGTATCTCTGGCTCAGATTCTGGGTCATGAGGTGGATAGGGAAGAGGTGCTGCAGAAGGTGATTGAGGCTTTCTGCAAATACTACGAACTTCTGCGTCGTGCCGACTATATGGATGTGTCGGGCATCTATCATCTTTCTCTTTACCGTCGCAAGGGCTATCACTGGTATGAGGATAAGGACGGTAAGTTCGAGGGTGCCTTCGTAGAGGTGGAGGACGATGGTCATCTCATCCTTCATGACAAGAAGGGAGTGATACGCTCGTATGCTTTCGGAGAAATCAAGTTCCTGGTTAATAGTTTATAGTTAATAGTTAATAGTTAATAGTTAATAGTTTATGGGAGGCTACGCCCTATAAACTGTTAACTGTAAATTGTAAATTAAAATAAAATGGCAAAGTTTAAAAGAATTCTTTTGAAATTGAGCGGCGAGAGTCTGATGGGCAAGCAGAGCTTCGGCATCGACCCAGAGCGCCTGAGTGATTATGCTAAGCAGATAAAGGAGGTCCATGAGATGGGCGTTCAGATAGGCATTGTGATTGGTGGTGGTAACATCTTCCGCGGTTTGAGTGGAAGCCAGAAGGGTTTCGACCGTGTCAAGGGCGACCAGATGGGTATGTGTGCTACCGTTATCAATTCCCTGGCATTGAGCAGCGCACTCGGAGCCTTGGGTGTTAAGAACAAGGTGCTTACTGCCATCCGCATGGAGCCTATCGGCGAATTCTACACCAAGTGGAAGGCGATTGAGGCGATGGAGGCAGGCTATATCTGCATCTTCTCTGCAGGTACAGGCAGTCCATACTTCACTACCGATACCGGTTCTTCTCTCCGCGGTATAGAAATCGAGGCTGACGTGATGCTCAAGGGTACCCGTGTAGACGGTATCTATACCGCCGACCCAGAGAAGGATCCTACAGCTACCAAGTTCAAGGACATCACCTATGATGAGATTTACACCAAGGGCTTAAAGGTAATGGATTTGACTGCTACCACCATGTGTAAGGAAAACAACCTTCCTATCTACGTGTTCAATATGGATGTTGTAGGTAACCTCAAGAAGGTGATGGATGGAGAGGAGATCGGTACGCTCGTACACAACTAAACTTCTCTCAACAGGAAGAAAAAACAAATGCGACTGGATTCACATCTAGCCGCATTTTTCAATTAACAATCTTACTAAATCTGTATATATAAAGGGGATTTCTTCTATTTCGTCTTCTTCAGATAAATAATCGCCGAGATGATGACGTATGCCACGATGACAAGCCACCAGCCGGTGAGGAAACCGGTCAGACCATCGAGTGCTACCGAAGTAGCGAGGATGATGATGGTGAGTGCGGCAAAGCCATATTTCACCTCATTGCCCTTGAAGCCCCACTGCTTGAATTTCAAGGCGAAAAGAGGCATCTCGCAAACCAGCAGATAGCTGGTGATGAGAATCAGAGCCAGAATGATGAATACCGACCACGCATATCCTTCTAGCCAGCTTGGATTGAACACAATCAGCGAACCCCAGAACAGGGCGTTGGCTGGTGTAGGAACACCGATGAAAGAGGTAGTCTGGCGCTCATCAAGATTAAACTTAGCCAGTCGCAATGCCGAGAAGGCTGCGATGATGAAGGCTGCGTAAGGCAGCCATGGGCGCAAAGGCTCCAGAAAACCCGGATATTCCATCACAAAGAGTTGTGAGAATACGATGGTGGCAGGAGCCACACCGAAGGTTACGTCATCTGCCAGCGAATCGAGCTCCTTGCCTATTGGCGATGAAACGTGCAGCAGGCGGGCGCTCATGCCGTCAAAGAAGTCGAATGCGGCTCCGATGATAATCCATAACAATGCCATCTTTGGGTTCCCGCCGAAGGCAAACGATGTTGCGATGCAGCCCGAAACCAGGTTGCAGCAGGTTATCGTGTTTGGAATATGTTTCTTGATACTCATTTCTTTACAGTATATTATGATAGAGTGAAAGCCGGAAGTATGTTCCGGCTTGCCCTCTATCTGTCAATATGTTATTTCAATTTAGCGATGATGGTCTGGTCGCCAGTAGTTGACTGTCCCATCTTTACGCATACTTCTGTACCTACAGGCAGGTAGACATCCACGCGTGAACCCAGCTTGATGAATCCCAGGTGCTCGTCGATGAAGCATTCTTCCCCTTCCTTGGCATAGGTTACGATGCGGCGTGCCACTGCACCGGCAATCTGTCGGCAGAGTACATCCACTCTCTCAGGTGTGGTAATCATCACGTCGGCATGCTCGTTTTCCTCGCTAGCCTTAGGCAGCCATGCCTTGTGGTAGTTGCCGTCCACATGCTTCACGAATTTTACCTTTCCGTCTACCGGGAACCAGTTGGCATGAACATTCCAGAGGCTCATGAAGATGGAAATCATCAGGCGGCGGTCACCGAAGTAGGGAGCATTCTCCACCTCTTCTATCACCACAATCTTTCCGTCGGCTGGTGCTACTACCAGTTTCGAAGTATCCTCTACGTTGAGGTATCTGACAGGACAACGGTAGAAGTTGAGCACAATACCATATACCGTACCGAACACAACAACAAAAGCCCAGAACGGAATCTTGTTGTCTAAGGTTGTCCACAATATAGCCGCAATGGCTACTAACGCTATCGCTCCGGTAACCAGCTGATCGGTACCTTCGCGGTGCAATCTTATCTTCTTTAATTTCTTTATTTTCTGTCCCATATAGTAGGATTAAGTTTTTATTGGTGCAAAGGTACGTCATTTTTATCACTTTTGCAAATTTTTTGTGGGTTTCTTTTACCTTTTTCAATATTTTCGCATATTTCTTTTGGCTTTTTCAATATTTCGCCGTAACTTTGTTGTCAAAATTCGAATTTTAAACAGATAATGGAAGATTTTGTTCATTTGCATGTACACACCCAATACTCCATCCTCGACGGCCAGTCGAAGATACCGCATCTGGTAGATAAGGCCATCAAGGACGGCATGAAGGGTATGGCGGTAACCGACCACGGTGTGATGTTCGGCATCAAGGAACTCACCGACTATTGCGGCAAGATTAATAAAGACCGCAAGAAGGAGGGACTCGAACCTTTCAAGCCTATCATAGGCTGCGAGATGTATGTGGCACGCCGAACCAAAGCCGACCGAGAGAAGGATAAGGGCGATATGAGCGGTTATCACCTCATTGTACTTGCCAAGAATTATAATGGATACAAGAACCTCATCAAGCTGGTGAGCAATTCGTGGGTGGATGGTTACTACATGCGCCCACGAACCGACCGTGCCGATCTGGAGAAGTATCACGAAGACCTCATCGTCTGTTCGGCATGTATTGCAGGCGAGGTGCCATCCAAGATTCTGCATGGTGACCTGGAAGGAGCCCGCGAGGCTTGCCAGTGGTACCACAACCTCTTTGGCGATGATTACTATCTCGAGCTCCAGCGACATAAAGTGCCCGATGATCCAAGTCTGCTTGCCAACCGCGAGGCTTACGAGTTGCAGCAGCGTGCCAACAAGGAACTCATCAAGATGGCAAGGGAGTTTAACATCAAACTGGTGTGCACCAACGACTGCCACTTCGAGGATAAGGAGACTGCCGAGGCTCACGACCATCTGCTCTGTATCGCTACCGGCAAGGATCTCGACGACCCTAACCGTATGCGCTATTCCAAGCAGGAATGGTTCAAGACCCGCCAGGAGATGAACGATGTGTTCTCGGATATCCCCGAAGCGCTTTCCACTACCCTCGAAGTATTGGATAAGGTGGAGATTTACAGCATCGACCATGGTCCTATCATGCCTTTCTTCCCGATTCCGGAGAGTTTCGGTACCGAGGAGCAGTTGCGGCAGAAGGTATCAGAAGAAGACCTCTACAAGGAGTTTACCTCTGATGAGAACGGCAAGAACCCGCTGCCACCAGAGGAGGGTCAGAAGGTAATCGACCGATTGGGCGGTTACGATAAGATATACCGTATCAAGTTTGAGGCAGAATATCTGCGCCACCTTGCCTACGAGGGAGCCAAAAAGCTTTATGGCGACCCGCTGCCCGAGGATGTAGACGAGCATGTAAACTTCGAACTCCACGTGATGAAGACCATGGGTTTCCCGGGCTACTTCCTCATCGTGTCAGACTTCATCAGGGCGGCGCGCGAGGAACTCGGCGTGATGGTGGGCCCGGGGCGTGGATCTGCGGCAGGTTCGGTGGTGGCTTACTGCTTGGGCATTACCAAGATTGACCCATTGAAGTACGACCTCCTGTTTGAGCGTTTCCTGAACCCAGACCGTGTGAACCTTCCGGATATTGATACCGACTTTGATGATGACGGCCGAGGCAAGGTGCTGAGATGGGTAATGGATAAGTACGGTCATGAGAACTGTGCCCATATCATTACCTACGGTTCCATGGCCACGAAGAACTCCATCAAGGACGTGGCGCGTGTAGAGAAGTTGCCGTTGGATAAGGCGAATGCACTCTGCAAGGCTATCCCAGACCGTTTGCCTGACGGTGCCAAGATGAACCTGACCAATGCCATCAAATATACCCCAGAGCTGCGCGAGGCAGAGTTCTCCAACGATCCCCGCGAGAGCAATACCATCAAGTATGCCAAGATGCTCGAAGGAACCATCCGAGGCACGGGTATCCATGCCTGCGGATTCATCATCTGCCGCGACCCTATCAGCAACTGGGTGCCTGTATCTACTGCCGATGACCCTGATTTCCCGGGACTGAAGACGGCGGTAACGCAGTACGACGGCCATGTCATCGAGACCACCGGTCTGATTAAGATGGACTTCCTGGGCTTGAAGACCCTCTCCGAGATGAAGGAGGCATGCAAGGTTATCAAGCAGACTACGGGCGATGTCGTTGACCTCGATACCATCCCTATCGATGACGAACTGACCTATCAGCTCTATCAGCGCGGTCAGACCATCGGAACCTTCCAGTTCGAGTCGCCGGGTATGCAGAAGTATCTCCGTGAGCTGAAGCCTACGGTATTCGAGGACCTCATCGCCATGAATGCCCTCTACCGTCCGGGACCTATGGATTACATCCCTGACTTCATTGCCCGCAAGAACGGCAAGCAGGAGATTACCTACGATATCCCGTGTATGGAGAAGTATCTGAAGGATACCTACGGCATCACGGTTTATCAGGAGCAGGTGATGCTTCTTTCCCGTCAGTTGGCGAGCTTCACCCGAGGCGAGTCTGATGCGCTGCGTAAGGCGATGGGTAAGAAGAAAAAGGCCATCGTAGATGCGATGAAGCCTAAGTTTATCAAGCAGGGACAGGAGAACGGCCACGACCCGAAGGTGCTGGAGAAGATATGGGGCGACTGGGAGAAGTTTGCTTCCTACGCCTTCAACAAGTCTCATGCCACCTGTTATTCGTGGGTAGCCTACCAGACTGCCTATCTCAAGGCGCACTATCCTGCCGAATACATGGCGGCGCTGATGACCCGACGCTTTGCACAGATTACCGAAATCACCAAGCTGATGGAGGAGTGCCAGTCGATGGGCATCAAGACCTTGGGACCGGATGTGAACGAGAGTTACCGTGTGTTCGGTGTGAACGAGCATGGAGAGATACGTTTCGGTCTTTCAGCCATCAAGGGTATGGGTGCTCCGGCAGCCGATGCCATCGTGGCAGAGCGACTGAAGAACGGACCTTATAAGAGCATCTTCGATTTTGCCGAGCGTGTAGATTACTCCAGCGTGAACCGCAAGGCTTTCGAAACCTTGGCGCTGAGTGGCGGTTTCGACAGCTTCGGCATCCGTCGCGAACAGTTCTTCGGCAAGAACAACAAGGGCGAAACCTTCCTCGATACGCTGGTGCGCTACGGTCAGCTCTTCCAGCAGGAACAGCACGAGGCTGCCAACTCTCTCTTTGGCGGTACCGAGGCGATAGAGATAGCTACGCCGCCTATTCCTGATGCAGAGAGCTGGAGCACCATCGAACGTTTGAACCGTGAGCGCGAGCTTGTGGGCATCTATCTTTCTGCCCATCCGCTCGATGAGTACAGCATTATCCTCAACTCCCTCTGCAATACCCATTGCTCTGAACTGGGCGACAAGCAGGAGCTGGCAAAGAAGGAGGATGTGGTGCTGGGCGGCATCATCACAGGTGTGAAGTCGAAGTTTACCAAGACGGGCAAGCCGTGCGGTTTCGTTACGCTCGAAGACTTTGAGGGCTCAGGCGAGCTGGCTCTCTTTGGCGAGGACTGGGGCAAGTGGCGCGGCATCATGGTTGAAGGCAGCACCATCTACATCACCGCCAAGTGCGTTTCCCGTTACGGCAATGCCAACTATCTCGATTTCCAGATAGGCAATGTGGAGTATCTGCAGACGGTCAAGGAGAACCGCATCGACCGCTTTACCATCAATGTGGAGAGCGATGCGATAGATGAAACGATGGTTAGCGACCTGCAGACCATTTTGGAGAATGACGAGGGCAAGGCGCAGCTCTTTTTCCAGATACATGATGTAGACAGCAATACCTATCTGCTGATGCGTGCCCGTGAGCATACGGTGGGTGTGGGCCATGCCCTCATCCAGTATATCGAGCAGCATCCTAAGATGAGCTATCAGATCAATTAGAGATAATTTTGTTTAATATTTAAAAGTTTAGAAAAATGGAAGTAACAATTACAACCGAGAATTTCGAGAGCTACAAGAATGGCGAACTGCCATTGGTAGTAGATTTGTGGGCAACATGGTGCGGTCCTTGCCGCCAGATTGCTCCTATCGTATCAGAACTTGCTGAGGAGTTTGACGGCAAGTTGGTAGTAGGCAAGTGTGATGTAGAGGAGAACGACGACATCGCTATGGAGTTTGGTGTTCGTAATATCCCTACCATCCTCTTCTTCAAGGGTGGCCAGCTGGTAGATAAGTTTGTTGGCGCAGCCTCTAAGGCAACCCTTACCGAGAAGTTCCAGGCTCTCCTGTAATCAGCCCGGATAGGAAATGATAAAAGCATCTGGCTTGAGAAAATATCTTCTCAGCCAGATGCTTTTTTTGTTCGGGGCTGTCGGTGACTTACCATTCTACGCTTCTTGTTCCGTCTTCTTCGACGGTGATAGTCACTTTGGTGCAGTCTTCCGGCAGCAGGTCTTCTATCAGTTCCGGCCACTCTAGGAAACAGAGGTTGCCGCTGTAGAAATAATCTTCGTAGCCCATGTCGTATACCTCATCGAGTTTCTTGATGCGGTAGAAATCGAAGTGGTAGACTGGTGAGCCGTCGCCCGCTGTATATTCGTTTACGAGGGCGAAGGTAGGAGATGTGATGACATCTTCTACGCCCAGTTCTTCGCAAATGGCTTTTACAAATGTTGTCTTTCCGGCTCCCATCTTGCCATAGAAGGCAAAGACCTTGCCGTCGCCCATGTTCTGCAGAAATTCCTTGGCTGCTTCATGGATCGTGTCTAATGAGTCAATTTTTATCTTCATATATGTTTTCTATAAACTGTTAACTATCAACTATTAACTGACATTACCTTTTTCTCGGTGTCAGCGTGATGAGCGGAATGAGCATTTCCTCCATCGAGATGCCGCCGTGCTGGAAGGTATCCTTGTAGTATTGCACATAATAGTTATAATTATTCGGATAGGCGAAGAAACTGTCGCCCGTGGCAAATACATACGAGGTACTCAGGTTAGGTGCCGGCAACTGGGCACGCTGAGGCTCCTTGATGGTGAAAACTTCCTTGCTCTGGTAAGCCAGATTCTTGCCCAGCTTGTAGCGCAGGTTGGTGTTCGTATTGCGGTCGCCTACTATTTTGATAGGTTTCGATGCCCTGATGCTGCCGTGGTCGGTGGTGAGCACTACCTGGTAATCGCTCTGCGAAAGGAGCTTGAAGAGCTCGGAGAGAACCGAATGGCGGAGCCAGCTCTGCGTGATGCTGCGGTAGGCACTCTCGTTGTTGGCAAGCTCGCGCACCATCTTAGATTCGGTACGCGCGTGAGAGAGCATGTCGATGAAGTTAATCACCAGCACGTTCAGGTCGTTGTTCCGGCATTCGTTGTAATGCTCCAGAAAGCGGTCGGCACCCTGCGAATCGTTCACCTTGTGATAACTGAAGGTATAGTGCTTTCTGAATCGCTCTATCTGGGTCTGTATCAGCGGCGCCTCGTTGAGGTTCTTGCCTTCCTCCTCGTCCTCATCTACCCAGAGGTCAGGGAACATTTCGGCTATCTTGTTCGGCATCAGACCGCTGAAGATGGCGTTGCGCGCATATTGCGTGGCGGTAGGAAGGATGCTCATGTAGAGCTGCTCGTCGATGTCGAACAGGTCGCCGATGTCTTCAGCCAGCATGCGCCACTGGTCATAGCGGAAGTTATCTATCACAATCAGGAACACCTTCTTGCCCTCATCGAGCAGCGGAAATATCTTGCGCTTGAAGATGTCGGGACTCATCAGATGGCGGTCTCTGTTGTCGGGACTCACCCAGTCTAGATAGTTCTTGGCTATGTATTTGGCAAACCCCTGGTTAGCCTCTTCCTTCTGCATGCCCAGCATCTCTGCCATCGGACTTGCCGTATCGCTCAGCTTCAGTTCCCAGCTTACCAGTCGCCTGTAAATCTCCATCCAGTCTTCCGCCGTTCTGCATTCCATCATCTGCATGGCTATCTGCTGGTAGTCCTGCTGGTATCCGCTCTGCGTCACCTCCGCCACGATGTCTTTGCGGTGGATATTCTTCTTGAGCGAGAGTAGAATCTGGTTCGGGTTTACGGGTTTAATCAGATAGTCGGCTATCTTTGAACCGATTGCCTGGTCCATGATGTTTTCTTCTTCGCTTTTGGTGCACATCACTACCGGTGTGGCAGGCTGGATGTCCTTGATGCGTAGCAGGGTTTCCAGTCCGCTGAGTCCCGGCATCATCTCATCGAGCAGGATGAGGTCGAAGGTCTGCTGGCGGCAAAGTTCAATGGCATCAGGGCCGTTGCTTACCGTCTGCACCTCGTATCCTTTCTTTTCCAGAAAGATGATGTGTGCCTTGAGAAGTTCTATCTCGTCGTCTATCCAAAGTAATAAACCGTTGCTCATATTTTATATCCTTTTTCTTTTCGGGGTGCTAAAGTACAAAGAAAAATGGAATGAGGAACACGACTTCGTGTTAAAGAGAGTTAATGATGAAGATTCTTTGGTACTTTTTATGAAAACGTTTGTATTACCTTGTGACAAAACCTGAAAACATAGGTTATTTGAAACTTGTTTGTATAACTAAACGTAAGCATTATGATCAGACGCAATTACTTGAAAAGTTTGTCTATTTAGCAATAATACGACCGGGAATCCGTTTTTTATGGTAAGGTAATTCATAAAAGCGAACAATAAAAAGAAGAAAAAAAAGAAACAATGCTCAAGATAGTAATGATTATGCTATGCGGAATAGGTACCGGCTATCTGCTCCGCAACAAGAAAATGAGTTTTATCGGCCGTATCATCACGGCGCTGATATGGGTACTCCTGTTCCTGCTCGGTATCGAGGTAGGTTCTACCCCTCGTATCATCAGCGGTCTTCAGACCCTGGGACTTGAGGCGATAGCCCTGACCTTTGGAGGCAGTCTGGGTAGTGCACTCTTTGCTTGGGCATTGTGGAAGTATGTTACAGCAAAGCAGGCTAAATCGTCGGCTCACGCTGAAACCGGGAAAGGAGGCAAGGCATGAAAGGCAGTTTGATTATCGTAAGCTTCTTTGTTCTGGGTATCATCGTAGGCTTGTGTGATGTGATTCCGGCAGGTCTTCTGGACAGCGACGTGAGCTATTGTGCACTCTGCTGCCTGATGTTCTGCGTAGGTATCAGCATCGGTTGCGATACCTCAGTGCTGAAGAGTTTCAAGAAGGTGAATCCCCGTCTGATGATGCTCCCTGTGATGACCATTCTGGGTACGCTGGCAGGTTGTGCTGCCGTATCTCTCATCTTGAGCCACCGCCAGCTTACCGATTGTCTGGCTATAGGTTCGGGATTCGGATATTACTCTCTTTCGAGTATCTTCATCACCGAATACCGGGGCGCCGAACTGGGAACTATCGCCCTTCTTGCCAACATCTTCCGCGAGATTCTCACCCTGCTGTGTGCTCCGCTGTTGGCAAAATACTTCGGCAAACTGGCACCTATCAGTGTAGGTGGAGCCACGACCATGGATACAACGTTGCCTATCATCACCCGATATTCGGGCGAGAGTTTCATCATCGTTTCCATCTTCCATGGCTTCTGTGTCGACTTTTCTGTACCCTTCCTGGTTACCTTCTTCTGTTCTTTGTAGAAATAACTAAAAGCAGTTCTTAAGACCTAAATAAAAAAGCCCCCGATGCGTTATGCACCGAGGGCTTTGCTATGTCGAATCAAAATTTAAAAAACATCTTTTTTTTACCTTTTTACCTTTAAAGAGCAGCCTTGCTGGCTTAACATCTCGCTAGGCTTTTTTTGCCTTTTTACTTTTTTACCTTTAAAGACTGCAGCTGGTAACTCCGAGCGTAGTAGCGATGGCTGTAAGGACGGAGATTGCAATCTGCAAAATCGTTTTCCAAGTATTTGCTTTCATAATCTTTATTTTAATGTTGAATGTTGAGTGTTGAATGTTGACTTTTTGAATGTTGAAGGTTAACTTTGTGGGGGGATGCGCTGGCTTCCGTCAGGCGTTAGGGAGAGGCACACCCCCGTTAGGCGCTCCTGCAGGGCGGCCTCAGGCGAGGGCTTTATTCAAGCCCATCGCCGCTATCCTGAGATCCGCCTCCGCCGCCTTCTTGGGTTCCGCCACCGGTAGTACCCGAGCCGCCCTGAGTTGTGTCACCGCCGCCTGTGGTGCCCTCCTCGTCGGTGCCGATATAGCCGCCGTACTCCTGAATCTTGCACTTCTTGCGCAGCT
>ENA-UEQO01001941-UEQO01001941.1-human-gut-metagenome-genome-assembly--contig:-NODE-1941-length-19737-cov-72.089166_pt1 | contig 19737 bp, 26 predicted proteins | sample MGYA00242938_ERZ507940 | MGnify/ENA primary metagenome ERZ507940 (study PRJEB26167, sample SAMN06115517) | human gut metagenome | host: Homo sapiens | place: China:Chongqing | collected 2014-12-03... | reverse complement strand
GGTTCTCTGGGCATCGTTCTATGGCTTTGTCGCTTGGCTAGCGTTTGGTGTCATCTCTTACGCCGCGTTTCGGATTCTTTACTACGTCTTTGGGGTGATCGGATGAGATACAAGATCGAGATCGATGGTGAAGTGCTGCTGGATGTCCTGCACTGGCTCGAGAACTGCGGGCGGTACAAGGACGCGGTGGCAATTCGGGATCAGTACGTGGCGCAGCACAATCAGGCGCTCAAGCGTCTTGATGACCTCGGCAAGGGTGTCGCACCACAAAAGAGCGCATCCGCTGAAGAGGCCTTGAAGGTCTTCGGAGACTTCTTTGGGGACAAGTGATGTCCATCAGGCAGATCAAGCTTGACTTTGAGACCGTCCTGAATCTGCTCTCCCTTGCACGGAGGGCAGATCTGGACAAGGCAGGAACGGGTGAACTGGCTGCGCTAGCGATTGCTGAAGCGAAGGTGGCAGATGTGATTAGCCGGCAAGAGGAGAAGAGACTACATGAAGAAGAGCGAAAGGATCGAGTCGGCCTATAGAGCCGGATGGCAGGCCGCACAGCGCGGCGAGAACTTGTCACGTCAAGCCAATCTTATCCACGACCATGAAGAGCGTGCCGCGTTCATCAAGGGCTACTACTACGGTGGTCAGGCTAAGACTAAGGAGAAAGACTCCCATGATGTCACAAAGCGATCGTGAGGCGCTCGATGATCGCCTTCGTAACTGGGGACGATGGGCGGCAGATCGTCCGGCTATCGGATCCAGTTACCTCTGGCGTGCCATGAAGAAGTACGGGAAGGATGATGGCGAAAGTAGCGACGATCACATCGAACAGCCTCCGAAAATCGACATCATTGACGCGCTTCTTGTCGAACGCGCCTGGGTGTCTTTGGCCGAAAGCCCGTTCATGTACCATCAGGCAAAGTGGACGCTGAGAGCGCACTACTGCTTGCCCTCTCAGTCGATCGCCAAGACGGCCAAGAAGCTCAAGTTCAGAGAGCGCCATTACGAAAAGATTCTGGACCTTGGACGCAAGCAAATCGAAAACGTGCTAATTCGGTTTGAAAAAATCTTGGAAGCACAGCACAATGACGTCAAAACGTGAAAGCCAGTGTTTCTGTGATGTTTGAAGGCAGCCGGATGGCTGCTTTGTTGCACCCTGAAGCAAGGGAAAGTAAGGAAAAGGTCGGGCCTCGCTGCGTAAGCGGGGCTTTTTTTTTCGAGGTGGATGTGCCGCTCTTCACTCTCTGCGCCTACCCTGGATGTCACAGCCCTGTTCTTCGCGGCGATCGTTACTGCGACCGCCACAAGGAGGCAGGCGCCAGGCGTGACGCCGAGGCAAAGACCAAGGCAGCAAAGCGGCGTGAGCAGAAGCGCGTGCAGATCGCGGGCAACGCGAACGCGCGCGGCTACACATACAGGTGGAAGAAGCTTCGAGATCGTTTCATCGCGCAGCACCCCTATTGTGAAGAGTGCTTCAGGCAGGGAAAGATCGTGATGGCGACCGACATCGATCACATCGTCCCACATAAAGGAGATCGATCTCTTCTTTACGATGAGCGAAACCTCCAGGCTTTATGCCATGAGTGCCACTCGCGCAAGACGGTCAAGGAAGATGGAGGATTCGGACACTCAGTCCGCTTCGGACAACATCGTAAGATCAATGCACTTAAGTAGCATTTTCTGAAGCTCTTGTTTAGCTGATTTCGTTGTGGCCTGGAAGTTGAGGTATATCGCTTCAGCGCTGGATCCGATCCAGACATGAGTGTTGACCACGATCTCGTCTCCTTTGCGATCAAGGAGCTTGGCAACGAATGGAGCATAGTCACGGGAGATAAAACCGCAGACTTTCCCGTTGTGGACTAGCGCGACTGCATTCTTGTCTTTGTCGAGAGCTTCTTTGCGCGAAATAACAGCTTCCTGTTCGATTTTCTCAGCGTGAGCGCGGATGTAGTCCCTTCTGTTTTCATGGGACAAGCCGACGAGGCAAAACTCGAGTCTCTCTGGGTTGAATGGGGCAAATGCTTTGAAGCTGCCATTGGCTTTCCTGTAGTGAGTGACCTTAGCTGGTCGCTCGCCGAAGACCTTTTTGAACGCGATCCAGAATACCCTCATCTTAAGACGGGTGGTATCCATAGTGAGGTCTTCATTCGTAGTAGGTCGTTCAAGCTTGTCAGAAAGATCTGTCTGATCTTCTGTTTTGATGACGACCGATTTCTCCTGAACCGTGTTGTGTCCTTTCTTTTTTAGGAAATGCCGGAGTGTGTACACAAAGACAAATACAGGGACGACAAAAGGAATTAAGTACACAATCGACGGCTCAAGTTGGGAAACTGCCGCAATCAGGGCAATGAAAGTGATAGCGGCGGCGGATAGAGCAGCCAACAAGGCAAGGAAAATCTTCATTTTTCGGGGAAAGGGTATGGGGCGGTCTAAAAGTCTCAGCTTACACCTTCCAAACCGCACCGTCTCCCTCGATTTTTATGCGTGCAAAACTGGGAGTTTTGAGCTTTGGCAAGACCACGAAAGGATGAGTCCGTGAAGGCGGCGCAGGGGACTCTGCAGCCGTGCCGGCGACACCGCCAGATCGACATGACGGCGGCCACGCTGACGACCGAACCTCCGGTGGGTTTGAACAAGGACGCCAGGGCGGCTTGGCAGTTGGCTGTCGAGTGCGCTCCGGAAGGCGTGCTCACCGCGCTCGATGCCGGTGTGCTCGAAAGATGGGCCCGTAACTACGCGCTGTATCGCAAGCTCGCAAAGCTTGTCGACAAAGGCGGAGTCGTTTTTATGGTCGATGGAGAACCGACGGAAAAGCTGAGTCCGACATTCAATGCTCTCATCAAGGTGCAGCAGATTTTGGCCAAGTGTGAAACCGAGCTTGGATTCACGCCTGGATCGCGCGCGCGGGTGAGCGTTCGAAAGAAAGAGGATGATTCAGGCAATGAGTTCAACGGCTTCTAAGGATTTCTGCAAGATCGCGGCAAAGTACGAGGCCGATGTCCTGAGTGGCAAGGTTCTTGCCTGCGAGTTCGTCAAGAAGGCGGTCCGCCGTAATCAGGCAGACCGCAGACGATACAAGGATCATGGTTTGTACGCTTTTTCGGAAAGCGAAGGGAACCGCGTCTGCAAGTTCATCGAGCTCTTGACTCACACCAAGGGTGCTTTGGCCGGGCAGAAGATCAAACTCGAACCGTGGCAGGTCTGGATCTTGTCGACCATCTTCGGCTGGCGACGTCGATCTGACGGAGGCCGTCGATTCCGTCGCGTCTACATCGAGGTGCCGAGAGGTAACGGTAAGAGCTGCCTGAGCTCCGGTGTGGCCCTCTACTGCCTTCTGGCGGATCGAGAGCCGGGCGCGGAGGTCTACTCTTTTGCGACCACTCGCGATCAGGCCAAGATCGTCTTTGGCGATGCCAAGCAGATGTGTGTGGCCAATCAGGCATTGCGACAGAACTTCGGTCTCGAAGTCTTGGCCAATGCCCTTTATGTGCCGCGGACAAACAGCACATTTCAAGCAAAGTCGGCCGAAGGTTCAACCCTTGACGGCTTGAACACCCACTTTGCGTGTGTGGACGAGCTTCACGCCCACAAGACCCGAGCGGTATACGATGTGGTCGAAACGTCCATGGGCAAGCGCTTGAACTCATTGCTATGGGTTATCACGACTGCCGGCTTTGATACTTCAGGCATTTGCTACGAAGTACGGACGATGGTCCGCGGTGTGCTCGATGGGACGATCGAAGATGAGACGCAGTTTGGCGTCATCTACACGATCGACGAAGACGACGACTGGACGACCGAGGAAGCGCTCATAAAAGCTAACCCCAACTGGGGCGTGAGCGTGATGCCGGAAGTCATCATTCCGCTCCAAAAGAAAGCGATGGCCATCGCCAGCGCGACCAACAATTTCAAGACGAAACACCTCGACGTGTGGTGTTCCGCCGGCACGGCCTGGATGGATTTGGTCGCATGGAAGCGCTGCGGACACGTGCGAGATCTCGATGACATGCTCGGGAAGCCTTGCGTGATCGGGCTTGACCTTGGTGCGAAGAACGACGTGACGGCCAAGGTGATTGTCTTCAAGGAGCAGGACGAGAACGGAAAGCCTCGCTTCTATGTGTCGACCAAGCTCTACTTGCCTGAGGTCGCGATCGAAAAGAGCACGAACGCGCAGTACCAAGGTTGGGCCGATACCGGCGCGATCACGGTGACCGGCGGCGCGATGACAGACCTCTCACGAATCGAAGAAGAGATCCGTGAAGATTTGTCACGCTTTGACGTCCAGGCGATCGCCTACGACCCTTGGCAGGCTACTCAGCTTGCTGTGAGCCTTTCAGAGGACGGTGCTCCGATGGTTGAGTATCGGAACACGGTCCAAAACATATCTGAGCCGATGAAGTGGCTCGAAGCGCTTGTGCAAGACGGCAAGCTTACGCACGACGAGAACCCTGCCATGGATTGGATGATGGGAAATGTCGTGGCAAAGCTCGACGCAAAGGACAATATCTATCCGCGTAAGGAGCGCTACGAGCAGAAGATCGACGGTCCCGTGGCCCTCATCTACGGACTGGCCATGTGCCTGTCCGAGCGAGACGAAGGCGGGATCTTCGAAGACTTCATCAACGACATAATCGTGGTGTAACAAATGCCTTTCATTCGACGCTTCTTCAGTCGCTTCGGGTGGGGTGGCGTCATGTCCGACCAGTCTGGGCAGCAACTTGAAACGCCATCCAGTCTGGTCGCGGCACCGATGTCCCCTGACATCGCGCTGCAGATCTCTACTGTCTACGCGTGCGCCCGATTGCTTGCCGGGACTGTGAGCTCTCTTCCGCTGATGGTTTTCAAAGAGGACTCCCGCGGAAATCGCAAGGTCGATCGCGGATCGCGTCTCTGGACGATCCTGCATGATCAGCCAAATGCGGTGATGACAGCCAGCGACTTCTGGCAGGCCATGATCCTGCAATGGGCTCTTCGCGGCAATGCTTATGCGCAGATCGTGCGCGACGCGGTTGGCGATGTTATCAGTCTGTGGCCTCTTTCGTCCGATCAGATGACCGTCTTTTCAGACAAACAGACGGGCCGCTTGGTCTATCAGTACGTGCGAGACAGCGAGACCTACGACCTCACTCCGGATCAGGTCCTGCATATCAAAGACATCGGGACCGGGATCCTAGGCTTCAGCAAGTTGGAGTTCATGGGGTCAAGCGTCCAGGAAGCGATGGCTACGCAAAAGTACACGATGCAAAACGCCCAGAACTTCGGGCGCCCGAGCGGCATCCTGACAGTCGACCATGTCCTGGACCGAAAGAAGGGGCAGCATGATTTGATTGGTCAGGCGCTCGGCAATTTCAAGTCCGAGTCCGGGAAGATGATCGTGCTCGAGGCCGACATGAAGTTCCAGCAGGTCGCTTTGACGCCTGAGCAGTCGCAGCTTCTTGAGAGCCGCAAGTACGGGGTCGAAGAGATCTGCCGATGGTTTGGTGTGCCGCCGGTTCTGATTGGCGCATCCGGGGCTACGACATGGGGAAGCGGCATCGCTGAGATCGTGAGCGGCTTCCACAAGTTCACTTTGAACCCTCTGCTCAAAAGTATCGAGCAGGCTCTCGAAAGCCGCATCTTGAGAGCGGAAGAGCGTGGATCTGTGGTGATCGAGTTCAACCTCGACGCCTTCTTCCGCGGCGACCTGCAAAGCCGTTATGCCGCTTATGCAACAGCGGTCCAGAACGGATTTAAGACACGAAACGAGGTCCGAGCACTCGAGAACGACCCGCCGATTTCGGGCGGAGATACGCCGACGGCACAGACGAACCTGGCGCCGCTTGACAAGCTCGGAGAGGTGGCATCAAGCAATGCACCTCAAACTCCTGTCGGAGACGTAAAGCAATGAAAAAGCAACTGATCAATTTGTCGTTGAAAGACGTTGAGCTGAGCCTTGACGACTCGCATGAGTGGCGAGTGAAGGGCTATGCGACGCGCTTCAACAACGTCAACTGCTACGGCTTCAAGATTTTGCATGGCGCGTATTCGGACATCGTCGCGTCCGGAGCAAAGCCGAAGATGTTCTTCAATCACGACTCGTACTCTGTACCGATCGGGGTATGGGACAAGCTTGAAGAGAACGCGTTGGGCCTCAAGGTCGAAGGCGTGCTCACGCAGGGCGTGGCACAGGCTAAGGACGTCTACGCCGCGCTGAAAGCCGGCACGGTCGACGGCCTATCGGTGTCGATTTACTTCGACGCCGCCGATACAGAGACCGATGACAAGGGAGTCATGTCGCTATCGAAGATTCGAAAGCTCGATGAGATCTCGATCGTCACAGCGCCGGCAGATTCCAAAGCACGGATCACACAGACCCTATCGGCAGACGAGATCGACAGCCGCATCGAAAGCCTCGAAACAGTTCGCGATTTCGAGGCTTTTTTGAAGGATGTGGCGAACCTTTCACATCGGCAGTCGGGATGGCTGCTATCCAAGGCAAAGGCCTGCTTTGCCGCAGATACGCGACGGGATGTCGCGCTGAAAGCTCAGAACGAGCTGCAGGCGATCTTTGAACGTATCCAAAACATTTGAGGTGACTTATGGATCCCATGGAAAAACTGATTGAGCAGGCCGCCAGCATCGAGAAGAAGCTTGGTGAGCTGGCTTCTCAGCGTGCCGCTGACGAAAAGCAGGCGGCCGATCTTGCCGAGCAGATCAAGGCTCTGTCTGAAGAACAGGTCAAGCTTGGCAAGAAGATGCTCGAGCTTCAGCAGAACTCGCAAACCGTAGCCGCGGGCAAGGAAGCTCATATGAGCTTGGGCATGCAGTTCGTCAAGAGCGCCGCTTATGCTGACCTGATGGCCGGCAAGGTGACGAAGGCGACGCTGGCCGCAGCTTCTCCGGTGACGACTCCGACCGGGGCAGTGCCTGTTGACTACCGGGGCATTAAGGGCGAGCCTGAACTCCCCAACGTCGTGAAGGATGCCTTCCCGACCGTAACTACGACTTCCAACGCGATTTCCTATCTCAAGGAATCGGCGTTCACCAACAGCGCAGCTGAAACTGCCGAAGGTGGTGACAAGCCCGAGTCCAAAATGGATTTCACGGAAGCCGACGCCCCGGTGCGCACCATTCCGCACTTCATCCGCATCACGAAACAGTTGGCGGAAGACGCCCCGGCTTTGGCGGCCTACATCAACAACCGCATGATGTACGGTCTGAACCGTCGCATCGAGAAGCAGTTGCTTGTTGGTGACGGCACTGGCCAGAACTTGTCCGGCATCTTCACGACCGGCAACTACATGGTCCACGGGTTTACCGAAGACAACATGCCGGCTGACTCCACCGTTCTCGATCTGATCCGCCGTTGCGCGGCCACCATGCGTAAGGTTGGCTACACGCCGACCGTTGTGTTCCTGAATCCGATGGATTTCGACACTCTTCGCGGCATGAAGGACAAGAACGGAAACTACTTGATGGGCAGCCCCCTGCAAGCCGGTACGGACATCCGTCCGTGGGGCCTGCGAGTGGTCGAGTCTCCGGAAGTGACTGAAGGCAAGTTTATGGTTGCAGATCCTCGTATGGGTGCAACCATCTACGAGCGTTCCGCTCCGATAATCGAAATGTTTGAACAGGACGCCAACAACGTCACGAAGAACCTATACACGATCCGCTGCGAATGCCGCATGGCCTTTGCAGTCGAAAGTGCTAACTGCTTCGTGGGTGGCGATCTTGCGATCGGTGCCGGTTCCGGTGGGTAGGAAAGCGGTTCCTAACTTTTGACGGAAGTCCCCGGGTAACCGGGGACTGACACTCATGACGACACCTTGCGTAAAACTCGATGAGGCCAAGCTCTATCTTCGAGTCGACGGATCCGATGACGACAGCGTGATCTCGGCTCTGATCGAAGCCGCGACAGGCTTGGCGGAGACTCGTCTTCGCCGCCCCATCGTCGGTGATGTCGAGAAAGAGAATGCGATCGCGGCCACCGTCGATGAGGTGCCGGCAGACCTTCGCATGGCCGTCTGCGTGATCATCGCCTACTGGTATGAGAACCGAACGGCCACGGATGTCGAGCTGCGCGATCGCGTGATGCGACAGATGGCTTTTGACCGGTACATCGATTGGAGTACGGAAGATGCTGACTGATCCGGGAGTTCTGAACCGCAGAGCCACCATCCTGTCTTGGACATCCGTTCAGGACGGGGTCACGCTCAAGGAAGTCTACGAGCCGATCGCAACGGTTTGGGCGAAGCTCGAACCGGTTGGCGCGCTGACCTACTGGTTCGGACAGCAACAGCTCGAGACTGGCGTGACGCATCGGATCACGATTCGTCGCACCAGTGCGATCAGACCTGAGACGCTAACCGGTCGAGTGTGCATCGAGATCGAAGGCGTGCGCTATCAGATCCTGAGAACTTCGGATCTGGAAGGCGCAAAACGCTTTACGGTCATAGATGCTTGTCGCGTCGAGGAGGTCGAGTGAAGATCGAGACCAAAGAGGTTCGCTTCTCACTTGAGGAGCTCCAGATCAAACGCGCGGATATCGACAAGAAGGTCTTTCGCCCATATCTTCGCCAAATCGCAAACGGCATTAGAAAGAGCGCCAGGAAGAAAGCAAGCCAGAAAAAAGTCTCAGCTCGAGGCGAATACCCAGGCAAGCGATCAGGCGCACTGGCAAAAGCGATCAGAGTTCAATACTTCAAGTCCGGTTATGGCTTCAAGGTTTTGCAGGAAGTTCCCAACACGGGCGGGCGCATTAAGAATGACCATTGGCAGTTCTACCCAGCTTTCTTGCGCTTTGGTGTGAAGCGTCGAAAAAAGGGTCAGAAGCTCGATTCCTGGAGAATCGAAAAGCGCAGGGACTACATCAATGACGCCGCGCTCGAGCATGAGCAAGGCGCGATGGATGTGGTGATGCAAGGTCTTGACGCCGCGCTCAAAGGAATATTTTCGAAATGAAGATTTCTCCCATCATCGCTCAGATTCAGGCTGAGTGTACGAGCTTCACGCAAGTGGCAGGCGCGCTGACCGATGATCTTGAGAAGGTGATCGCTCAGGCCAAACTGCCTGCGGCATACGTGGTCCGTCTGGATGAGGATGGAGAAATCCTCGAGGACATGGGCAATGAGTGCTACCAGGAGATCACGGAGTACTTCGCGGTTCTGGTGATCCTCAACAACAACGACTCCAGAGCTCAGAAGGCGGCCGATCAGCTTGACGATCTCAGAGCAGAGCTTTTCAAGGCTTTGCTCCGGTGGTGTCCGGACGCGGCTCACGACAAGATCGAGTACACGGGTGGATCATTGGTGACGCTGACACGCGATAGATTGATCTACTCCTACCAGTTCAAGACCTTCACGACCGTTCAGAAGGAGGACACCTGGCAGCAGGTGGCCTACGAACGTATGGGGCCTTTCAAAGGTGTCGACATCGACGTCGACGAGATCGGGCCTCGCGAGCACAAGCCGGACGGCACACCGGAGGCCAGAATCAAAATCGAAACCCAGGGCGCTTGAGAGCGCCTTTTTTTATAGCCGGAGACACTCATGGCGATTTCTTTCAACTCTATCCCGCAGAAGATCTACACGCCTCTCTTCTACGCGGAAGTGGACAACTCGGCCGCCAACACGACGACCGATGACATGCAGGCGCTGATCATGGGACCGATGCTGGCGACTGGCAAGGCCACTGCAGGCGAGCTGACTTATGTCTCCTCTGCCGAGCAGGCCGCCGAGCTCTTCGGCAATGGCTCGATCCTGCATCGAATGGTGACGGCTTACCGCGATCAGGATTCGACCGGCATGCTGTACGTGATGCCGCTAGCGGATCCGGCAAGCGGTGTTGCTGCGACCAAGACCGTTACAGTAACCGGCACGGCAACTGCGGCCGGCACGATTAGCCTTTATGTGGGCTACGAACTGGTGCAAGTTGGCGTCGAGGCAAGCGAAGCGGAATCGGACATTGCCGGCCACATTGCGGCCGCGATCAATGCGGACGTTGATCTGCCCGTGACTGCTCAAGCCGCTCTTGGTGTGGTGACGGTTACGTCTAAGCACAAGGGCGTGATCGGCAACGACTTGACGATCAATGTCAATCTTCTGGGCGCAGCCAATGGGCAGGAACTCCCGGGCGGCGTGAGCGTGGCAGTTGCAGACGGCACTGCCGGAACCGGTGTCCCGGACATCGAAGAAGCTTTTGCGGCGCTCAAGGAAGAACCCTTTGAGTTCATCGCGCTTCCCTACTCCGACAAGACCAGTCTGGATGCTGCCAAGGCAGCCATGACTGAACGCTGGGCCTACAACGTGCAGCTCTACGGCCATGTCTACAGCGCTTCGCGTGGCGCGGTCGAAGATCTGCTCGAGATCGGCGAAGCTCAGAACGACCCGCACCTGACTGTTTTCGCAGTCTCCGAGACGGATCCGAACTTCGGCTTTGATCGCTTAGGCGCGGCCGTAGGTCAGATCGCAGTATCCGTGAAGGCCGACCCTGCTCGTCCCTTCCAGACACTTGTGCTGACGGGCATCTCTGCGCCTCGAGTCGGTGATCGCTTCTCGCGCACGGAACGTGAAAACCTTTTGGCATCGGGCGTGGCCACTTTCTGCGATACCACAAGCAACACGCAGATCGAGCGCGCAGTGACGACCTACATCCAGAACTCTTACGGTGCAACGGACAACTCCTATCAGGATGCGGAAACCTTGCATACGCTGGGCTACATCATCCGCTTCCTGCGCACTCGAATCACGTCCAAATATGGTCGCCACAAGCTGGCGGACGACGGGACGACTTTCGGCGAAGGCCAGGCGATTGTGACGCCGTCGATCATCAAGTCCGAACTCATCGCGGCTTACTCCGATCTGATGGAAGCGGGCTTGGTCGAGAACATGGATGCTTTCAAGAGCTACATCATCGTTGAGCGCAACGCCACGGATCCGAACCGCTTGGATGTCTTGTTCCCGCCCGATCTTGTGAACCAGCTGCGCATCTTTGCGATGCTGGTCCAGTTCCGTCTTCAGTATTAAGGAGATCCAACCATGACTTTTCGACGTCAGTCTGGCACCGCCTACGTGACGGTCGACGGGACAACGATCCCTGCCAAGGGATCCTTCACGATCCCGCTTTCCACCAAGAACCGTACCGACATCGTGGTCGGCGACGAAGTCGTCGGCTACGACGAGCAGACCATCGCACCGTACATGCAATGCACGGTGCAGATCACGGACGAGACAGATTTCGAGCGGATCTGCAACTCCACGGCAATGACAATCCGCGTCGAGCTGGCAAACGGCAGAGTCTTCACGCTTTCCAACGCATTTGTCCGCGGCACACCTACGGTGTCTGAGGCGGGCGAAGCATCCTTTGACTTTGCCGGCAAGTCCGGTCAGTGGAGCTAAGACATGGCTTTGACGATCAAACTGGCAAAGGAAGTCGACGGCACTTCGGAAGTGACTCTTCGCGACATCGAGACGGGTGACTACATCCGTCTGGGGCCTGTGATGGCTCCGATGATCGATGCGGAAGGTCGCCGTCGAATGTTCGAAGAAACCAAAGTTCTGAGCGCTTACATCACGCGCGTGAGCGGCCTGACCGACTCTCAGATCGGCAAGCTGTCTTTGCAGGACTTCATGCAGATGCGCGACTTCGTGATCACTCAGCTTGCTTTTGGAGCGGGCTCGGAAGAGTAGACGGCGAATCCGAGCTCATCACCTTCCGTCATGTCGCTCTGCGGACGGCACACTTCTGGAGGATGTCGCCCGCGGAGCTGATGAAAACGTCCCTGCCGCTTCTGGCCGTTTTGGTCGAAGAGATGGCGGAGATGAAAGAAGAGATACGTGAAAGCTATGGCAACCCATGAGACAAACCTAAAAGCGGTCTTCACGCTGGTCGACCGGATGAGCCCCGCACTCAAGCAGATGCAGCGCGAGATGCGAGTGGCAGGTCGAGAGATGCGAAGCGGCTTCGAGACTTTGGCGAAAGGTGCGGGCCTTGCGATGACCGGTCTCACCGCTCTCGCCGGCGCAGGTGCTGGCGTGTGGGCGGCAACCTTGTCGGCATCCGAGACGGCGGTAGAGCTCAAGAAGATGAGCGATCAGACAGGTGTCGCAGTCGAGCAGTTGCAGGCTTGGCAGACAGTCGCTGAAAGCGCTGGCATGGACTCTCAGGAGTTCGCAGAGAGCCTGAGAGACATGAACATCGAGTTATCTGACGCCGCTACCGGTGGAAAGGACGAGCTTGCTCAACTTCTCAAGCGAGTCGGCATCGAGGCGCGAGATGCGTCCGGACACATCAAGACGGCCGATCAGGTCTTTCTGGACTTCGCCGATGCGGTGGCTCGCCAGAAGGATGAGGCCATCCAGCTGCGAATGGCCATCTCGGCTTTCGGAGAAGATACTGGCGCAAAGCTTCTGCCGATTCTGCGACAAGGGTCCGACGCTTTCAGAGATGCCGAAGCGGCCATGAAGTCCGCAGGTAATGCCCTGTCAGACTCTGACATCGCTCGCATGCAGGCCTTCCGAGCTCAATGGTCGAGCCTGACGAAGGCTTTCGACAGAGTTCGGATCTCCACGATGGGAGAACTCGCTCCTGCTTTCGGCCTTTTGACTGAGAAGCTCCAGACGGTCTTTGAGAAGCTTCAGCCGATCATCTCGGCGAAGATGGACGGCTGGGCAAAGCGTCTGACCGCATGGCTCGAAAGCGTCGATTGGGACGCTTTTGTGAGCGGCATCGATGCGCTTTTGGCCGGTGGAGAACGTCTTGAGAAAAAGTTCGGGATGGTCGGAACGGCCATCAACTTCGTGACCGACAACTTGGGGACGATGTTCAAGGTTGTTGTGGGGCTTCATGCCGCTTTCGGTGCATGGAAGCTCGGCTCCGCTTTCTGGAGCATTACGAAAGGTGTGGCCGGTGTGATCAAGGCCTTGGATCCGAAACTCGTTTTGTCGCAATTGGCCAAGTGGGGCACAGGGTTTATGAAGTTCGCTCAGGTCGCCTGGGGAGCTCTGGCGTTCCTCGGCAAAGCTTTCTTGAAGACAGGTCCGATCGGATGGATCCTGACTGCCATCAGCGTAGCCAGCATGGTCTGGCAGAAGTGGGGCGACGACATCATGTCCGTGCTCAACTCGGTCACGGACGCAATCATGGGATTCTTCGACTCGATCGGCGACTGGATCACAGAGAAAGTCGACGGGTTGGTGTCGACTTTTTCGAGCCTCACCGACTCCCTTGCCGGCGTCGTGCCGAAGTGGCTGATGAATCTTTTCGAGGACGATTCGACGCAAAAGACCATCACGCTTGACGTCAAAGAAGACGTGAAGCGAGCAATGGGGGTGACAGACTTCTACCGCACAAGCGGTAACTTCTCCGACCCGCGTGTGGTGCAGGTTGTGACTCAGCCTCAGCTCGGAGAGATGCGAGGCCGTCTGGACGTGAACTTTGCAAACGTCCAGCCCGGAACTCGGATCTCCCGCGCATCGTCCGAAGGCATGGCCTTGAATACGTCGATTCGATACGCAGAAGGAAGCGGGCGCGGAGTGAACGCGCCGCGCTGGTAAGACATGGCTCAGAGACTTACGGCCTCTTTTCGAGGCGTCCCATTTTTCGTGGAGTCGAGCGACATCAGCGCCGGGCGTCGCACTGTGACGCATCAGTACCCTCAGCGAGACGAGCCTTTTACGGAAGACCTCGGCCGCGCCGCGCGTGAGTACGAGATCTCCGCTTTTGTCCTTGGGGAAGACTGTGTCGATCAGGCCTACGCCGTGCGAGACGCGATCGAACAGCCTGGGCCCGGGACTCTGGTTCATCCGGAGTTCGGCGAGGTGCAGGTGATCGCGCGCCCGGGCGGATCGATGTCTTTCAGCCAGACGCGCCGAATAGTGCGCTTCACGCTGACCTTCGTCGAGGCAGGGCTCAACGCCTTTCCCGAGATGGGGCAAGCGACGCAGTCGCAGTCCCGAGCCGCCGCAGACGGCTTGATGAGCTCGGCCTGTGATGCCTTCGCAGAGGCGATCGACCTCGATGCGGTGGAAGACTTTGTCAAGGATGCGCTCAAAGGTGACCTTCTCGACAGTCTGGGGATCATCTCGAACGCTGAGATCGCGGAGGTGCTCGGCTTTGCTGACCGCGTCAGCGACTTGGCCAACTCGGCCATCGATCTTGTGTCGACGGATCCGAGAGCTTTTGCGACTCAGCTCATGGGGGCCTGCGGTCTTTCAGGGCTGGCGACTACGGTCGCCGGATGGCAGCGAGTCGGCACGGCTTTGTGCTCGCTCGTGGATGACCTCCATGGTGATGCTGACGAGCCGATCTACAGCCAAGTGAAGCCGCACTCGGCCGAGGTGATCGAGACAAACCGTGAGGCCGTCTACGCCTTAGCGCGTAGCGCGATCTTGGTGCAGGCTGTCGGCGTCTCGACTCTGATCGGGACAGACATCGACAGTACGGTGTCGACGTCGTCGATCCTGCCTGACGATGATGAGGCAGCGATTGCTGAGATCGATTACGAAGACGACAGCTCGAGCTCTGAGCCGACAGTTTCTTACGACGAGATGCAAGCCTCTCAGACTCGAATCGTCGGCACGCTCGATGAGGAGATGCTGGACACCACAAGCGACAGCGTCTTTACGGCGCTTCGCAATGCGGCGACTGCAGTGTCGCGAGATCTGTCAGATCGATCTCGCACGGCGGCGCGTCTGTCTGAGTACGACGCGGGAGCTGTTCTGCCGGCTTGCGTGACGGCGATGGAACTCTATGGCGATGCTGCGCGCGCAAAGGAGATCGTGGTCAGAAACGCGGTCAAGCATCCGCTCTTTTGTCCTAATGTTTTGAAGGTTATCAATGAGTGATCGAGTCATTCTTCGGACTGCCGGCAAGGAGCTGACCGGGTGGACGGACGTGTCGATTACGGCCGGCATCACGATGGCGGCCCGATCCTTTACGGTCGGCATCACCTATCAGTGGCCACAGTCCAAGGATGTCATCTCGGCCGTCAAACTTGGGGATCCGGTGGAGGTTTGGATCGGGGACGATCCTGTTGTGTCCGGATACATCTTCGCCACACCGATGTCCTACTCGTCGGACAGCCTTCAGGTCTCGGTGTCCGGTCGCAGCCGAACGGCCGACATCGTCGACTGCTCGCCTGCGGTGTGGCTTGGACGTAGCGTGACATCGACGCAGTCTGATCAGTGGTCGACTGCGCGATTGGTGCCTGCTTCTGGAACCATCATCGAGCCGGCAAACCCACAGGCCTCTCAGTGGAAGGGGCAGACGATCGAACAGATTGCGGCGGACTTGTGCGGCCCATACGGCATCGATGTCGTGCGACAGGTGTCGACTGGGGCCCCGATCCCGCAACACGCAATCGATCCGGGCGAGACCGTCTTCGATTCGATCAATCGGCTGTTGGCAAATGGCCAACTTTTTGCCACGGACGATGCGGCAGGACGTCTGGTCCTGACTTCCCCAGGTGCAGGCGGCAGTGCTGCCGGCGGCTTGGAGATGGGCGTCAACATCCTGCAAGGCTCGATCCAGCGCGACGCGACGGAAGTCTTTTCGGATTATGTCGTGATCGGACAGAGATCCGGAAGCGATCAGGCTTTTGGCTCGGCTTCCAACCAGATCATGGCCAGCACGACGGATCCGAAGACAGAACGGTTTCGGCTCCTTGCTCTGGATCAGAGCGGTGAGATGACGCAGGACACTTGTCGACAAATTGCGTCCTTTGAGCAACGGCGTCGACGAGCCTTGCTGCAAGGGGTTTCGTACACGGTGGTCGGATGGCGTGATGCGCTTGGAAAGCTCTGGACGCCGAACACGATGATCCACGTGCGAGACAGTTTTTTCGGCATCGATGACGATCTTCTGCTTGCAGAAGTGCAGTACCAACTTTCGGATCAGGGAAGCACCGCGACCTTGAACCTTGCGCCGCTCGCGGCTTTTGAAGCGGCTCCGACTCTTTCCGAGTCTCAGACGCAAACATCGTCGTGGCTCGATGAGGTGCAATGATGAGTTTTTGCATCATCAAAAGACTGAAGTCACTGCTTGGGCGCGGGACTTTGGTTATGTCAGACGACAAGCCAAAGATGCGCACGCTCCAGTGCGAATTTTTGAAAGGAGAGATCCGTGAAGGGCTCGAGCACTTCGAGCCATACGGATGGACTTCAAAGGCTAAGGCCGGGGCGGAATGCCTCGGTCTTTTTTTTAACGGCGACAGAAGTCACGGCGTGGTGGCAGTGACGGCGGATCGTCGGTACCGACTCCAGGTCCAGGAAGGCGAAGTGGCCATCTTTGACGACCAAGGCCAGCGCGTCTACCTGAAGCGCGATGGCATCGATGTTGCTACTCCGAAAAACCTCACGGCGACGGTGGGCGGATCGATGTCGGCCGAGGTGACCGGAAGCGTGTCGCTCAAGGCCCCGCAAACCATGATCGAGTCGAACGTCAAGATCATCGGGACGTTGAGCGTCACAGGCCAGATCTACGGCACTGGCGGCATGACCGTCAGCGGCGGATCCGGTGCTTCGGTGACGGGGTCCCTGGCGGTAACGGGCGGCGATGTGACTGCCGATGGCATCAGCCTGAAGGGACACACGCACGATTGCCCGCAGGGCGGCTCGACTGGCCCTGCAAAGTGAGGTGACTCATGCAGCAGATTCTGATCGTCAACGGCGTTCCGAGCGAGATGTCTCAGTACGCCGCCAACGAGTTGGTGCGCTCCGTGATCATCTCTGTTTTTTCTTGGGCTCGGTCTCGCGACGACGATGAAGTCGAAGGCGGCCGCCGAAACGGCTTCTGGGGAGACACATACGAAGACGATGCCTCGGCCGTGACTGGGTCGCGCCTTTGGTTACTGAGCCGAGAAAAGATCACGGCCGAGACCTTGCAGAAGTGCAAGGACTACGCCGAGCAGGCTTTGGCTTGGCTTGTCAAAGAGAGCGTTGCGGACAAAGTGGAGGTCGCTGTTGAGCGTAATGGTCTCGATAGGGTCGACCTTTCAGTACAGATTTTTCGTGACAACGAAAACATCCGTCTGCAGTTTGCGGATGTGTGGAAGGGTTTGAAAAATGGCATTTGATCGACCGACATTGCGTGAGCTGATCACGCAGATGACAACGGACGCCGAGCGCGAGGCCGGCGCAAAACAGCTCCGCCAGTCGAACCTTCGAGTTTTGCCCAAGGTTTTTGCGTATGCCTGTCACGGTTTGTACGGCTTCATCACCTGGATCCTGAAGCAGCTCTTTCCGGACACTGCAGAAAAGCAGTTCCTTGAGCGACAGGCGTCGATCCAAGGGATCTACCGCCGGGCGGCTAGCAAGGCCACGGGCACCTTGACGGTAAGCTACACCGAAGGGGCCACTTTGCCGGTCGGCACGACCTTCATGGCTGATGACCAGACGCGCTACGAGACAACGGCGGAACCAGAAGTCGGAAGCTACACGGTGCCGGTGCAGTGCCTGGAAACCGGCACGATCGGAAATCGCGAAGCCAGTCAGACTTACACGCTTGTAAGTCCTGTTGTCGGCGTGGATGCTGAAGCAGTCGGAAGTGAAATGGCCGGCGGTGCCGAAGCCGAGAGCGATGAGAGTTTGCGCAAGCGCTTGCTCTTTCGACTTCAAAACCCTCCTCGCGGTGGAGCGAAGGAAGACTACATCGCTTGGGCTGAAGAGGTGCCGGGGGTAACACGTGCTTGGTGCTTCCCAAAAGAACAGGGTATCGGGACTGTCGTCGTCCGCTTTGCGACTGACGGGATGACCGAGGACGGAATCCCGACATCAGGCATGGTTCAGATCGTTTCGGATTACATCGCAGAAGTGGCTCCTGTCACTGCGACTCCATACGTCGTCGCCCCCGTTGCCAAGCCTGTGAATTTCAGGATCAAAGACCTGATCCCCGATTCCGAAAGCGTCCGAGCTCAGGTCGAGGCTGAGCTCAAGAGCCTCTTCATCAAGGAGGCACATCCGGGCGAGGCGCTGAAACTCACTCACATCCAGCAGGCAATTTCTTCGGCTGCTGGCGAGGAAGACTACGAACTTTTGGAGCCGACCGCGGACGTTCCTGCTGACTCGACTCAGCTCTTGGTCGTCGGTGAGGTGACTTATGAGTGATCGTGACTATGACCAGGCGCTGACAAATCTGCTGCCGCCTGGGCCGGCCTGGACGCGGCAGCAAGGATCGCCCGGAAGCGCCGTTCTCACATCCGGCGCAAACGTCTTGTCTCGCATCGATGCGATTGCGATGCGACTTATCGACGAGGCGGATCCGAGAACTTGCACTGAGACCTTTGAGGATTGGCTACGCGTCTACGGGATTCCGGACGAGTGCATGCAGGCTGTCGACGACCTGACAGAAGCCCAGATGCGTCAAGCGCTCCTTCTGCTGGTGCGCCGAAGCGGCCTGACAAAAGAGTTCTACCAAGAGCTCGGAGCGATCTTTGACATCGACATTGAGACCGGCAGCGCTGCCCCTTTCTCGGTTGACTCACGCGTCGATTCGCGACTCTATGGCGCCGACTGGGCGCACGCCTACGTGCTGGTTGTGCGTACATCTTTGACCACAAATCGATCCTACTTCACGGCCATCTCACGAGTGAATGAAAGGCTGTCGACGTGGGGCATCTCCTTCCTTGAATGCTTGATCCGGAAGAACGCGCCGGCTCATGCAGAAGTTATTTTTGAATACGAAAGTTGAGGTAACTATGGCTACCACTGTTGAACTCGGCCAGCTTGTAGACCACTGGCAGGATGGGGCTTCTCAGACGCTTCCGACTTACACCGAGCTGACTTCTCTTGGTTTTGCTCAGGCTGGCGACCCCGTATCAGGCGTGATGGCCACGCGCCCGGGTGCCGCTTGGTTTAACTTGGTCGCGGCTATGCGCGTGTCGGTGATCCGCGCCGCCGGGATGACTCCGTCTTCCACTCCGGATCCTTTGCAGTTCCTAACGGCTCTGCAGTCTCTGGCGTGGATCAAGGACAAGACCATCACCGCGGCCATGATGGCAGACGCCATCATCACGGCGACCAAGCTGGCCAACTCCGCTGTTGAGACCGCCAAGATCAAAGACGCGGCTGTGACGGCCGTCAAACTGGCTGCAGCCGCCGTTGAATCTGGAAAGATTGCAACGGGCGCAGTTACCGGAGACAAGATCGCAAATGCGGTGATCACCTTCGACAAGCTGGCATCCGGTGCGATTGCCACGGAAGAGCAGGCCATCGCCGGCACGCTCAACAACGTCTTGATGACGCCGCTTTTGGTAGCCAAGGCGATTGCACAGCAGCTGCCACCGGCTATTCCCACCGGGGCCATCATCTACTTCGATCTCACGGAATGTCCGCCCGACTTCTTGATCTGTGATGAGTCGGCAGTCAGTCGCACCACCTATGCGAACCTTTTTTCCAAAATCGGCACGCGCCACGGAGCAGGTGACGGTTCGACGACCTTCAACTTGCCGCCTTCCGATACGCTTTTCATCGAGGGCACAACGGACACTTCTAAGGTCGGCCAGCGGGTTCAACCTGGGTTACCGAACATCACGGGTGGATTTACCCTTGATGTGGTTAGTGTAGGGCGATTTGGCATCGCTGACGTTCAAGGTGCTTTTACAGCTTCGGATTCTTATGAAATGCGCTTTGACGCGGGAGCATCTAAGGGAAACCAATATACCCGGGCCGAGTTTTCGGCAGCATCAAGTAATGCAATCTATTCAAGTTCTTCTTCAGTGCAGCCGTCCTCAATGCTCATGCTTCCATGCATCAAGACCTAACCGAACAT
>ENA-UEQO01001889-UEQO01001889.1-human-gut-metagenome-genome-assembly--contig:-NODE-1889-length-20125-cov-5.506135_pt1 | contig 20125 bp, 16 predicted proteins | sample MGYA00242938_ERZ507940 | MGnify/ENA primary metagenome ERZ507940 (study PRJEB26167, sample SAMN06115517) | human gut metagenome | host: Homo sapiens | place: China:Chongqing | collected 2014-12-03... | reverse complement strand
TCGGTTGCGTCATTCTGGCCGAGGAGGTATACGGTGAAGTTGTAGGTGTTGCCTGCAACGAATTCGTAATCGTCTGCACGGCCGCCTACATTACCCTGGCTGGAAGCGATCCAGATACGGTCGCCGGGAGTCGGGTTGGTAAGGCACCAGTCATAAGTACCTGCGGGTACCTGGATGGTAACGGTGTTGTTAACAACAACGTTGCTGGTGGTGGTGCTGCCGTCTGCATTTACGGGAATCTTGTACTCGAATGCATCGTACAGACCTGCGGGTGCGTTGCCGCCCTGGGTGAGAGGACCTTCTACGGGGATCTCATTGCCGTATGCGGTTGCATCTGCATCGAGGAGCATCTGGTAACCGGAACCGTCGCTGAATACATCACCTGCGGTGAGGCTGATGGTAGCCATGCCGCCGGGTGCGGGAGTGTTGGGGTTCTGGGTGGGAGTGGGTTCCTCGGTGGGAGGTACGGGAGTGGGCTCACTGCCGCCGGTGATGGTAACGGTTGCGTTATTTACAACGTTGGCAATGGGGGTTGCCTGACCGCCGGTGGGGAAGTTTTTGAACTCAGTGATGACGAGAGCGAGATCGCTTGCGCCGTTTGCTGCACCTTCCTTAACGCGGAGCGTTACGGAGCAGATGGTGCCGCTCTGAGTGAAAGCAGCGGTGGGCATCATGACGCCGAGGCGCATGGAGCCGGGGATGGTGGTGGCATCAACAAGCTGAGTGCCGCCGAGGTCGATGATCTGGTTGAGAACATCGCCGCGAGTGTGGGACACATACTCGAATGCATCAGCATTATAGTTGAACTGCATGTTGAGTACATGTGCTTCGAAAGTGCCGTTCACGGTGAGGTTAACGGTGATTTCGTCGCCGGGGGTTGCCGTTGCGGGTGCATTTTCAACTGCGAATACAACTTCGCCGTCTGCAAGCACGGGGATGGCTACAAGGGAAAGTACCATCATTGCCGCTACGAGCATTGCAAGAAACTTTTTCATGTGGTTCTCCTTCCAACATATTTTTTTGCAGCTTTTGCTGCTTCGACCGAGCAGACGCTGTTGCACGTCCGCGCCAATCGGACATTATTCTATCAAAAAAATAATGAATGTGCAATTCCCAAAGCAAAATGCTCTTTTTTTACTCGGTGACATTTGAATATTCAATTTTCCCTTCACTGCCGTAAATATCGCGCATTCTATCAACATTCTCTTTTCGTAAAAATAAATAATATATTTTTAATTTCAGCCATAATCAACCTTAATTTGCACCAAATTACATTCCATCGCCAACTTATCACGCATATATCGTCCGCCGAACGAGCAGAATAAAGGCATTGGAACACAAAAAAGTCCAAAGCCTGAACAAACGGATTATTCTGAATACTGAAAGGAACAGAACAATGAATCGCAAGCAACAAATCAAGTGGCGGTTTCGCAGATTCCGCCTTCGCTCAGCAGTTTTTATGCGCCGCAACGGACTTTATCTTGCCCTTGCGGGCTGTCTCGCCTCCCTCGGCGGCGCAGCAGTTTTGATTTTTACGGCCGGGGGGAACGATGCCCCGAATGCACCGGTCAACCGTTCGGACGACCAAAGGCTTGAAAACGTGTTGAACACTGTTTCCGCCGAAAGCGGCACTCCGGTGCCCGCCGTTGAAACGCCGGCCGCAGGCACGGCCTTGCCGCGCCCAACGCCGCTTGCACTGCCGGAATTCACGCCCATGCCCGAACTTTCGCCCGAACCCGAACCGACGGCGGACGGAGTTTTGTCCGGATTGAAGCCGCCGGTTGACGGAACCGTTATGAAGAGCTTTGCAATCAACTCTCTGCTTTATTCGGAGACGCTTCATCAATGGATGACGCATCCCGGAGTTGACATAGAATGCAGCAAGGGCAGTGAAGTCCGTGCAATTGCGGACGGAACGATTGAAAATGTTTACGTTGACGACAGACTCGGGGTCACAATCGTCATCTCTCACGCAAACGGCATGGCAAGCGTTTACTCCAATCTGAAGGCTGAGCCGCCCGTGAATATCGGCGACAGAATCACCGCCCGTCAAGTCATTGGCTGCATCGGCGACACGGCGATCAGCGAATGCGCGGAGCGGAGTCACCTGCATTTTGAAATCCGTGTCAACGGCAGTCCTGTCGATCCCGAAAGTATTATAACCTTTATTAAGCCGTGAACAGTCGTGAACAGCGGACAACGAATCGGAAACAGGCATTTGCGGAAATGAGATTAAGGCAGTGAGCTTAAAAGTCATATGCCTCCCTCATTTCCCCGCCGTTCACCGTTCCCGATGCCTTTTAAACCCGAAAAATCGTCCGCGGCTGCGGCACTTTTTTAATTGCAAAATTCGCCCGCGCGTTTTATAATAAGGTCAGTTTCAATCCGGCGCAGTTTCCGAACCGGATTCGCAGCAGATTTTCGAATGGAGAAATATTATGAAAACGCTTACCGTTATCCCGCTTGCAACGCCGCAGACCGTTCCTCAGAACTCACTCGAAGCGGTTAAATCCGTTGACCGACTTTATTTGCAGACAACGGAGCATATATGCGCAAATGCCGCACTCCGCATCCGTCCCGAAGCGGTTTCAATGGATGATTTATACAGCGAATGCTTTGATTTTGACGAATTGAACGAACGCATTGCCGAAAGGCTTGCGGCGGCATTCGAATCCGAGAATGCGGAAAACCTCAACATCGGCTATGCCGTCCTCGGCCGCGGCGTTGAAGGTGAGCTTGCCGCGCTGTTGTGCAGCCGTGCGAACGAAAACGGATTTACCGTCCGTTTCATGCCCGCGCCGGGCTTTGCGGAATCTGCGGTTTGTGCCGCCGCAAACTGCGGGCATATTACGCCGTGGTCGGGTTATGATATTCGTTCGGCGCATTCCTTCAATATAATAGGAACGGATTTCCCCGTTGTTATTGAAGAGACGGACAACCTGCTTATCGCGGGCGAAATCAAACTTCGGCTGAGCGAGTACTACCCGGATGAATCCGATGTTTTTGTCTGCACAATGAACAACTGCGGAGAATACGATGTTAATTGCCTTCCGCTGCACCGAATGGATCACCCGGAAGCGGAAAAGTTTTACGGTGCGGCAACCGTCGTTCTTGTTCCCCCCTGCGGGCTTTTGCAGCGTACACGCCACGGCATTGACGGGCTGCTTGAAGTTATGCATCGGCTCCGTGCTCCCGGCGGCTGCCCGTGGGATGCGGAGCAAACCCACGAAAGCCTGCGCTCCTCGCTGCTGGAAGAAACATACGAGGTGCTTGATGCGCTCGACAGCAACGATATGACTGCGCTTGAGGAGGAACTCGGCGACCTGCTGCTGCAAATCGTTTTCCATTCCGTTATCGAAGAAGAATGCAGCGACTTCACCCTGCGTGATGTCACAACGGGAATCACCAACAAGCTCATTTATCGCCATCCGCATGTGTTCGGCAGCGTTCATGTTGACGGCACGAATGACGTGCTTACAAATTGGGAAAAGCTCAAGCAGAAAGAGAAGCACCAGCAAACCGTGGCCGACACTCTGCGCGCAGTTCCCAAAGCATTCCCCGCACTGATGCGCAGCTGCAAAATTCAAAAGCGCGCCGCCCGAGTCGGGTTCGATTGGGACACCGCTGCCGACACCCTGCCGAAAGTCCACGAAGAGGCGGACGAGGTTCTTGATGCGCTCAAAAAGGGCGATGCTCCGGCAATTACGGAAGAAATCGGCGATCTGCTCTTTGCCTGTGTAAATGCGGCCCGCAAAGCCGGTGTCGATCCGGAGCTTGCACTTGCCGCAGCAACGCAAAAATTCACGAACAGATTCATCAAAATGGAAGAACTCATCCTGTCCGAAGGCGGTTGTCTTTCGGATATGACTCTTGAGCAAATGGATTCATATTGGGATAGGATAAAAAAGTGAATTAAATTGCGATATTTGCTTAAAATATACCAAAAAGCTATTGTGTTTTCGGCGCGAGACTGATAAAATACTGAATGTTGCTTAAGGGTTCGGGTTTTCCGCCCGAACAAAGCATAACAGGGTTCTGCACCATGTTGTGCACAATAGCGTAATTTTTAGTTTATTCTATAAACGGAGGAACATACAATGAATAAGGCTCAGCTTATCAGCACTCTTGCGAGCACGACCAACCTTACCAGGAGGGATGCAGACGTTGCAGTCAATTCCATCTTCAATCTCATCATCGAACAGCTCAGGCAGGGCGACAAAGTTCAGATCGTCGGCTTTGGCTGCTTTGAAGTTCGCGAACGTCCCGCACGCAAGGGCCGCAACCCCATGACCGGTGAGGCTATCGATATCGATGCCACCCGTTCCGTTGCTTTCAAGCCCGGCAAGTCCATTAAAGACGCTATGGACAACAAATAATTTTTGCTTATAAACCAAGCTTTCCGGCCGCACTGTATGTCATATAGCGCGGCTTTTAATTTATTTATTCGAAAAGGCTTGATTTCTGCCGTTTTCGTGGTAAAATACTGTTGAGGCAGCTGAGCTGCTTCGGAATCAAATATTTTTCGGAGGTAATACCCATGGCTTATCGTATCACTGAAGCTTGCATCGCATGCGGCGCATGTGCAGCAGACTGCCCCGTCGGCGCAATTTCCGAGGGTGACGGCAAATACGAAATCAATCCCGACGCTTGCATCGAGTGCGGCCTTTGCGCAAGCACATGTCCCGTCGGTGCTCCCACCAACGACTGATTCAGTCACAGCGCAGGTTTAATATCGCATTGAAAACTCGGTTTTCATCCAATGCTTTTTAACACCTGTTCGTGAAAATCTCCACAAATTTATTTAACCCGAAAGAGGGCGCGGTAAACCGTGCCCTCTTTCGGGTTTTTCGAATACACTTCTCCGCGGGGTTCCGCCGAAAAGTTCCAATTCGGTCAAAGCCCGCCTGCTTCACGGCTGTCTTTGCCGAAGAACAGTTTGTTTAATATATTTCAAATAAAAACAGCTCGCACGGTGCGGTTTGCAGCCGGGCGAGCGTTCTCTTTACTTTGGTTTACTGATTAATTTGTTTTTTTGTTTTTCCTGCTTCCGAATTCACGTTCAAACAGTTTTTTGATTCCGCATGCAAAGCAAAGCACATAACCCAGCACCGAACCCACAACATCCTCCAGTATCTGATACGGCAGTTTCATAACTGCATATTCGGGAGTTGAATAAATGAACGCTCTGCCGAGTGAGTAGCCGACAGTGTTTATAACAATGCCCAGAATGACGCCGATCACGGCACCCGCATTCCATTTGCTTCCGCGGAAAAGTTTGCGGGCGCAAAGCGAAACAACGATGGCCTGAATGCCGTGTGTCACAAGGGAAACAAACATCGGCGCAGGGTAAAAAAGCAAATCCCCGATGAACGCGCCTATGCCGCCGACGATGAACGCGCAAAGCGGATTCAGCAATATCGATGCAATGGTTATTATCGCGTTGTTAAGATAGATATGCCCGCCCGGAACCGGCACGCTGAGCATTGAGGAGCTCATGATAATGTTCATCGCAAGGAACATTGCCGTCACGGTGAGGGTTCTTGTTGAAAACTTTTTTTCATTCGTTTTAATTTCCATAATGCCGCCTTTCTGTTTCGCACGGGCATCCGCCCGAGGCTGAAGCTTTCTGTCGTCCCTTACGGGGATTGACTTTTGACGAAGGTTATTATACACTTAAACTGATACTGTCGCTATCGTCAGTTAAGGAATATTTGATAAGGTCAGTTTGAAATGAAATACAGAATCGACAAGGCTTCAAAAACACCCGCATACGAGCAGCTCTACCGTTTGCTCCGAGCGGATATTGCCGAAGGCGTGCTTCCCCCGCGATATAAGCTGCCGTCCAAACGTTTTCTGGCGGCGGAGCTTGAAATTGCGGTTATCACCGTTGAACATGCCTATGAATTGCTCTGCGATGAGGGTTATGCCGTTTCGCGCCCCCGCAGCGGCTACTATGTTGCATACGGAGCGGAAGGACTCACCGCCGGTGCGCCCCGCGCAACACAGGCACAGATGAGCGCGCACAATATCGGTGCGGATGAGGATTTCCCTTTTTCCGTGCTTGCAAAAACCATGCGCCGCGTTCTTTCGCGCTGCGACAGGGGCATTCTTGTAAAATCCCCGAACAGGGGCACGGACGAGCTTCGCCGTGCAATTGCGGACTATCTTTTGCGGAGCCGCGGCATTTCCGCTGCACCGGAGCGCATTGTCATAGGTTCCGGTGCGGAATACCTTTACGGCCTGATAGCCCAGCTTTTTGAACGCGGTTCCACCTTTGCGGTCGAAAATCCGTGTTACGAAAAAATACCTCGTGTTTATGAAGCAAACGGGATCGCCTGCATTCCGCTCAAAATGGGTTCGGACGGAATTTCTTCCTCTGCCCTTTCGGAATGCAGAGCGTCGGCGCTGCATGTCACCCCCTTTCACAGTTACCCGAGCGGCATAACCGCGGCCGCCGCAAAACGCGCCGAATACATTGACTGGGCAAGGCGCGGCGGTGCATTTATTGTTGAAGACGACTATGCTTCCGAATTTGCCGTTGCGGGCAGGCAGATCGACACCATGTTTTCGCTTGCTCCGGACATTGTTGTGTATGTCAACACGTTCACAAAAACCATCGCTCCCGCTATGCGAATGGGTTATATGCTGCTTCCCGAAAGTCTCGATACATTGTTTTCCAAAAAACTCGATTTCTACTCCTGCACCGTGCCCGTGTTTGAACAGTATGTGCTTGCGGAGTTCATAAATAACGGCGACCTTGAACGCAGCATCAACCGCAGGCGGCGCCGGCTCCGGCGGGACAGGCAGCTTTTTTCGAAAGAAGACGGAACCGATTAAACCTGTTTGCCAACAGATATATCTCGGTTCATATATTCTATTTTGAGCATATTCCTGTTGCATTTTCGTCAATTTCTGCGTATAATTCTGTTGCTGTTTTGTTTCGAACGAAACAGAGCAAGCAAATATCCGGAGGGTACATTCCAAATGAAAAAACTTCTCGCAATCGTTCTTGCGGCAGTTATGGCGTTCGGCGTTTTCGCGTTCACCGGCTGTTCCGACAAAACGGGCAAATCAGATTTCAAAGTCGGTGCAATTCTCATCGGCGATGAAAACGAAGGCTACACCTACGCACACATTCAGGGCATTGAGGCCGCAAAAAAAGCCTGCAACCTCAGCGATGATCAGATCATCTACAAATACAACGTCACCGAGGACGAAAAGTGCTATGAAGCAGCAGTCGACCTCGCGGAACAGGGCTGCAAGCTCATTATCGCGAACTCCTTCGGTCATGAGGATCACCTCATCCGCGCCGCAAAAGAGTATCCCGACGTTGTTTTCTGCCACGCAACCGGTCAAAAGGCTGCAAAGCATACCGAGCTTAACAACATTTTCAACTATTTTGACAGCATCTACGAAGCTCGCTATGTTTCCGGCATCGTTGCGGGCATGAAGCTCAAGGCGCTCATGGACGAAGGCAAAGTTACCGATCCCTACATCGGCTACGTCGGCGCATACCCCTATGCAGAAGTTGTTTCCGGCTACACCGCATTCTTCCTCGGCATCCGTTCCATCGTTCCCGAGGCTCATATGGACGTTCAGTACACCAAAGAGTGGTTCGATCTCGTTAAAGAGAGCGAAGCTGCAAACGCACTCATGGCACGCGGCTGCGTCATCATCGGTCAGCATGCGGACTCCACCGGCGCACCCTCCGCTGTTCAGGCAAAATATGAAGCGGGCGAAACCGTATTCAGCGTCGGCTACAACATTGACATGCTCAGCGTTGCTCCCGATGTTGCCCTCACCTCTCCCCAGAACAATTGGGGTGCATATTACACCTATGCCTTTGAGCAGGTCATGAACGGCAAAAAGCCCGAGCAGGATTGGTGCCACGGCTATTCCAACAACGCTGTTCAGATCTCCCCCCTCGGCAAGGCTTGCGCAGCCGGCACTCAGGAAGCTGTTGACGCCGCAATCGAAAAGATTAAGAGCGGCGAACTGAAGGTATTTGATTGCAGCACCTTCACCGTAAACGGCGAACATCTCACCAGCTACGACAAGAGCCACGGCTTTGAAGGCACTCAGCTTATCTGGGACGGTTACTTCCATGAGTCCGAAGTTATCTCCGCTCCCCTGTTCGATATCCGCATCGACGGCATCACCGAACTGTCCAAGTAATTTGCATTCGCAGTAAATCGCTTTAACGATAAATTGCGATAAAACAATTTTACACCAACCTGCCGCTCGGGCTTCATCGCTCGGGCGGCAGGTTTTGTTTCCGCCTTTTTCCTGTCACGAAAAATGAATTGTTAACAAATTGTTCACAATTTCAGCTCAAAACAGGGTTGACATGATTACTTTGATATGTTATCATGCAATTGTATACAACAACTGCATCGGAATTCGCTCCTTTGCAAAACAATCTGCGAAGAAACGTCCCGCACCCGACGGCCGATAAAGCCGTTGGGGAAGTGAACAAATCACTCTCAGTTTCAAGGAGGTATTTAATCAATGAAAAAACTGGTATCTCTCATCCTCGTTTTCGTATTGACGCTCTCCGTGCTTGTTTGCGCGCAGGCATCCACGATTTCCGACAACCAAACGACCCGCAATGCGGAAACTTCTTCTGCCGAAGCGGAAAAAGCCCAGGCCGAACCTTACGTCGTTAAGGTTTACGACGCCGCAAGCTTTACCGACAAGCATTCCGCTTTGACGAATAAAAGCGGCGAGCATGTTGAATCAAGCGCAATTCTCACAACTCATTACCTCATGAGCGACGGAACATGGCGCGTGCAAAAGTATGACGGCAGCGGCATGGACGACCGGGTTTTCAACCACAGGTACATCCTCAGCAGCGGCAACAGCTTCGATCTTCCGTTGGTTGTGCTGACGGTAAACGATACCGATATGGACTGGTATTATGCCCTTATCGCAGGAACCGGTCTCAGCAGCAACTTTGACCAAAGCACGGAATTCCGGAACGAAGCATGTGTTGTTGCACAGTTCTTCAGCGATGCTACCGTTGAATACCTTGACATGCAGGATCAGGTTCCCGCACACTGCATGACGCTCACACACAGCGAAACAAGCAAGTAAAGTGTAATCCTGCTGCGCTGCGCTCGATAGTCTCTCTGCATCACGCAAAGTTCTCTTTCGAATTCGCGGTCAATTGAATCGGCAACAACCGACAACCTGCCGCTCGGGCTTCATCGCTCGGGCGGCAGATTTTGTTTCTGCCGTTTTTACACCGTGAAAAATGAATTGTTAACAAATTGTTCACAATTTCAGGGCAAAACGGGGTTGACATTATTACTTTGATATGTTATCATGCAATTGTATACAACAACTGCATCGGAATTCAGTCCTTTGCAAAAAACAATCTGCGCAGAAACGCCCCGCACCCGACGGCCGATAAATCCGTTGGGGAAGTGAACAAATCACTCTCAGTTTCAAGGAGGTATTCAAACAATGAAAAGAACACTTTCCATCGTCCTTGTTTTCGTGTTGCTGCTGTCCGCATTTGTTCTTGCATCCTGCAAGGGAACCGACAAAGACGCACAGAACACCGCCCCGCCGCATTCGGCTGCTTCCGAAACCGCCGCGCCGACGGATACTCCCGCCGCCGCACCGGAAACCGAAGCCCCGACGGCAGACCCAAATCCGAGACCCGATCCCGTAACCGTCGAATGGCTTGCAGGGGAAATGCAGCGCCGCTATTACGTCGGCTGTATGAACCTTGAGCTTATGGATTTTTCCGATATTATGGACAGGAACGAGGATACGGATCTGTTCTTTTGGGATAATCAGCTTGAGATCGACAGAATGATGCTCGATTTGAAAGACAATTACATTAACGTAACTGTTGAGGAAACCGCAATTGAGAATATCGTGAACGAAACAGAAACCGCAATCACCGCAGATGTGTATGTCTGCACGAGTCACCCTTCTTCTGATCAACCTCTGAGCGGCATCGGTAAGTCTTTTCGGATCACAGTTGATAAAGAGAGGATGGTGATTATCGCCTACTCGGAACCCGATGCGTGCGAAAGCCGCTATAACAATTGGCTCAGTTACCTTGCCTCAAACTATCGTAAGGAAGGGATGACCTGGCAGGAGGCAAATAAAAAGGCATATGAAGAGATTTATGCCGAATATGTATATGAAGCAACCGCGTATCCGAGACAAACACCGCAGGGCTGATCAATCATGCGTTCAGCCTTGATCGCAAAACAATTTGAACCTAAGTTTCGGTTTTATCGTTTCCGCCAACAAAAAAGCGATAGCAAATTCAAAATACGGAGGTCAAAAAATGAAAAGATTTTTCTCGATTATCCTTGCGCTGCTGTCCGCATTTGTTCTTGCATCCTGCAAGGGAACCAACAAAGACACACAGAACACCGCCCCGCCGCATTCGGCTGCTTCCGAAACCGCCGCGCCGACGGAGACTCCCACCGCCGCACCGGTAACCGAAGCCCCGACGGCAGACCCAAATCCGAGACCCGATCCTGTAACCGTCGAATGGCTCTGAACCTTGAGCTTATGGATTATTCCGACATTATGGACAGGAACGAAGATACGGATCTGTTCTTCTGGGATAATCAGCTTGAGATCGATCTAAAAAAACTCGGCCGGGGATACAATTTTGTCAATGTAACCATTGAGGAGGCGTATGTCAAACAAATTGTGGATGAAACAGAAACCGAAATCACGGCGGATGTGGCTGTATTCACGAGGCATCCAGCTCCCTCTATTCCCGAGAGCGGCACCGGCATGGATTTTCGGATCACCGTTGATAAGCAGAGAATGGTCATAATCTCCTACTCTGAGCCCAATCTTTGCGCTACCCGATATTCTGATCGGCTGCTTCCGCTTGCCTCAAACTATCGAAGGGAAGGGCTGACCTGGCAGGAAGCAAATAAAAAGGCATATGAAGAAATCTATGCCGAATTTGTCATTTTTGCCACTACCTATCCGAGACAAACACCGCAGGGCTGATCAATCATGCATTCAGCCTTGATTGCAAAACAATTTGAACCTAAGTTTCGGTTTTATCGTTTCCGGTAACAAAAAAGCGATAGCAAATTCAAAATACGGAGGATCAAAAAATGAAAAGATTTTTCTCGATTATCCTTGCGATAATCCTTGCCTGCGCAGGAACTTTTGATACAGTTCTTGCAAACGAAGCTGCCGCCCCGGATGAACTGCCCGAAGGCACAAAATCCGTGACCGTAAGCTATGACAGAGCCGCTGCCGTGGCTTATGCGAGGAGATTTGCAAAAGTAAAACATAACGGTATCTTCAAGAGCATGGGTTTGGATTGCACAAACTTTGTTTCACAGTGCATGTGGTCGGGTTACGGCGGCACCAAAGGTTATTCTTTGGACAACACCGCCGCATTGAAGGCGCGGGTCGCTGCAAACTATCGGCAGACATCGACTTGGTACGGCAGGAGTGCCGACTCGCCGTATCAGTACGGAAGCGGTGCGTTTATCAGGGTCGTTGATTTTTGGGATTATGTAACAACAAACACCGGGTACGGTCCGCGGGCAACGGGATACAATAACAACAAGGTTTGGACGCAGCTGACCGTCGTTCCGCGTACCGGGGATATACTCCAAGTCTATAACGCAACCAAAGGAAGATACTCTCACTCCGTTATTGTAACGCAGGTCAACTCCACAAGCCTTACCGTAAACAATAAGGATATGTGGCTTAATAACATCCTTGTATCGCAGCATACAGAGCACCTTCTGGATCGATCTCTAAGAGATCTTATAAGCAGTAGTGGTGGTACAACTGCTTGCAAGATCCGCCTGATCAGGCCGAAGAGTGCGACTTTTTCGGAGTAAACCCCGCCTTTGCGGGCGGAATTGAATCAACCTCCGCCTGCCGCTCGGGCTTCATCGCTCGGGCGGCAGTTTTTGTTTTTGCTGTTTTCGCATCGCGAAAAACAGGTCATCAGCAAATTGCCCCCAATTTTGATATCGAAATTTTTGTGATTGACAAATGCTTTTTCGTGCATTATAATAAAGGCTGAATATTTTTATGTCCCTTTGCCCGGCGGCAATCGGGCAAATACCAAATCGCAGATTGGGACGCGGTGCGCCGCAGTTTTCCTTAAAGGCATACCTCTGTTTTTGCAGTCGGAGCATGCCGAAAGAGAGCCGTGCAGGGTGAAAGGCGGCAAGGGACTTCGGATGCATTATCACCCATGAGAGCGAAGGGGAAACCGCAATAAGAGGCGGGTTTGCTCAACTCATGCCGAATATGTTCGGCAATGCGGGATTATCCTTCGACGCAGCCCCCGCGTTAAAGGGCAGGAGTGCAAAGGCACGGTTTTTGTTATGCCTTTGAATCCGGGTGGTACCGCGGTTTCGATCGTCCCGTTTTTCGGGGCGGTTTTTTATTTTTAAAAATTTCCTTAAAAGAAAAGGAGTGTTTGAACAATGTACAAAAAAGTTTCCGCCTCGCTCGACTTTGTTCCGAGAGAGAAAGAGGTTCTGGAATTCTGGAAGGCAAACGGCATCTTCGAGAAATCCGTTGAACAGTCCAAGGGCAAACCTGCTTACACTTTCTATGACGGACCGCCCACAGCTAACGGCAGGCCGCATATCGGGCATGTTTTGACCCGCTCCATGAAGGATATCATTCCCCGCTACCGCACGATGAAAGGCTTTGACGTGCTGCGCAAAGCGGGTTGGGATACGCACGGACTTCCCGTTGAACTTGAAGTGGAAAAGCTGCTCGGACTGGACGGCAAGGAGCAGATCGAGAGTTACGGCGTGCTTCCTTTTATTGACAAATGCAAGGAGTCGGTTTGGAAATATAAAGGCGAATGGGAACAGATGAGCGATGCCGTCGGTTATTGGGCGGACATGGAGCATCCCTATGTTACCTATACCGATGATTACATTGAATCCGTTTGGTGGGCATTGAAAACCATCGATGAAAAGGGGCTGCTCTATAAAGGCCACAAAATCGTTCCCTATTGCCCGCGCTGCGGAACCGCACTGTCAAGCCACGAGGTTGCACAGGGGTATAAGGACGTTAAGGAAGTTTCCATCTTTGTGACCTTCCCCGTCATTCCCGATGCGGAACACAGCTTTGTTGACGGCAGCGAAAGCTTTATTGCATGGACAACAACACCGTGGACGCTGCCCAGCAATGTCGGTCTTTGCGTCAATGCCGACGAAGACTATGTAACAGTTCTTTGCGGCGAAAAAAAATACATTCTTGCGGCTGAGCTTGTTGAAAATGTTCTCGGCGAGGACACAACCGAGCTTGCACGCTTCAAAGGTTCGCAGCTTGTCGGCATTCACTACAAACCGCTGTTTGATTTCCCCGTTAACCACAAAGGCAGGGATGCATGGCGCATTGTTTCGGACGATTACGTAACCCTTACCGACGGTGCGGGCATAGTTCACCTTGCCCCCGCATTCGGCGAAGACGACGCACGCGTCGGCCGGAAATGGGAGCTTCCGTTTGTTCAGCTTGTTGACGCCCGCGGAAGGCTCACCGGCGGCACCCCGTGGGACGGCACTTTCGTTAAGGAAGCCGATAAGCCCATCATTGCCGACCTTAAAGCGCGCGAAAGGCTGCTTAGGGAACTTCCCTATGAACACAGTTACCCCTTCTGCTGGCGCTGCGACACTCCGCTCATCTACTACGCAAGGGAGAGCTGGTTTGTGAAGACCACTGCCGTGCGCGACAGACTGATTGAAAACAACAAAAAGATAAACTGGATTCCCGAATCCATCGGCGAAGGCCGCATGGGTAATTTCCTTGAAAACGTTATCGACTGGGGCATCAGCAGGGAACGCTATTGGGGAACTCCCCTGCCCGTGTGGATGTGCCCTGATTGCGGACATTACCATGTCATGGGCAGCCGTGCGGAACTGCGCAAATATGCTCCGGACACGCCAGAGGATATCGAGCTGCACAAGCCCATGCTCGACCCGATAACCTTTAAGTGCGAAAAATGCGGCGGAACGATGCACCGCGAGCCCGTTGTTATCGACTGCTGGTTCGACAGCGGCTCAATGCCTTTTGCACAGTGGCACTATCCGTTTGAAAACAAAGAGGAATTCGAACGCCGCTTCCCCGCGGATTATATCAGCGAAGCCGTTGACCAAACCCGCGGTTGGTTCTATACGCTGAGCGCACTTTCAACCATCCTTTTTGACAAGCCCGCATTCAAGAACTGCATCGTGTTGGGACTTGTTTGCGACAAGGACGGCAAAAAGATGAGCAAGCACGTCGGCAATGTTGTTGCGCCTGCGGACGTTTTAACAAAACAGGGCGCGGATGCGGTGCGTTGGTATTTCTACACCGCCTCCAGTCCGTGGCTGCCCAGCCGTTTCAGCGGCGACGCCGTAAGCGAGATGCAGCGCAAATATATGGGTACGCTGTGGAACACATATGCGTTCTACGTTTTGTACGCAGATATTGATGAATTTGACCCCACGAAGCATGAGCTGAATCGCGAAAACCTTTCCGTAATGGACAAATGGCTGCTTTCACGCCTTAACACGCTCATTCGAACAGTGGATAACTATCTTGAAAACCTCCGCATTACCGAAGCGGGGCGCGAATTGAACCGCTTTGTTGACGACCTTTCCAATTGGTACGTTCGCCGCGGCAGGGAACGTTATTGGGGCAAGGAAATGACTGCGGATAAGGAAGCGGCGTATATGACCCTGTTCACCGTGCTTGAAACGCTTTCCCGCCTCACCGCACCGTTCACTCCGTTCATGGCGGAAGCAATTTATCAAAACATCGTCCGCACGGTGAACAACCTTGCACCGGAGAGCGTACACCTTTGCGCATTCCCGATTTGCGACGAAAGTTTCATCGACGCGGAACTTGAACGCAGCATGGACGAAATTCTGGAAGTTGTCACACTCGGAAGGTCGGCACGCAATCTTGCGAACATCAAGAACCGCCAGCCTCTTTCGGAGCTGTTTGTTCAGGGTGTTGATGAACTGCCGGCTCGGTATACTGAGATTATCGAGGATGAATTGAATGTGAAAGCCGTTCGCTTTGTTAAGGATGCTTCCTCATTCATAACCTATCGCGTAAAGCCCCAACTGAAGCTTCTCGGGCCGCGTTACGGAAAGATTCTTCCCAAAATCAATCAGTATTTGCAGGGAGACGGCATAGGCAATGCGGTTGTTGCTGCCCATGCAGAGGGACGCGCTTATGAATTTGAGCTTGAAACGCTCACCGTCTCGCTGAATCCTGAAGATGTGCTTGTTGACACCGTCAAAAAGGAAGGCTTTGCCTCAGTCGGCGATAACGGCGTGACCGTTGTGCTTAACACCGCACTCACGGATGAACTGATTGAAGAAGGCTATGTCCGCGAAATCATCAGCAAGATTCAGACCATGCGCAAAGAAGCCGATTTTGTTGTTACCGACAGGATTATAATCAGCGTTGAATGCGGCGAAAACCTGCTTGCGGTGTTGGATCGCAATTCGGATGAAATCCGCAGAACGACTCTTGCCGATGAACTCACTTTCGGCATTCCCTGCGGCTATGTGAAAGAGTGGGATATCAACGGCGAGAAGGTCGCTCTCGGTGTTAAAAAAGCATAAGGAAATCGCTTATGCGTGTCTTCGCGCTTCACGAAATCATTGGACAATGTTTACCTGAATACATGCACGGAGCGGAACAACCGAGTCGGCTCTCCGCTCCGTCCGCCTGTATTATTTCATCAAGGAGGAAAGGCAGATGCATTCAAAATCAAAACCCGGCTTTATTCGCTTGAACACGCTCGCGCTTGCGGCGGCACTCGCACTTGCCTGCACGCTTGCAATGCTTTTCTGCGGCTGTCAGTCGAAAGCAGAAAGGGAAAAGCTTGCCGAGGAAGGTCTCTTATATTATAAGAATCTTGATTTTAATAATGCAAAACGCTGCTTCCTCACCTGCGGTGATTCGTATAAATACACAGAGTATCTTGAATCAATTGCCGAATATGAAAAGCTTTATGCTCAGGCGGTTGAATTGGTTTCTGCCGGCAAGCCGAACGAGGCGCGTGCGATATTTATCGGAATTACCGGATATCTCAACAGTGCTGACTTTGTTGAATATATTGATTCGCTCAAAGTTCATTATGACAGCGGCGTAAAGCTTTATGAAAGCGGCCGCTACCTCGAAGCATATTCAAATTTTGCGGATGCGTGCGGCTATGAATCAAGCGCGGCATACCTTCAGAACATTGAAGATCTTTTGAAAGTCTACAATGAGGCCGTTGAGCTTATGAACGTCGGCAATTACGAAGATGCTGTTTTGCTTTTTCAATCGCTGAACACAGAATTTGAAAATTCTGCCGAGCTTATCGAAACCTGCCGAAGTCGGCTTGCGGTAAGTCCCGTTCTGCTGAACAGCTTCATCAAAGCTTATAACTCAGAGTATTCTTCCGAGGGCATACGCATTGAGGCGGGCAGCACGGGTGAACCGGGCTCGCAATTTTCGCTCCGCGACACAAGAGGGATACTTTTTACGGGACTCACGGACGAGTTCGGAAGGATAACCTATATTACCTGCCGATTTGAACCCGAAGTTCTTGAATCTCTTGAACCCGGCAGCGTGTCAACGGTTGCGGCGCATTTTATCCACGCGCTGAACACGCATACATGCAGCCTCGATTCCGTAACGGCCGATATTTCATCTTATCTTAACGCAGGCGAAAACGGCAGGCTCTACGGCTGCATGAATGTATCAAGCCTTTCCGAAAGCAGCGGCGCATTCGTCATATCGGCAGGATACGAAAAATGACCCGCCCCGTTCACGCTTTTTTTCGCTTGGCGTATGTTCAATTTCATTCGTTAAAAGGCTTGAACTTTTTTTAAAAAACTGGTATACTTAGGCTCATGCCGAACAGCGTGAAATCAATGCGCATTCACGCTGTGCCGATTTGTTTTTTCGGAAACGATACGGCAATTAACAAAACAAACCCGAAAGGAATATCGTTATGAAAAAAGTCAATCGAATGATCGCAATCATGCTGTCCGTTCTTCTGCTTGCTGCCGCATTTTGCATGACAGCATGCAAGGACGACAAAAAAAACCCCGACACTCCCACGACCACCGCGAAACCGAATCCGGGCAATGACACACGCAAAAACCCCAACACCACAACCGACCCCCGCACTCTCGTTGTTGAAACGAACTGGGGACTTGCTGCGGATACCGTTGTTATGACGCTCAATTTCAAGGGCAGCGAATACAAACTCACGGCAGGTGAACTTTATGCTCTCGGTGCCGAAAATGTTTCCGCACTCGACCAGACCAACGCACTCGTCAGGGGAGGCTCCATTAACGTCTTCAACGGAGTGAATCTCAAGGCCGTTCTCGATTCCATCGGTGTTGATGTTTCCGATGCCGAAACCACCAACATATACTCGCTTGTACTCACCCAAGCCGGCGGCACCGAGCAGGATCTTTCCGACAAAATCTCCGCGCTGAGCCTTTTCGATTGCACGCTTGCATTTGCAAACAACGGAAAACCCATCGGTTCACCCGATAACGGCGGCTATTTCACTCTGCATACAACTGAACAGGGTTCTACGGATGTTGCCTATTCCGGCGTTACCGCAGTTACCATCAAGTAAACACTCTGCACTGTTCCGTTCCGGCGACAAATAAATCAAACCATAGGCAAAAGGGAGTTCGGCAATTGCCGTTCTCCTTTTTTTGATTCAATTGCATGATTGTAAAAAAATACCGGTTTTTAAATGCCGAGTTTCGTGCATACGGCTGAGTCGGGCGGGCATAATAAGCCCATGAGGAAAAGAGCGAACGGAAAATTTCAGGAGCGGATCAAGCAAGACCATTCGAATGTGACGGATAAAGAAACCGCATTCACAACCGAAGGCAGAGGCGCGATCAAATCGGATGTGTTGGGCAGCTACACCGGCACCGCCGAGGATTATGAGGCTCCGGTGCAGGATGCGGACGATCTGTAAATGCCGCGGATGAACAGCAGCTCGCCGTCAACGGCGGCGCAGTGATGCAAATGTTCCGACCCGCAGGGCATTTCAACCGGATGCTTTCGATGTTCCCCCGAGTTGTACGGATGATTACCCCCATCCCGGGAAACCTTTGAATCGGGAATACCCCGAAAATTCGGCTTTTACGGAGAGCCGAATCGAGTGTTCCCGAGTTTGTGCAGAGTGTTTCATGAAAACCCGAACGGAGCAGAGAACTTTTCTCATGATTTGTCCGCAATTGAAACTGCCGCAGTGATTGCATCTGCGGCAGTTTTTTGATTTTTGAATATGTAATGTTCAATGCGCAGAGAGGGCACTCTGCTTAACGGCTACACAATATGCATGACCTTTTTTGCGATTGCAACCGCATCTTCAACGGAAATTGCGCCGTCGCAGTTATAATCCGAAAGCTCGCGCCGTTCCGGGTCAAACCCGTCCAGTCCGAGCGCGGTGCGCAGCGCCGCCATGCTGTCCGAAAGGGTAATTTTCCCATCCATGTTCACATCCCCGCGAGCGGCATCCAGCCCCACGGCTTTCAACTCAACGTTGTCAATATAAGCGCAGTCATCAACACCCGCCGATTTGTCGTTTCCCTTTTCATAGCTCCAGCGGAAACAATACCTTCCGTCGATCGGTGCGGTGAAAATGTATTTCGTCCATCCCGTTTCGCCCGATATCTTCATCAAGACCTTTGTTCCGACGGTGCAGATAAACCTGTCCGTGTCAACCCCGCTGCTGACGCAGTAATCAAAACTCAGTGTGTCCCCCGCTTTCATCGTCACTGTCAGACGCAAATCGCTTTCTGAATTGTTTTCGCCCGCATTCGAGCTTACGGCAGCAATGCGTCCGCCGACAACGGTGTTGCCGACCATGCCTCTTGAAACTGTCGTGCTGCCGACAAACGGATCATCCGTCCCGGATGTGAACTCAAGTGAGCCGCCCGGAACGTTCAAAGCATAATTAAGATCGGTAATTCCGCTCTGTCCGTCAAGCAATTGAGAATCCAGCCATTCAATTCGTCCCGTAAGCCAATTGGTGAGAAAATTGACGCCGTGATCAAAGTTCTTTTCCCATTTTTCTTCGGTTGCGGCAGTGCAATTGTATAAATACGCCGCCTGTTCGTTGATAAGTGCAAAAAACTCGGGAATCAACGTGCTGCGGTATTCTTTGTAGCGCTGTTTGAACCGCGCCTGAAAATCCGGATAGTTGTGATACAATGCGTTGAACCACGGAGCGGAACTGTTTATCGCAATGAACCCGACCGGCCCTCTTCCGCCGACGCAGTCCTCAACATCATTGTGTTCCGCACTGGCATTATTAAATGCCGTCAGCCCGAACGCAATATCAAAATCCCATATTGCGGTCATGTACAGCCTGTCGTCCTGACTCTGTTTATACAGGTAACAGCTTGTTTTAAAATTACCGTCGATGTTCTTTGTTATTTCCTGAATAATAATGTAATCTATCCATGAATCGACATCAATGTATTTTTGATAATCTTCGCCGCTTATTCCCATCACGGCATTATGAACGCTCTTCATGTGTTCCTCAAGCATTCGCGCCGTGAGTTCGGATGAAGCGGGTTCCGGCTGTTTAAGCACGAAATAATCCTGCGTCTGATTCGCCCAATACGGACAGTCGAACCACATATCCCGTGCAAAATCAACCTTCATCGCAATATCCTTTTCGATGAAATAACCGCCCGTTATATCGCTCTCATCCGCTTCGTCAATATCGATTTTTGTGCTTTCAATGCCCGGACGTTCTATGAGGATATAAATTCCGTTGTATTCTCCGTTAAAATAAACGTCAACGAATTCGCATTTCGGAACATAGTCCATGCCCGAAAGCAATGCGCCGGCTTTGTATGTCACAAGATTGCGCATCAGGGAGGGATCCGAGTAACTTGCAACGATTGCATACCGCTTTGTTGCAGGAATATCGAGCAGCGATGTTTTTTGTTCCAACTTAATCGAATAGGGCTTTTGCGGCTGCGTCCAAGACAGATTTCCGCGCCCCTTAACATAGCCCGAACCGCTGAACTCGCCGCTTGAATACTTTTTCGTGCCGAGAGTCAAACTGAAATTTGCAGACACCCAATTATCCTTGCCGATAAGCGAAAAATCGTTTAAGGAGATC